>Ga0224506_10003399_pt1 | contig 10528 bp, 9 predicted proteins | sample SF_Jan12_sed_USG_2_FD_169108 | JGI IMG/M metagenome (GOLD analysis project Ga0224506, IMG submission 169108) | Sediment microbial communities from San Francisco Bay, California, United States - SF_Jan12_sed_USGS_8_1 | ecosystem: Environmental > Aquatic > Marine > Sediment | place: USA...
TCATCTTCAACTTCAAATACAACTTCACCTCTTTCTCGTTTAGCAGATAATCTAATTCTACCTGTTGATGATTTATTTGCGGATTTTCTACCATCCAAATTTTCGATTCCATGAATTGCTGCATTTCTAACCAAATGTAGAAGAGCTTCATGCACTTGATCAACAACAGATCGATCCAGTAGTATATGTGTACCTTGTAATAACAAATCAATCTCTAACCCTCGTGTTTTGGCAATATCTCGTACTGCACGAGGAAAAGTATCGAATATTTGAGATAAGTTGACCATCCTAAGATTCATAACTGTATCTTGTATAGAATTTATTGTATTATCAAATATTTGAAATTGTTCACTCATTTCAGGAGTTACTCGGGAGATAAGGCTTTGGAACCGTCCACGAGTAATAACTAACTCACCAAGTAAATCTATAACTGAATCGAGTCGGTCTAAATTTACCCTTACAGACTGGATATCACGTCTTGTCTTTATTCCCTTTATTGCAGGTCGAATATCTTCAAGTAGTTTAGTTACAATAATTTCATTTATATCACCGACTTCGTCCAATTTTTTCCGAATTTCAGCTTCTGATTGATAGGATATAATTTCCATATCAACATCACCTATCAGCTTTCCATCTTCTAATACAGCAACTGATGGATCACTATGAATAATTTGCGATATTGTTTCTAATGCTCGTAAAACCTGATATCCTCGTGCACCTAATAATTTAGTGTTTTTTGAAAAATTAATTTTTAATTTATATGTTGTACCTAATCTGAGTTCTTCTGCAGGAATGGATTCAATTTCAGAACTATTTTTTAGTTCATTGATTAAGGAATCTACTTCTGTATCTGCAGTTCCTGAATTCTTAATTTCAGAATGAAATTCTTTTAACTTGTCAGCAGTCTTGAATAAGACTTGTATAAGACTTGGCGATATTTCATTTAATGTCAGTAAATGATCCTCAATAGTATGAGTTAATTTGGTAAGATTATCGTATTGCATCGTAGCAGCCATCCCTTTTACAGTATGTGCAGCCCGAATTAAATCTTTGATTAAACTAGTATTTTGGGGATTTTTTTCAACTTCTATTAAGGTGGTATTTAGTAAAGATATATTCTCATCTAATTCTGCTAAAAATATATCCAAATATTCAGTCATATCTTCCATATATTTACCTTCAAAAATTTATTAATATAACCTGTTAAATTACTAAATACTTTACTCTTTTTCAAGTATTACTCTCAATAGCTTTTATGATGCCATATACTATTCGTTTTTTGGGTAAAATTTCATTAACAATACCTGCTTCAATGACAGCTCGATTCATTCCATAGATTTCAGAATCTTCTTTGCTTAATGCAATAATTTTCCCTCCCGCCTTTGAAACAGCTTCAGAACCTAATTTTCCATCTTGACCCATACCAGTCATGATAACAGAGATAATATTCCTTCCAAAAATCTCTACAGCAGAATTCAAGGTGACATCAACTGCAGGTTTAACATAATTGACATTGGGACCATCAACAAGAGATATTCTAGCAAATTGATTTTTTGTAGGTGATACTAGTTTTAAATGTAAACCACTTGGAGCCAAATAAACAACACCAGGTCTAATCATTTCCGTATCTTCGGCTACTTTTACATGAATCGTAGAGATCTCATTTAATCTGTCTGCAAGTTGTTCGATAAAACCTTTCGGCATGTGTTGTACAATTATCACTGCAGGAAAATTTTTTGGAAATTGTGGTACTATCTCATTTAGTACTTTTGGACCACCAGTACTTGTACCAATAATGATTAATTTACTATTTCGACCTTTCCCTGAATATAATTCAGTCAGTGCATTCATACTTGGATCTTCAGAGAATGTATCATATTCGTTATATTTAGATCGATCAAGAACATGATTGTTCCTTCTCGCGTCAATAGTTATTCGGGATAATTGTTTATCTTTTGTTGACATCCTACTTTTAGTCAGCTCAATTCTGCCCTTAAATTTCTTCAAATCGAGTTTTGATAGGATATGTATTCTCGTAGTTAACGCAACTTCAGATACTACATACGATTTATTTTCAACACCTATTTCAATACTATCGACAATTCCAAAATCTAGTTTATCTATTTCTTCTATTTTTGATTTTTCATTTTTTGTGTATAGCAAAAGAATTGGAACGGGATAATCGTTTATTATTTGGAGAACGATCTTTTTCAAGGAAATATCAGGTATGTTAGTCGTAACTATTATCACATCAACTCTAGTATTTCTAACCTTACTTAATAATTCAATTCCAGAAGTAGTTTTATCAATTACCGTAATTTTTCCAGTATCTTCTATCATCTTGCCTAATTTGTCCAGTTCCCATCTAGAAGAATCAGCAATAATTACATTAATAGCCACCAATTATCCTCATACATAATTATTTAATTAAATAATAATAAGCTATAGAAAGTAGTCGTAAGTTTCGTTTAGAATCAATAATAAAATTTCAAAAATACTACAATTTTAATTTTATTCGGAGATTATTCGGATACAATTTTATCAATTGCATTAGAAAACTCCAGCATTTTAAATGGTTTAGTTATGAAATCTTTCGCACCTAATTTTAGAGCACCACCAACAATTGATGAATTTGAAATTGATGTAAGCATAAGAATCTTTGCATCAGGATTAATTTCAAATAATTGTCTCAAAGCCTGTAATCCATCAATTTTGGGCATTACTACATCCAATAAAACAATATCAATTTCTTTAAAATGATCTAGATAGTATGCAATTGCATCAAGCCCATCAGATGATTTGTATACAACTTGATGACCCATTTTTGTTAACATTCTTTCAGTTATCATTGTCATAAATTTTGAATCATCACATAAAAGAAAACGTGCCATCTGACATCAGTAATTCAATTTATTCGCCCATTTTTCCTTTTATTGCATCTACAATTTGGGTTTTTGTAGACTTAGTATTTACTCCATCAATACCCATTTCAATAGCTACTTTAAGAAGTTCTGCTTTTGATAAAATATTTAGATCGAGTGGAGATTGACCTAATTCTCCTTTATCTGTAGAGTTTGTTGGCATTTGCTTAATTCTACTCTCCAATTTGGAAATATCATCTTGATCCATATCATTGAGTTGAGAATGAGTTACAACAATTTCTTCATTTCCTTGTTCAGTTAAAACTGATTCTCTTATTTTTGCAAGTTTATCTAATTCATTAATATCGAATTCGGACAATATAGTGTTTAATGATAATATAATCAATAAATTTTTATCTATATTTGCCACACCATCAATAAATGCAGAAGAGGTTTTATCTGAAATTAGATCTAATGTAGATTGGATGTTTTCATTTGTAATGGTGACAACGGATTCTACATAATCAACAAGGAGACCTAATATGGTATTATCAGCTTTTATTATTATTACATATAATTGTTTGTCATCATCTTCATTTGCCTTTTGAGTTAATGTGTTACTTGTTTTAATGGATAATCTCTTTTTCAAGTCAATACAGGTAACGATAACTCCTCTAAAATTAATTATTCCGGATACAAATTCTGGTGCATTGGGTATAGATGTAATTGAAGATGGAACAAAGACTTCTGTGACAGAATGAACATCAATTGCAAAAAATTCATTATTTAAATTGAATGTAACATATTTCCTCTCTTGTAAAGTTGTTGACATGTCTAATATGCCCTTAAAATTTTCCTTTATTAATTTTAATTCAAGTAATTCATTTTTAGAAGAAATATTCCTATTGAATTGTTTAACATTTGCATTTGAATACATAGTAAAACAACTAATTTGATAGACTGATACTTCTATAATGAGAATTAACACTTTTTATAATATTTGATAAATTAGTTGAGTTAGAGTTATCATGGCGGTTTTTATGTCATTAATGGAATTATTTACCAAATTTTGAATAGATAAAGAAATGTGTATCTATAGTATTATTGAGGATTGAGAATATTAGAGAAGAGAATTTTTCAGTATTTCTATCTATAATATGTTCTAACTAACTTGAGGCCGTTTTCATAACAGCTTTAATTATTTCTTCATTTCTAAATGGTTTAATAATAAATTCTCTAGCACCGGCCTTAATTGCGTCTAATACGAAAGCTTCTTGTCCTAAAGCCGTAACCATAATTATTTTTGCGTTAGGATCAAAACTCATAATTTCTTTTACTGCTTCAATACCATTTTTTTTAGGCATTACAATATCCATTGTTACTATATCAGGTCTTTTTTCTGCGTACATATTGACGGCTTCTGATCCATCTTTTGCTTCACAAATCACTTGATAGCCACCTTGTGTGAGTATCCGTCTTAAGACCAAACGCATAAATCGTGCATCATCAACAACCATAATAGTTGACTGACCATTTCCCACAATTCAATTAATTTTACATCCATTAATAATTATTCGATCGAACAATGATTAAATTTGTTTAAATGAACGAATAATTAAGATTATTTATCAATAAAAATTGGGTATTATCATTAATCAGCTAATTTGTAAATCATTGTGTGAATTATGAATTTAAATTTTAAATTCTTCAGAATTGCAATTTAACGTAATTGTTATTGGATAATATTTATGTTTCATTTTTGCTGATCATATCCATATTTTACTCTACGAGAGTACAAGAGATAAGGTATACCAATTTTATTTATTACATTTTTATACCATACAACAGAATTATCTTCTAAATCAATTGTACATGCTACATCTTCAACCACAGCACCTGCATTTATACCCCACCAACCTTTTTTGCTATGATGGATTCCTCTAGCTTCATGTAGGTGACCCGAAATTACAATATCCGCCAATTTTGAATCTAACATTTCTCTAACTGGTTTACTACCCACATGTATCCTCTTATGTGGCAAATAATCAATTGAAGTATTTAGAGGTGGAGCATGTGAAATTAAAATTGTTCGATCAGCATGGTGATCAGACCTTCCAATGGTATCAAGTAATATTAATCTTGCAATATCTTCCGAAATCTCACCAGGCGTTAATTCTCGATTATATTCATTGGGTACAGCAACCCATCCATGTCCAATAAATTGAGTATTATCAATTATAGCAGATGTATCTGAAATCCAAAAAATATTGGGATATCGATGCGAAAATAAGGACAGCCAATCTCGAGTCTCTTGTGTCTCAGTATTACCATGTATCAGCATCACAGGAATATTATAACTTGCAATTTGTGTTAGTAATCTTTTTGAGGTTCGAATTTGTTTGTAGGTCAAACGTTCAATAAACCTGCGATATATATTCCTAACATAATTGGTTCTATTTCCACCTCTACCATATGTCATTACTAATACTGGAAAATCAATTGATGAGGGTAGATCACCTGGAATAACTATTACATCAGGATTGGTTTGAAAAATTAAATCATCGAGTTTCCATTTAGCACCATGCACATCAGATAAAACCAGTAATTTTATGCTAAACACCCATTTAAAACAAATTAAAGAAAATCCTTAATTTAGTTTCGATATTGATGGTTTATTAATTTATGTAATAAATTATGGTTTGGCTTTTGAATTTATAGTGCTAATAACTACTTCTACGAATTCAAAAAATATCTTATCTGCAGGACCTTTTATAAATAGATTGTCTATTATTTTAAAAGGAGTTTCTTCAATGTTAAATTCAATTATAATACTTCCATTTTCTTTAGCATAAAAGGGATACTGTGCAACAGGATACACGACTCCACTAGTACCAATTATTAGTAATATATCTGCATTAATCAATAATTGTTCTATTTTAATCAATTTTGAGTTTTCTAATAATTCACCAAACCATATGACAGATGGTCTTTGATACGAACCACACTCACATTTAATTTTAAAATCTAAATTATTAGAATTAATTTTCTTTGTAAGTCCACATTTGTCAAAGCAATGTGTTTTAAGAAGAGTTCCATGAATTTCTATTAATTTATCATCGGATTGACCCGCCAGTCTATGAAGACCATCAACATTTTGAGTGATTACTCCATTTAGATAGCCTGATTTTTCCAATTTAACCAATCCATGATGAATTTGATTTGGTTGAGATTGTAGAACTTTTTTAATTCGTTCTTTATACCATCTCCATACGGTCTCTGGATCATTAGTAAAACCACTGACAGATGCTAATTCTTGGGCTAGTTTTCCTTCCCACAAACCACCGCTACCTCGATATGTTGCCAACCCAGAGGCAGCAGATGCACCAGCACCAACAATAGCAACTATAGATGGTTTAGTTGAACTGATGTTATTTAAAATTTCTACAAGAATGTTTTTCCAATTATTCATAAATTATCAACTGGATAATATAAAGAAGGGAGATATTAAAACATATAGGAGCAAAATTATAAAGAGACCAATGATTGCAGCACCTTCTGGAGAATTTCGAATCATTTCCTTACTAAATGTTCTTGCAATAGTGGATCCGAAAGACAATTGATTCCTGATGGATAGGTCGTTTTTACTAAATAAAATTTTATTTCCAATTTTTATTTCCGGAATAGAATTAATGATTGCCCAATAAAGGAAAAAAGGAAATCCGATAATTAATAAAATTGGTAATAATCTAAATCTTGAATCTGCTTGTGATATCAAAAATGAAATGATAATTACGAATAAATATGTAATAATAGACCAAAACCAACCATACCATGTTTGAACCTGATTTTCGATACCTCTACCTGTATTTTGTAATTGATTTACAACTTTAAAGTTTGAATTATCGTTTTTAGAATGAGTGTTTAGTAGTTCTTGTTGTTTTCTTCGATTTTCTTCAGCAACTTCATTTAAAGTATCTTTGACTGCAATACCTGCTTTTATTCCAAATTTGACTCCTTTTTTTGTATATTCTAATGCTTTTTTACCTAAATCTTTATTTTCATTATTCATTCCTTTTTCTTCATCAGACATACTAAACTTCAATAATCATCAGTATTTAAAATGTTTCCATTACTTGAAAATCATCCTTGTATAATTCTATTATATAGATTATCAATTTTAAATTTGATTGTATTTCATAATTATTTATTTAATTTACATTGAAATCGGATTTGAATTTGTTTCAAATAAAACACAAATATAGAACAATAAGTTATAATTAAGAAGAACTACAATATTACCCTTAATAATATTTATTCTTATAACAGATATAGTGAATGAAATCTACCCACCTTTTATACAAGCATACGATTTATCTAAGCATTATACATTAGGACAGATAAATGTCAAAGCCTTAGATAATGTAAATTTACAAATAAATGAAGGTGAGATGGTGATTATACTTGGACCCTCAGGATCTGGTAAATCCACCTTGATTAATATGATAGGAGGAATTGATTCACCAGATCATGGAAAGATAATTATCAATGGAAACGAATTACAAACACTTACCTCTAAAGAATTAACGATTTTCAGAAGAAAATATGTAGGATTCGTATTTCAGTTTTATTCTTTAATACCTACCTTAACAGCTTTAGAAAATGTTGTACTGGCTGCAGAATTGGTTGAATTGAAGGGTAAAGAATTAAGGAAAAGAGGTATGGATGTCCTTAATGCAGTTGGATTGAGAGGAAGGGAAAACTCCTATCCTTCACAACTTTCAGGAGGTGAAAGACAAAGAGTAGCCTTAGCACGCGCTTTGGCAAAACACCCCCAAATAATATTAGTAGATGAACCCACTGGACAATTAGATGAAGAAACCGGCATACAAATGATAGAATTGATAAAGGAAACGGCAAAATTATTCAACTCAACAGTTTTAATGGTTACACATGATAAATCATTAATTAAATATGCAGATCAAGTAATTGAGATGAAATCTGGGAGAATATTGGTGAAAAACTTTGAATAAGGTATATCTTGCAGCAATACGCGATATTGCATTCAATAAATCTAGATCATTAGTGATTATTATCTCAGTGATCATGATAACTTGTTTTCCTATAGCATTCTTAAATGTAGCTCCAAATTTATCAAATATTATTGCTATCGAGGAGGATAATTATAAATTAGCTCATTACAATATATTTTACACTGAATTTGAAGAAGAAAGTATTTCAAGCTTAATTCATGAATGGATCGATAATTATGATGATAAAAAAAGAGACTTTATCGTTGAAGGTAGAATTCATCTTAGTAGTAAAACAAAATCTTTGGGAAATGGTGAAATCAATCAGAACGAGTGGATGGAAATTGAATTAATTAGTATTAAAGAGAGTCTACCTGAAATCAATCAAGTTGTTTTAACTTATGGTAAATTTCCAACAACCAGTGATGAAATTACACTATTGGAAAGCTTTGCTTTGGCAGATGGAATTAATCTGAATGACAAAATCAGTCTATATACTGAGACGGGAAAACAAGATTTTACAGTAGTTGGATTCGCAAAATCAATTGAGTATGCCTCATATAAATTAAGTCAAGTAGCTGTTGGTTATTTAAATATGGACGCGATAAACTCAATAACAATTGAAAATATTGACAATAAAATTACTTCAACATTAGTTTATTTTAATGAAGAAATGGATTTACAAGAATTACGAAATATTGCAGAATATATCAAAGAAAATATTGATAATCTTGAATCTGCAAGTCTTGCTTTGTTTTGGTTCTCTAGAGATACTTCTTATCGAAAAAATCTGTTAGATGCTTTGAAATTGACTTCAAAATATATGACTGCTGCCTCATTATTTGTATTTCTTACTGCGGGTGTAATAATTTTTGTTATAACCAATAGGTATGTCGGTGAGCAGAAAAAAAATATCGGTGCTTTATATTCATTTGGGGTGAATAAACAAAAAATTATTTTCTCTTTCTTCATTAGGATGTTTGTATTAGGTACTTTGGGCATTATACTTGGAATTATTATTGCAAAACTATTAACCCTATACATAATAAATAATTTAGCGGATGATTGGGGATTATTCAGTTCAAGTAGTGAATTAACTCCTTTTTCGATTTTATTTACATTAACTTCAGCAGCAATAGTATCTTTTAGTTCCACATTCTTTGCAATTAGAAGTTTAATTAAATTAACACCATATGAAGCAATGAGAGGAAAAACGACTGAATTAAAATCAACAGGGATTATTATGGTTTTATCTACTTATTTACCTGTGAGAAATATTCGAGCAGCATTTAGGAATCTTACAAGAAATAGAACTAGATCCTTCCTGACGATTCTTGCATTTGCATTAGCATTTACACTCTCGAGTTCGTTAATGTATACACAAGATTCATTAGATAATACAATTTATGAATTTTATGACGAAAATATAGCCTTTGATTTAGAAATTGAATTGGGTTTCTCCAATATGCAAAACCGATCAATTATTGAACAAATAATAGCTGATGATCGTGTTGTAACATATGAGTTTTTTATCAATAATTTAATTCAATTTAAGGATAGACCTGAAAATTTAGCATATTTACTTGGATTTCAGTATAATAGTACTTTATACAGAAAAAATAATGCCAATTTAGTGGATGGCACATGGTATAGACCGAATTCTTCAGACATAGTTGTTTCTAAATATGTTGCTACATCTTTAAACATTTCAAAGGGAGACAAGTTGTCTTTTTATTATTTTGATAGTTTAATTAATGGTACAGTTTCTGGTATAGCAACTGAATTACTAAATAATCTTGCTATAATGATGGATATAGAGTTTATATCTACTGAATTAAAAAATGTATTTAATTTACCCACATATAATGTTCTTCCTGTTGCGAATAAACTGTTAGTTGCTTATCATGAGAATGCCAATATTAATGATATCCAAGACGATCTAAATCAAAATAATCCATATGTGGTACTTGCAGTTTCAAAAGAACATCTTCTTAGAAAACAAGTTGGTCTTGTTAGAAATCAATCATCAATAGTTATTTTAATGGTTTCTTTAGGTTTAATTGTGGGTTTTGTTTCATTTTTCTCTACTCTTTTAATTTCAATAGTTGAAAGGGAGAGAGAATTTGCAATAATGAAAGTATATGGATACAAAAACCAAGAAATAATTTTAGAAATACTAATAGAGGGAATGATCCTCGGATTTTTTTCAATAATCCCAGCCTTATTTATAGGTAGATTCACAGCGGTCAATTTATGGATAAAGATTGTTAGTGACAGCTTTTTTAATATTACTCCATTTTATTTATATCCAACTCAAGTATTTTTACTGCTATTTGGATTTATTTCAATCTTAATTTCAGTAATTCCAAGTTACATTTTGGCAATTTCAAAACCGATATATGAAGTAATCAGAGAAGAATCTTAGTTTTCAATATAAGTCGTAAGAGTATGATTTATAGATTAAATATACAAAATCAGATTATATGTATTCTAAAGTACTAATTGCAAATAGGGGTGAAATCGCAAACAGGATTATAACTTCATTACAAGATCATGGAATTGAAACGGTAGTTACAGCCAGTGATATTGATTTAAACTCAGTAGTAACTAGAAAATCAGATAAAATACTAAGATTACCGG
>Ga0224506_10003400_pt1 | contig 10523 bp, 3 predicted proteins | sample SF_Jan12_sed_USG_2_FD_169108 | JGI IMG/M metagenome (GOLD analysis project Ga0224506, IMG submission 169108) | Sediment microbial communities from San Francisco Bay, California, United States - SF_Jan12_sed_USGS_8_1 | ecosystem: Environmental > Aquatic > Marine > Sediment | place: USA...
TAAGCCCACTAGGAGGAGGCAGAGTTGTGATGTTTGCCGATAACCCTAATTTTAGAGGGTCATGGTATGGAACCAACCGTCTATTTTTGAATGCTATTTTTCTAGGTCAACATATTCAGGTGCCAAGTGAATCCAAATAAGTAATGTTAATTATGCTAATAGATGTTGTAATGAATTGACGGAAATATTATATCATCTATTAGCTTAATGTAGTAAAGTACTGAAAAATGTGGTCTGGGCAAATGAGATTTATTAATCAATTCCAACCACTTTGCTCCTTCTCTCTAAGAATATATTATCCATCCATACATCATTTAGTTTAGAGATTTTCTCTCGATAGCCTACAATACGAAACCCCATAGATTCATGTAGCTTAATACTTCCAATGTTTGCAGGCATAACCCCTGCTTGTAACATCCAATAATTATTTTCTTCACTGGAAGCAATTACTTCGGACAACAACATTTTACCAATACCCTTTCCTTGGAATTTTTCATCAATATATATACTGGTTTCAGCTACACCACCATACACACAGCGAGAAGATACTGGAGAAAGAGCTACCCATCCAATTACTTTTTCTTCTTGAATAGCTACAAATCTACAAATAGATAAATGTGATTGATTCCATTCCTCCCAGTTCGGACTTTCGGTTTCAAATGTGGCTATACCCGTTTTGAGTCCTTGTTCATAGATTTTTTTTACTTCAACCCAGTGTTTAGGTATTAGAGGCAATATTTTTATTGATGAAAACATGAATTATAGGCCAAAATCATATGTATTAAACCATATGATTTTAAATATCCTAAATTATGATATTTAAAATGAATATATCATTAATAATAATAGTAGATCATGCTATCTTCGCCCCAAATGAATTTACTATCAAAGGAATGTATTGGGAAAGTTATTCGCACGATAAGATGAAAAGCATCGTTTTTGATGCACTAAAACATAATTTAGACTATAGAGAGAATCAGGTTCTAGGTCTTCCTGCATCATATTTGGACACAGAAGTTTTTTATGATGATGCTCCATTCTTAAAAGATGCTCCTTTTTTGTCGGCACTTATTGCCAATCCAAATCATATTGGATGTCATACACTTAATGAGTCGGAGGAAGCATTTACTGGGACGCATAAAATTGAAAAAGAACTAATCGATCTTTGTGCCAAAGAAATATTTGAGGGTGGTGAAGAGGAGTTTGATGGGTATGTAGCTTCGGGAGGTACTGAAGCAAACATTCAAGCGATGTGGATATTGAAAAATTTCTACATGAAAGAACACAAAGCCAGTGCTGATGAAATAGCATTGTTCTATTCAGAAGATGCTCACTACTCAATGCCAAAAGGTGCAACCTTGTTGGGTTTACATAAAATTGTGACAAAGGTGGATGATGTTACAAGAAGAGTTACAAGAAAAAGTGTAGTAGAAGGAATAAAAATAGCTAAGGAAAAAGGCTGTAAGTATTTTATAGTTGTGATGAATATGTCTACTACTATGTTTGGATCGGTGGATGATATTAATGAGATAACAGGATGGCTAGATGAGACGAAAGTGGAGTATAAGGTACATGTAGATGGTGCTTTTGGAGGATATATATATCCTTTCGCAGTAGAAAAGAATAGTTATACTTTTCGAAATCCAAAAATCACTTCGTTTACACTTGATGGACATAAAATGTTACAATCTCCTTATGGAACAGGTATTTACCTTACTCGAAAGGGCTTTATGGAATATGCTCTTACCGAAGAAGCAAATTATGTAAAAGGGAAAGATTATACACTTGTTGGTAGCCGATCAGGAGCTAATGCAATAGCAATATGGATGATAATGCGTACATATGGATCGGAAGGATGGAAATCAAAAATTAGAAATTTACTTAACAAAACAAGTCGATTATGCAGTAATTTGGATGAGAAAGGAGTGAGATATTTCCGAAATCCAGACATGAATATTGTGACCATTAGAGGGGAATACATTTCTAATGAACTGGCAAATAGATATATGCTAGTCCCGGATACGCATGAAGGCCAGCCAAAATGGTGGAAAATAGTTATGATGGATCATGTGAGGCAAGGATTGGTTGATAAGTTTCTTTTTGATTTGGATATTTCTAAATAATGTATGGTTTACATTTATTTATGGTGTAAGTTTGTTTATGAAATTATTATTAAATACGTTTTTAATTTCCATAATAATTGACTAAACTTTACGCATTAAAATATGATGCTTAACATATAGCTTTAAAAAAATACTTAATACACTGAAAATAAACAGATTATATTAATATAGTTGAAGATTTCATTAATTTAAAATATATGATTTTCGAAGGATGTTTCCCAATATGCAAGTATTGGAAATGTAATGACTTGAAAAATTCTATATGGGATTATACTATTAATTGTATTAATATAGCGGTTTAAGAAAAATCTAATAAACATAACATGTTAAAAAATCACATCGCTCACCTTATTTTGGTGTTAATTATCGGTTTAGGGACAACAAATGTTGTTTTTTCGCAGGATAAGCCTACAGAAGAAAAAAAAGGAGTGAATTTCATTATTACCCAATCTCCTAAAATCATAGTTAATGTAGATGGAATTGATCACAACAGATGTTTCGGAGAAGAAAAGGGGGCTATTAATATTTCTGCTGAAGGTGGTTATCCTCCTTATAGTTATTTTTGGACTCATGGTGATACTACACAGGATGTAACTGGGTTAAAAGCAGGAAAATATATGGTAGCTGTTTCTGATAATTTTAGTTGTAGTGATACTGTCGAAATAGTGATAAACGAACCCTTGGAGTTGAAAGCCAAAATTAATGATATTAAAAACGTTCTTTGTTATGGCTATTACCAAGGAGAAATTGATATAGATGTTGAAGGTGGAGTAGCACCCTATACATATAGCTGGAGTGACGGATCAACATCACAAGATTTAAAAGATGTAATTTCAGGTCGTTATTCTGTATTGATAACAGATGCAAATAGTTGCCAAGAAATTATTACTGCTGACATAAAGGAAACACCATTAATTGTACGAACAATTGATGACGTAGTAAATATTAAGTGTTTTGGAGATGTAACGGGTAAGATAGATATTTCTACTAGTGGCGGGGTTGAACCATATACATATTATTGGAGTAATGGGGATACAACACAAGATATATCCAACCTCAAAGCAGGAACCTATGAGGTTACTGTTCAAGATGCTGCTGGTTGTACAGAAGTATCAACTGCTAAAGTTATTCAACCAGATAGTTTAACAGTAGATTTAGATAAAGTTCAGAATATTAGATGTTTTGGTGATAATGGAGGTGCTATAAATATTGCAGTAAATGGGGGTACAACTCCTTACAGCTATAATTGGAGTAATGAAGAAAAAACACAGGATATTGCAGGGGTTTTTGCAGGTGAATATTCTGTTGAAGTGACTGATATCAATAATTGTATTAATAAAATTTCAACCACAATTACTCAACCTCCTAATTTGGAAGTTACTTTGGTTTCATCAAAAGATGTTACGTCTCATAGCGGTAGTGACGGAATTATTGATATTGATGCACAAGGTGGTGTAGCACCATATAAGTATAATTGGAATAATGGAGCAACTACTCAAGATATTAGTAAGTTGATAATTGGAAACTATTCAGTTAAGGTGACAGATGCTCAAGGATGTAGTAAAGTGATTAACTCTACTATTAATCAGCCAGCACCTCTTGTAGTGAAAATTGACAAGGTAGAAAACATTAATTGTAACGGAGATGAAAATGGAGAAATAGCTATAACCGTAAATGGTGGAGTAAAACCATATAGCTATTCATGGTCTAATGGCTCTATTGAGGAAGATATTTCAGGACTCAAAGCAGGAAATTATTCCGTTTCTATAATTGATGCAAACGGATTTAAAATAACAGCTGACACATTACTTACTCAGCCACCTCTATTTGCAGCGAAAGTTAAAGAGATAAAAAATATTAATTGTTTTGGTGTTTCAGAAGGTGCTGTTGATATAGATGTTACTGGTGGAGTGCCTCCGTATAAGTACCATTGGAGTAATGGAATGATAACACAGAATATTATTGATGTACCAGCTGGTGATTTTACAGTAAAAATAATAGATGCTAATAGATGTGAACAACAACTAGAGGCAACTATTATGCAACCTGAAGAGATGTTAACATCAATTACCAGTGTTACTAATGTAGCATGTCAGGGTAATAGAACAGGAGCAATTGATGTAACGGTTACAGGTGGAGTTGAACCATACAAATATTTTTGGAGTAATGGAAGTACCACTCAAGACCTTAGTTCAATTGTTGCAGACGATTATAGAGTTACTATCACTGATGCAAAAGGTTGTGAACAGACATTAGAGGCATCAGTTACAGAACCTGTGAAGTTACTAGTTCAGGAAGAAAAAGCGATTGATATAGATTGTTATGGTAATGAAACTGGAGAAATCTCTCTCATTGTTTCTGGTGGTGTAACACCTTATACTTACTTATGGAATAATGGAAGTACAACGAAAAATATAAATGGGCTAAAAGCAGGTAATTACTCAATTAATATTACGGATGCTAATGGCTGTTCTGTAACTTATGCCAAAGTATTAACTCAACCTACAAGGTTAAATGGTAATCTGATTGGTATAGTTGATAACTCTTGCTTTGGAGATAATAAAGGGGAAATAGATATAAACGTTACTGGGGGTGTTACTCCTTATTCATACCGATGGAGTACTGGGGCATCATCTCAAGATGTAAATAATTTAAGAAAAGGGGATTATAAAGTGGAAATTCGAGATGCTAATCGTTGTCTCGATAGTTTAACTGCTACGATAAAGGAAAACCCATTATTGGAGGCTGAATTAGAAGTTGAAAACATTAATTGTAATGGAGAAAACAGTGGCTCAATTAACTTAACTGTAACTGGAGGGGTTGGTCCTTATACATATGATTGGAGCAACGGAGCAAAAACACAAGATATTAGTGGTTTAAAAACTGGACAATACTCGGTAACAATTACGGATGCCAAAGCCTGTATTCGTCAAGTAGATGCTCATATCATAGAACCTAGTCGATTTGTTGCTATCCTTGAATCCGAAACTATGGTAAAATGTTATGGAGAAAGTACAGGTAGTATCAAAATAAGAACTACAGGAGGTAACCCACCATATGTTTATAACTGGAGTAATGGTGCTACTTCAAAGGATTTACAAAATATTCCAGCAGGAAATTATACTTTATCAGTTGCTGATGCTAGTGGTTGTTCTGAGACTATTTCTACAACAATTACACAACCAACTAAGGTAAACTATGCTATTAAATCTGTAACGAATTTAACATGTAATAGAGATAATACTGGTGCAATTGATATTTCGATTACTGGTGGGTTAGGACCATATACTTATGAATGGAGTAATGGAGCAACTACTCAGGATATAGTTGGTGTGGCTGCAGGTCAATATTCGGTTACAATTTCAGAAGCAAATGGTTGTTCTAAAACATTGGAAGCTACGATCACAGAGCCTCCAGTACTCTCTCTTAAATTGGATGAGGTTAACCATATTTTATGTAATGGAAATAATACTGGAACAATTAGTGCTACTACTACTGGAGGTGTTCCACCATATGTATATAGCTGGAGTAACGGAAGTACTAGAGAAGATATATCAGGACTTGTTGCAGGAAAATATGTTGTAACCGTAACAGATGCTAAAGGTTGTTCAGAAACAGTTTCAACAATTGTTAAAGAACCTGCTCCATTTGTAGCTTCTTTACTAAGCGTAAGAGATATTAAATGTAATAATGAAAAAGATGGAGAAGTTAAAATCAATGTAAAAGGAGGTGTGAGACCATATAAATTTGTTTGGAGTACAGGAGATACTACTCAAAATTTAACAAATATTGGTGCTGGAAATTATTCTGTGAGAATTACTGATAAAAATGGATGTGCCCAATTAGTAACTGCAACTGTAAATCAACCAGAAAAACTTGTTGCTACTTTGGTTTCATCAAGTAATGTTTCTTGTAATGGTGGTGCTGATGCTGCAATTAATATAACCGTAGTTGGTGGTCAAACTCCATATAAATATAGCTGGAGTAATGGAGCAGCTACGCAAGATCTTAATAATATTCCTGTAGGAAGATATTCAGTGGGTATTACTGATGCTAATGGATGTACAGATTCTACTATAGTAGTTGTGATTACTGAGCCTGAAGAATTAATTGCTAAAAAAGAAAGTATTACAGAAATCACTACTTATGGTTTAAGTACAGGTGCTGTTGATATATCGGTAGAAGGTGGCTCACCTCCATATGGTTACAGTTGGAGTAATGGTGCCATTACTCAAGATATAAGTGGTGTACCTTCAGGTAATTATTCATTAAGAGTAGTTGATACAGAAGGTTGTGAAAGTTTATTAGAAGCTTATGTGAAACAGCCACCAGCACTTGAAGTGAGAATTGCTTCGGTAACTAATATTTCATGTAATGGAGATGATGCAGGTGCAATTACAGTTAATGTAAGCGGAGGAGTTAAGCCATATACTTTTGTATGGAGTAACGGAGATAGTACTCAAAACATTTCAAATGTTGTTTCGGGTGACTATTCAATAACTGTTTTAGATGCAAATGGACATCGAAAAGTAGCAACTGCAAAAATAGCTGAACCTACTACGGTAAATGTGAATGTTGATAACATTAAGAATATTTTATGTTATGGAGATGAAACGGGTTCTGTTATAGTATCAGCAACAGGTGGAGTGAGCCCTTATCGTTACAGATGGAGTAATGGTGCTACTACTAAAGATTTAACTGATGTTAAAGCAGGTAGTTATACGCTGAAAGTTATTGATAAAAATGGATGTCAGGATTCTTTACAGGTAGATGTAAAAGAACCATTGGAGTTACTGGCAAAAATAGTTAATGTTGGAAATATATCTTGTAATGGAGATAGTAAAGGAGAAGTGTTTATTGATGTTTCAGGGGGAATTATTCCTTATAGCTATAGTTGGAGTAATGGAGCAAGAACACAAGATATAAGTGATGTAATTGCTGGTGAATATTCAGTTAAGATAACTGATGCTAATGGCTGCTATCGAGAGTTAAGAACTGTAATTTCTGAACCACCAAAATTAGTTGCAACTATTGTTACGGCTAAAGATAATCAATGTTTTGGTGAAAAAGATGGAGAAATTCGTCTGCAAGTATCAGGTGGTGTTGGTAACTATTCTTACATATGGAGTCATGGAGATAACCAACAAAATGCAACTCAATTGGTAGCTGGTGATTATTCTGTGATCGTTAGAGATTCAGTAGGTTGTGAACAAAGGTTGTCAGCAACTATTAATGAGCCAACTAAACTAGTAGCTTCTGTAAGTAATATTGTTGATGTAAACTGTAATGGTGAAAATAATGGTGCTATCGATGTAGATATTAGCGGAGGTAGCGCACCTTATACATACTCATGGAGCAATGGAACAACTACTAAGAATTTATCAAATATTGTTGCTGGTGATTATGTGTTAGATATAAAGGATGCCAAAGGTTGTAATATAACTGTAGAAGCTCAAGTAAAAGAACCTACTTTCTTGACTTTAAAGTTAGATACTATCCATCATAATGCGTGTGCGTTTGATAATAAGGGCTTAGTAGATATTACAGTAAGCGGAGGAGTACCACCATATTCTTATAGCTGGAATAATGGTTCTAATTCAGAGGATTTAGTTAATGTGATTTCTGATAGTTATTCTGTTCAAGTAAAAGATGCAAATGGATGTGTGAACACACTAACTGCTGTTGTTACTGAACCAGATTTACTTACTGTAGCGATAGAGTCAGTATCAACATTACAGTGTAATGGCGATGAAAATGGAGAGATTAGTCTAAAGGTTCTAGGTGGTGTGAAACCATACACATATTTATGGAGTAATGGTGCAACTACTGCCAGTTTACAGAGTATAATTGCTGGTGAGTACGAAGTTCAGGTTACGGATAATAACGGATGTCAATCCAGTATTACTACTATTGTAAATGAGCCTCCTACTTTAGTGAAAACTATTGATGCAATTACTGATATTCGTTGTTTCGGGGACAGTACTGGAGCAATTCATACTACTGCTTTAGAGGGAACTCCTCCATATCAATTTGAATGGAGTAATGGAGAAACTACTGCAAGTATTTCGAACTTAAAGGCAGGTACATATACACTTAAAATTACCGAAGCAAATGGTTGTGTGAGTACCTTAGAAGCTACTGTTGAACAGCCTACTCTTTTTGCTGCTGAGTTGAAAGAAGTAAAAGATGTTAATTGTTTTGGAGATATTACTGGAGAAATCGATGTTGATGTAGTAGGAGGTGTTGAGCCTTATGCTTTTTCTTGGAGTAATGGAGCCACTACTGAAGATATTAAAGATATAGGTGCAGATGATTATTCGGTAATGATAACGGATGCAAACGGTTGTTTAAATACTATTAATACTCCTGTTGTCCAACCAGAGGAACTTACAATGAGAATTGATTCATTGAGAAATGTAAAATGTTGTGGAGATAATAGTGGAGCGATATTTATTTCTGTTGAAGGAGGAGAGGAACCATATCAATATCAATGGAGTAATGGTGCTACTACTCAGGATATAGAAAATCTTATTCTTGGGCAGTACACTGTAAATATTACAGATGCAAGAGGATGTACTATTAATAGCCTTGATGAAGATGATCTTAACTTATACGATCAAGTGGTTACATCAGGTAAATTTGTTACGCGTGATATTAACTTTGATGTAGCAAAAGCAACAATCAAACCTGAGTCGTTTAGAACAATCAATAAGATTTCGACTTTAATGAAAGAACATCCTGACTTGACTTTTAGAATTGATGGACATTCAGATAGTGATGGCCCAGCTGCATTTAACCAAACACTTTCAGAAGATAGAGCAGAGTCTATTAGGAGGGCATTAATAAAATTTGGTATTCATAAAAACAGACTGTACTCAAGAGGCTGGGGAGAATCTAAACCGATTGCTACAAATTTAACAGCAGAAGGAAAAGCGAAAAACAGAAGAGTAGAATTCGTATCCTTGACAGGTACGCTTACTGGTGATATGATTGAAAATTCCATTAATGAAAATTTGGAACAAGAAGAATAGAATAAAATTTTAGTTATTGATAATTATGAAAGCTGCATGTGTAATTTACCGTGCAGCTTTTTTTTATCATGAAAATTTATCCTTTGATAAAATATAGCCTCTTCCACCTGTTATTTTTCAATCCTATTTATGATCAATGTCATATTTTTATAAGGTTGTTTAACCGACATTTGTCTTAAGAAATATAAAGAGATAAGTTGGTAATGGAGGAATTAATAAAGAAATACAATGTACCTGTACCAAGGTACACGAGTTATCCTACAGTTCCTTTTTGGGATAAAAAAGAGCTAAGTCATAAACAATGGTTAAAAATAGTAAAAAGAACATTTAATGAGACTAATCAGACTGAGGGAATAAGTATTTATATTCATTTACCTTTCTGCGAAAGCCTGTGTACTTATTGTGGTTGCAACACTAGAATCACCAAAAATCATAAAGTAGAAGAAGAATACATTGAGGCTCTTTTATCGGAATGGAAAATATATCTCTCTTCTTTTAATGAAAAGCCAGTTATCAGAGAGATGCACCTTGGTGGTGGAACTCCAACTTTTTTTAGTCCTAAAAACTTAACACTGTTTATAGAGCAATTTTTAAAAGATACCGTTATTCACTCAGAACATGAATTTGGGTTTGAAGGTCATCCTAATAATACTACAAAGGAACATTTACAGGCACTTTACGATTTAGGTTTCAGACGGGTTAGTTTTGGTATTCAGGATCTAGATTTAAAAGTACAACAAACGATTAATCGAATTCAGCCTTTTGAGAATGTGAAACGTGCAACAGAGGATGCCCGTGATGTGGGTTATGAGTCAGTAAATTTTGACTTGATTTATGGGTTGCCTTATCAAACACAGGAAACGGTTGCAAACACAATTAGTAAAATTTCTGAACTCATACCCGACCGTATTGCCTACTACAGTTATGCCCATGTACCGTGGATAAAGCCTGGGCAGCGTAGTTATACCAAGGCTGATTTACCAGATAATAAAGAGAAAAGAGTTTTATACGAATTGGGCAAAATCATGCTGACTAACTTAGGTTATGTAGATATTGGAATGGATCATTTTGCACTGGAATCTGACGCCCTCCACATAGCTTCTGTTAATGGTAAACTGCACCGTAACTTTATGGGATATACCACTTCTAATACTTCTTTAATGATTGGATTGGGTACATCTTCCATTAGTGATGCAAAATATGCCTACGCACAAAATATAAAGACAGTAGAAGATTATAAGTCTTCTGTATTGAAAAATGAATTGGCTGTTTTTAAAGGACACATTCTTACAGAGGAAGATTTATTAGTTAAGAAAATTATTCTTGATATAGCCTGTAAAGGAAAAGTAGTAATAGGAGCATTGAAAAA
>Ga0224506_10003401_pt1 | contig 10521 bp, 11 predicted proteins | sample SF_Jan12_sed_USG_2_FD_169108 | JGI IMG/M metagenome (GOLD analysis project Ga0224506, IMG submission 169108) | Sediment microbial communities from San Francisco Bay, California, United States - SF_Jan12_sed_USGS_8_1 | ecosystem: Environmental > Aquatic > Marine > Sediment | place: USA...
ACCTGATATACATTGCCATCCGCTATGAAGTAGTGAGGCGAAAAGAAACATTCTATGTTTACAATAACTTGCAGACCGGAGAGGTTGAATCGTACACGGAAAAAGAGCATAAGGAGCGGGAAGCTGATCTCAAAAAGGATGATTTTATTCGCTTCAAGCGGAAGCGTAAGAAACTGGTTCAGTTTGTTGAAAAGTCAGTATTCAGCGGAGATAAGCTACTGGATCCACCAAAGCGGATTGCCGGTAAATATCTCCCCATCATTCCTATCTATGGCTACCGGGCTTATGTCGATGGAATTGAGCGTTACAAGGGTTTAGTCCGTGCATTGAAAGACCCGCAACGGCTTCACAATATGGTGATGTCCAAGGTAGCGGAGCATTCGGCGGCGGCGGCGCAGGAGAAACCTATCTTTGATCCGTCTCAAATACCAAATAGTCTTAAGCCTTTCTGGGAGAATCCAGACCGCTATTCGTATCTGCTATCAAATGCCATGCGTGATGACAATAATAACATTGTCAGCGTTGGCCCGCAGGCATACCTTAAGCCCCCGGTGATGGATCAAGCGACTGTGGCCTTGATGGAAGCGGTGCCAGCGCATATAAGAACGGTATCCGGCGGTGCGCCCCAGGACACCCTTGACCCGGATGCCTCTGGTAAGGCGATTGTGGCCCTTATGAAGCGGGAGAATCTTAATACCCAGCCGATTCAGGACAATATTGCCAATGCTATTGAGCGTTGTGGAACGGTATATGCCAGCAAAGCCGCTGAATTGTACACCACTCAAAGAATGATGCGGACTATCGGCAAGGATGGTACAGCCGGAACCGCGATCCTTAATAAATTGACGCTGGATGATAAGACCGGAATCCTCAAGACCGTCAATACCTTTGACGGCAAGAAATTCAATGCTTATTCCGACATTGGACCGCAGTATGACACCCTGAGAGAAGAGCGGGTGGAGACCATGAAAGGCACCATTGAACTGATCGGGCGGATGCAGAGCCCGGCGGCGGCGGAATACCTGCCAGCGGCTTTGGCGGTGCTGTTCAGTGAGTCCGGTGGTTCTGAAATGCAACCGTTACGCGATCTGGCCCGGAAGCAAATGCTCCTGATGGGGCTTGTCGAACCGAAGACCGATGAGGATAAGAAAATCATGGCAGAGGCCCAGCAACAGGCGGCAACGCCGGATGCCCAACAGCAATTACTGGCGGCGGCGGCGGCCCAGCAACAGGCCGAAGCCCGCAACCTTGATGCTTCGTCTCAGGACAAGCTGGCGGCGGCGGAGAAGAAGACCGCAGAAACTGCCCAGATCATTTCAGAAACAGAGAACGCCAAGATATTAACCCTTGAAGATATACGCGATAGGGTGTTTAATAGGATTAATAAATTGCCTCTTGAAAGGGTCGGATAATGGACAATGAGCGGATTGACAGGCTTGAGCAAGCGTTGAATCTCGGTTCCAACCCTTACGCCCAGCCGGAAGCGAGAAAGGCTCAGTTAAACTTCAAGTTTGAGATTGGCGACAAGGTGCATCATACGGCTTTCGGGTATAATGCGGTGATTATGAGACGGTCCTACATTGAGGATAAGGACGGGAATTACAAAGCCTATGACCTTGCTCTATGGAACAGTAACCCGCCAGTTCAGGGTGAAAGCGTTTCTGAAAATTACTTAGAAAAAGGACACCGGCAAGAATAATGCAACCACTCATTGACTTTCTTCGGCAATTATTCAGGCATACGGTTTTTACCGGGGAGATCATCATTGATATCCACAAAAACAAGATCATGAAGGTTAGCAAGAGGGAACAGGTTAAGCTTTAAGACAATCGAATAAGTTGTAACTTTCACAGCGACCACTATTTATAAGTCCTGTTTGAGGTCTACCGACCTTAGGCAGGGCTTTTTTTGTTTAAACACGTTACTGGACGGTTAAACCAGGGGCCATAAGGCCAACACTCTAAACACCATTTGAGAGGCTAAATCATGGGAAAAGTAGCGGAAACCACGGACACTGAAACCGAAGAACTTGAACCGCAAGACGTTATTGAAGAGCTTGAAGAGGAGCTTGAGCAGGATGCAGATAGCACCCCTGAAGGATCGGAAGGCGAAGGCGCGGAACAAGAGACGGGGCTTGATTTGTCCCTGGATGAGGAAACGCAACCTCAAAATGACGAGAACGCTTGGATTCGTGAACGGATTAACAGGGCAAACAAAAAGGTAGACAAAGCCCTGCAAGGCAAGACCGAAGCCGAACAGCGGGCGGAGTTGCTGGAAGAGCAAAACAGGTTGAAGGATTTACGCATTCAACAGCTTGAAGGCAAAGCTCCGGCCACTGAAATCACCAAGCCCGACCCGGAAAAGTTTGACGGCGGTATTTATGATCCTGAGTTTATCAAGGCTCATGATGAATATACCGAGGCCAGACTGAAAAAACTGGCGGATGAAGTGAAGGCGGAAGCGGCTAAGAAGTACGTTGACAGCGGGAATCAAGCTGAAATGGCAAAGCAGGTTGAACGTGACCAGACGAAGCACTATGAGCGGGCGTTCAAGTTGCAGGCCAAGGATTACGCTGAAACCGAAGACAAGGCGCGTGAATTTTTGGGGGAATCGGATGCCAAGGCCATTATGAGCTTGTCCGATGCCTCGGAGCTTGTGCTGTACTACTTCGGTAAAAACGAATCGAAAGCCCGTGATTTTGCCTACATATCCCAAACGAATCCCAGGAAGGCGTTGCTCGAACTGGGCCGACTGGAAGAAAAGCTGAAAGGCAAAGTTGGCTCTAAATCGAAAACGACCACCACGACTGACCCTGATGAAGAAATTGAGGGATCGATTAACCCCGCGAAGAAACTAAGGGGTCCGAAGGGTGCTACATTTGAATAGGATTTAAATTATGCCAGCGGCAACTAATTCATTTGACAGTAACTTTACCCGGAAACTGGCGAGGGTATTTCTGGAAAAGTTTGAGAGCGCACGAGTGCTTTCAAAAAGTGTTGATACCCAGCTTTTGCAGGGGCAATTCAATCCTGCATCCGGTGCCAATGTGGACTTTAAACGGCCTACGGACTACACAACCAGCCGAAGTGCCACGGGTGATGCTACCGGTATTTCCGATGACATCATCACCGGTAAGGCAACCGGGACGGTTCAGAATTACTTTACCAGCATGGTTGACTTCTATGAAGCCGATCAGGCTATTAAGATGGACCAGCTTGACCAGCTTTTGGCTCCGATGGCAACCCGTATTGCCACGGACTTGGAGTTGGATTTTTCTGCATACATGATGAAAAACGCGGGATTGCTTGCCGGAACCTACGGCACCGCACCGACTACATGGTCAGATATTGCCAATTGGGGAGCGACCATGCAAGCCAACGGTATTCCGATGGACGGCCAGTGGAACGCGGTTATTAATCCTTACACCGCCAAGACCTTGGCTGATGTTCAGCGTTCACTGGGTGCCGGTGGAACCGCCGGTAGCGATGTTGCTTCCGCCCTGCGAGAGGCCACCATTACCGACAAGTTTGCCGGAATGCGCGTGATGACAGCTACCACGCTGGCATCGTATTCATCCGGTGCTTATGGCGGTGACCTGGTCGGAACGGTCAACGGTAACCCGGACGTGACTTACGCCACGGCGAAAGACAGCATGACCCAGAGCGTAACTGTTGCGGGTATCGGTACCTTTACCGGTACGATCCCGGCGGGTACTGTTTGGCAGGTAACCGGACGTAACCGCCTGAACCTCTCCACCCGACAACCGGTGATTGATGGCGCTGGCGCGAATGTCCTGTGGTCTGGAGTTCAGACCGCCGATGCTTCTTTCACTTCTGGCGGTGGTACGGTTATCTTGAGCGGCCCGGCTATCTTTGAGTCCGGCGGCGCGTATAACACGACCGACACGGCTGTTGTTAATGGCGATGTCATTACCCTTTTGGGTGCTGTATCGACACTTTACCAGCCGAACCTGTTCTATCATACCAAAGCCTTTTCGATTGGTTCTGTGCCGATTCAAAAGCTGTACAGCACGGACACCCTGGCAACGACCGAAGACGGATTACAGATTCGTATCAGTCGGTTTGCTGATGGTGTTACCAACGTTCAAAAGGTGCGGTTTGACTTACGACCCGCCTACGCAGTTCTGAATCCGTTCTTTGCCGGACAGGGCTGGGGTTAATAATTTATGCGCTGGCGATTGCCTGAGAGCTGAGAGCAGAGTAGACACTCGACCGGTCCTACTCAGCGGCGCATACATCTGGGAGGCCGCCCTTCGGGGCGGTCACCTTTAACGCGGAGATCAATAATGACAAAATGGGTAAAGCCAAGCGGGGTGGAAGTTGAAGTTAACGACCATCCGGCAAATGTTGCCAAGGCAAGAGAGCTGAAATGGAAGCCCGTTTCAGAGGTTAAAGTGAAAGAAGAGAGCAAGAAAAAGAAGGCCCCTGCCGAAACGAATTCAGACGAAAGTAAATAGATATGTCAACAGGCACCGAGTTAATCCAGACGGCTTTAAAGAAAATAGGGGCTCATTCACGGCTGGCCCCTGCCTCTTCGGATACGATCCTTGATGGCCGTGATGCCCTGAACTCCATGCTTGAGGTATGGCGGTCTAAGGGTATCATCTTGGACGTGGTGCCTCTGAACGCTCCCGGTGATGATCTGGGGGAACCAGCCGATACCCGTAACGCGATTATCAATAACCTTGCCATTGAGATGGCTACCTTTTTTGATAACGCCTCTCAAAGGGTATCCGATACGCTCCGCCTTAACGCCCGCAATTCCTATAACGATGTAAAAGACCTCTACTGGAATCCCGATGTAACGATCCAGACGCGGGCGAACCAGCTTCCAGCAGGTGAGGGCAACCCATACGAAACATTTTTCAGGAGCGGGTCAAGTTCTGAAACCGCATTATGCCTGCCGTCTGGCGGATCAAGCCCGGCCTCTTCAGGTGGTGCGTTTGGGCCGGTGGATGTCACAAGTGATGATTTAAGCTTCAATAAACTGGTCAATAATTCGCTTGCAAAGGGCTGGCAGAACAAGGTTGATGCCGAAGGCGGGGTGACATTTAATGACCTTGGTGCGGCGGTTGATTTTATTATCGAATCGGACACCAATGCTAATTTATTTCATCTTGATGGTACGAATAACCGCATTGGAATAGGAGCCGCGCCTACAAACGCGTTGCTTCATCTTCAAAGCGGTAGTGCCGGGGTTGTTACTGCTAATAGTGTAGGTAATTTACTGGTCCTGGAAAGTGATGCCGCCGGAGGGAATGGGCTTTCCTTTCTAACTAAAGACGGTACAAGTAATGCCTATATTATAGCCGGGGACACGGCAAACCCCGTACAGGGCGTAATAAGATTCTCTCATGCCGCAAATTCGTGGGTTATTGAAGAGAACGCAGTTCCACTTCTACACCTTGGCTCAGGTGGTGGGGTAACCGTAAACAACTCTAACAACAACTTTAACTTTATGGTAAAGGGGGTATCAACTGATACATTATTTGTAGTTGATGCTAACCTTAATGCTAATGCGGGTGGGGTCGGAATATCTACCGCGGGTCTTAGCCCAACGGACGGCCTTTTACATATTCAAAGTGCTAGTGCTGGTGCAGTAACAGCAAATACGGCGGCGGACGAACTAGTCTTGGAGGGTAGCGGCGCAGGTGGTATGTCACTGCTGTTCCCAACGGAATGCACGATTTTATTTGGCGATGCCGATGACAATGATGCTGGAGGCATTTATTACCTGCATTCACAAAATACAATGCGTTTTAGAACAAACGCAAACGTCACGCGTTTTCAGATAGATAGTACTGGGAATCTGGTTCTAGGGTCGGGGAGCGCGGCAACAACTTCACAGGGCAACATAAATATTCCGATTAATACTTCCCCAACCGCTAGTCTTGCAAACGGCATTGTATTGGGTTCTAAAGATTCCTCTGCTGGATCAACAGATGCTACTTTGGAAATGTGGCTTGAAACCGCACCTATAGCAGTTGGCACTTTCACCCCGTCACATAAATTCCCGATCTGGATCAACGGGACTGAATATCATATCCAGCTTGACGCTGTATAAGGAGCAATCATGGCATTACAAAAATCATTTGAAAACGAAGCCGGACAGACAGGAGACTACTGGCGGGTTGATGATATCCACATGGAGCGTGCTGGCATGAAAATGGATGTCCGGTTAGGGCTTTACAAGTCTAAGGCCGACAGGGACGGCGGCAAGCGTCCGATGAATATCGCAAAGAATATAACCTTTGATATCCCTGCTGGCTCGACTACTTTCTCGCAACTCATTTCAGGGATTTACACACAGGCAAAGACCGCGATAACCAGCGACCAATCAGAGGGAGACACCCCTTTTTTCGATGGAGCAACTGACATATGACTTTTGATTCACAGGAGCAGAAAAACCTAGTTTTACAGGCTTTATCGGAGTTTCCCTGTAAATTGGGGCAAGCCCAAGGCTTGCTGAGGATAGCGGAAGCGATTACCAAGGGTGAAGTTGTGCCTCCTAAAAAGTCTAAGAAGAAATGAGAATCCCCTTCCCAAAAGGGCTTGAAGGCTCCGAGAATATGCCCCGGACCAAACAGGGGTTGCTGAATTGCTTTAACAACGGTCAAGGGCGGATTCTTCCGATGCCCGGAATCACTGGCCTCAATACCGTTACCAACGGGGTAGCGCGGGGGAGTTTCACGTGGAACAATTCGCTGTACATGGTGTTCTCAACCCAGCTTATCAAGATCACCAACTTGGCAACCGGGGCTTACAGCGTCATAGGCACCATATCCGGCGCAAGCCAGATCAGGACGGCGGTTGGGTTCAATCATGCGGCGATTATCGTCAAAGGAGGAGCAAGCTATACACTTGATAAATCGGATGTTCTGGTTGATACGTCTGGAAATGCCAATTTTGTCCCGTGGAACGATGTAGCCCATATTAACGGACGGTTTATTTATATTCCGACCAATGGCGATCCGGCCAAGTTCTCGGATATCGGGGCGGCTGGCACCATTCAGGCATCGAGCTTCTTTGACGCCGAAGAGTTGCCGGATGCTAATAACGGGTGTTTCAACTTCAAGAATACCCTTTATATCACCGGCACGGACTCCATAGAGCTATTCAGGGACACAGGAGGCGATCCTAACCCCTGGAGCAGGATTCCGGGTAGTCGTATCTTAAACGGCTTTATAAGCGGCCTCCTTGAGTATAACGAGACATTCCTTTTTATTGGCCGGGAAAAGGGGCAGGATGTCGGGATATACGCCATTTCACAGGGCCGGGCCTTAAAGATATCCAATGAACGGATTGACCTTGCTTTAATTGGATATACAGAGGATGAGCTTGAGGAAGTGGTGGTTTCGCGGTTCAAGTGGCGTGGGTACGATATCGCTACTTTTACCTTATCAAGGGACTCATTCGGGTATTTTGGCGGCCAGTGGTTTGAGTTATGCTCCCTGCTGGATGGTTTGCAAAAGCCGTGGGCTGGCGGATTCGTTGCCCACCACAAGCTGAAATACTACACGGCTTTCAGTAACCGGATTGGGGTAATTGATGCCGTCAATACCGCTTATGGCGAACGGATCACCCGCAAGATCAACATGGTATTTGAGCAGGAAGACGGCGAAAGGTTTTCTGCTCAGGCCGTTGAATTGGGGATATCCCAGGGCTTCAATTCCGCTGATGGATCAGTTGCCCTGCGGTTCAGTCGTAACGGTGTGCAGTATATGGAGCCTAATTTCAAGAACTTAGGCGATGTTGCTGAATACGATGACAAGATCATCTGGAATGAGACAGGGGCCGGGAACTTCGAGGGGTTCATGGCTCTTGAGATTTACACGGCGGAGGATATTTTCTTCGGCGTTTCATACATTGACGTGGATTTAGGATGACAAGTGAACTGATAGCAAAGCCGAACCACGGCGACCCGATTGGAACCACTCAGGACGGGCTTTTGGTCTACGCGACCGAGCCATTTCAGAAGTATTTGGACGGAATTGAGGAAAAGCTGAATCAATTTCTTTTGGGCCAATATATTAAACCGCAGGATTACGCCAAGGCGGATTTACCGAGCCCGGTTCCGGGTAGCGGCTTAATTCATGTAACGGATGATATTGGCGGGCCGGTTCTGGCATATGCCGATGGAACAAACTGGCGGCGCGTGTCTGATGGCGCGGTAATCGCTTAAGGAGGTAGCAAATGGTAATAGCAACTGATCCGGGTAGTATCGTAAGCGCAACCTTTGGCGGTCCTACCAGTGGCGGTATGGGGTTTGGTGGGCTTCTGGCAGGTGGATTGTTGGGTGGCGGATTGAGCGGATTGTTTGGCGGCGGCGGCGGTGCTGGCCGGGAGGCCGCGCAATTGCAAGCGGCATCTCTTCAGAACGCCATAGATGAGCTACGCCGTCAATTTGGCATCACTCAGGAGAATATCGCCCCATTTATGGAAGCCGGTCAGGGTGCGGTTCCGGGATTAACAGAGGCATCCACCATAGGCGGCTTGAATACACGGCTTAACCAGATATTCGATACCGACATCTTTGATGCGTTGGTAGACGAGCGGATGCGCGGAGTTCAAAGCCAACTGGCGGCCACGGGTCAAAGCAGGTCCGGGTTGGGCTTGCAGGAAGCGGCAAGGGTTCCCATGGATGTCGGGCTATCGCTTGAAAATATGCTAAACAGCCGGTCGCAAAACCTGGCGGGATCAGGGCAAAACGCGGCGTTAGGGCTTGGGGCTTTAGGCCAACAGAACGCCACTAATATAGCCGGGTTAACCGCTGATATTGGCCGGTCGCTGGGGTCTGGTATTTTGACCGATGCTCAAGCGGATGCGGCTCAAACGCAACAGCTTTTGAACACGGCGGCAACGGCGGGGGCAATCTTCTTTTCCGATCCCAAGCTGAAAGAGAATATTCATCCCCTTGGCATGGTGAAAACCCTGATGCTCTATTCATGGGATTGGATACCGGAAGCCCTTAATACGGTAGTCGGCAAGTTCCCGACAATCGGCTTTCTGTCTACGGAAGTCCGGGAGCAATACCCGCATCTTGTTGATAAATATTGTGGATTTGATATTATCAACATTAAAGGGGTCTTGAATGAACTGGAGGCGGCATAATGGCAACACTTGAGAATATTCAGGGCGGTTCACTGGTCCCGGATGTCACCGGCGGTCTGAATGTCCTGCTCCAGAGCTTTGGCACCAAACAGCAAAGGGATGATCGTGACGAAACGCGGCAACTGGCCTCCGATATCGGAAGCGGTCAATTAAGCCTTCGTCAAGAACAATCGAAGTTGTCACGGCTGGCGGCGATTGATCCACAGGCGGCTCAGGTGGTGGGGCAGATCATGGAGCGGGGCGATGCTCAGGAAATGGCTATGATGAAGCAACAGCGTGACCAGTCCTTCAAGTTCTTTTCCTTCCTGAAGACCATTGATGATCCTCAAAGGCGTTCCCTTGCCATACGGCAGGAGGTGCGGGAATTGGAGGCTCAGGGCAACCTCAAGGGCGCAGAGGCCTTGCTTGACTTGGCAACCAAGAGCGGCGATCTCCAAGACCTGGCCATTGACAGACAGCTATTTATAGCCACCGAGGTGGATAACGTTGTTAAATTGCAGGAAGCCGCCGCCGCAGAGCGAGAACAGCGAAGGCAGGAATTTACCAATCAAGTTGCGGCTATTCGCAATGCCCCGATTGAACAACAAGCCCCGCTTATTGGCCGTATGATTGAAGAGGGAGCCCGGCAGGGCAAGGATATCAAGCCTCTTGAGCGGTTAATGGGAATGAATCCCGCTAATAGAGAAGTTGCAATTAAGGCGATCCTGGCCCAGCGGGGACCGGGTAAATTGACTACAGCCAAGCCGGGAGATGTCCTGATTGACGAGTTTGGTAATACGGTTACGGAAATCCCGTTGGGGGCTGGCGGCGGTGTAGAGTTTGCCAAGCCTTCAGTTAAGGACTTTACCCCTGAAAGCATCGCAAAGGCAAGCGGTCCTGGTGGGAAGCCCTCTGATCTTGTACTCAGACCAGAAGCCTTAGCTAACGCGAAGAGTTCTAGATTCGCAACCCAGCCGGGGAATCTGGTTCGTGTTGGCGGTGAATTGTTTTATACGATTCCGGTAACTAATACCGGCACAGGTGAAAGCCGGGTTAATCTGGCTCCGGTAAATCCCAAAAGCGGGCAGGTTACCGGCGAACCACAATCTATTGAAATCATTCAAAAGGGAACCGGTGAAAGCGTAGAGGAAGAGCGGGCCGGTGAAGTTGAAAAGGGGACAACGCTTGCTCAGAAAAAGCAATCCATCGCAATCGGCAAGGAAATGTTTGACCGGATCGGGCCTGTAACCACCTCGATTGAGAATATCAACAGAGGGATTCAGGCTATTGACGATGGGGCGAATACTGGCCCGGCGGTTAGCTTGTTGCCCAGCATAACAAGGGCATCTATTGAGCTGGATAACGTTCAGGCTCAAATGGGACTGGATGTGATTGGCACAACTACATTTGG
>Ga0224506_10003402_pt1 | contig 10519 bp, 8 predicted proteins | sample SF_Jan12_sed_USG_2_FD_169108 | JGI IMG/M metagenome (GOLD analysis project Ga0224506, IMG submission 169108) | Sediment microbial communities from San Francisco Bay, California, United States - SF_Jan12_sed_USGS_8_1 | ecosystem: Environmental > Aquatic > Marine > Sediment | place: USA...
TTGCCATTGCGATATTCGGACTATTGATATCACCTGAAATCTGGGCGGTAGCACGTAACTCGACTTTCTCAGTTGCTTCGATAATACCTTCTACAGTACCGCCAACCACAACAATTCGAGCCTTGATATCACCTTTCCAGTGACCCTTTTCCATAATGACCAAAGTCCCTTCCAGATCACATGTTCCTTTCACCTTGCCATTGACGATGTAATTATCATCACCTGTGAAATGACCCTCAAAACAGGAGCCTTCTCCCACCATGGATGTAAATTTCAGGACATCATCCAGAGAGCGTTTGTATTTTTCTGTCATGTGGTTTTCCCGGGATCTTTTGCACTACTATACGCACTAAAAGATCGGCACAAAACCGGTTTTCTTTAGTCTTCGATTAATGCCTTATATTACAGCCAGTTAATAAATACACCTGTTTTCCTACTGAAACACAGGTGTATTCATCCAAAAATGTGGGATATGCCAAAAACTAGCTGGATAACTCCAGTAACAGTTTGTTCAACTTCTGAACAAAACTGGCAGGATCTTCCAGTTGCCCACCTTCGCTCAACAGAGCCTGATCAAACAGGATATTGGTCCAGTCGGTAAAACGTTCATTATCCGTTTCTTCCTTGAGGCGGCTCACCAGTGCATGCTCCGGATTCAATTCCAGAATCGGTTTCATATTGGGTACATCCTGTCCTATTGATTTCAGGATACGCTCCATATTTGCGGTCATGTCATTTTCATCCGCTACCAGACAGGCCGGGGATGTGGTGAGACGATGAGTCACGCGTACATCCTTGACCTTCTCACCCAGCACATCTTTCACCCGCTTGACCAGATCCTTTGATTCCTTCTCGACCTTTTTCTGCTGTTTCTTTTCTTCCTTGTCATCCAGATCACCCAGATCCAGATCGCCGCGTGCAACGGATACCATTGCCTTGCTATCAAATTCAGTCAGATGAGACATCAGCCATTCATCCACTCTGTCTGATAATAACAAGACTTCAATCCCTTTTTTACGGAATACTTCCAGATGCGGACTGTTCTTTGCAGCAGCAAAACTGTCTGCAGTAATAAAGTAAATCTTTTCCTGTCCTGCCTTCATGCGAGAGATGTAATCATCCAACGAAACATGTTGCTCTTCACTGTCATCATGTGTACTTGAAAAACGCAACAGTTTCGCAATCTGTTCACGATTGGCAAAATCCTCTCCCGGACCTTCTTTCATGACCCGACCAAATTCTTTCCAGAAAGTCTTGTATTTTTCATCGTCCTTTCTGGCCATATCTTCCAGCGCACCCAATACCTTTTTAATAGAACCGGAGCGCATGCTATCGATGACTTTATTGTGCTGAAGTATTTCGCGCGAGACATTCAAAGGCAAATCATCCGAATCCATCACGCCTTTAACAAAACGCAGATAGCGCGGCATAAGCTGATCGGCATCATCCATAATAAATACACGGCGCACGTATAACTTGATTCCATGCTGGTGATTCTGATCCCATAAATCAAATGGGGCGCGCGAAGGAATATAAAGCAATGAGGTGTATTCCGTCTTACCTTCAACACGTGAATGAATATGGGTCAATGGATCCTGAAAATCATGGCCAACATGTTTGTAAAACTCATTGTATTCTTCATCGCTAATATCAGTCTTTGAACGACTCCAGAGTGCGGAGGCACTATTAACGGTTTCATCCTCATCTTTCTTTTCTTCGTTCCCTGAATCATTATTTTGGGACTTCATCACAATTGGCAACGAAATATGATCAGAATATTTCTTGATAATGGAACGCAGACGATAAGCTTCCAGAAATTCATCTTCACCTTCACGCAGATGTAAAACAATCTCGGTACCGCGGGTCGGTTTTTCTACCGTCTCCAGCGTATACTCACCTTCACCAGCAGATTCCCAGCACACACCATGTTCACTACCCAAACCGGCACGCCGTGAAGTCAATGTAACTTTGTCCGCAACTATAAAAGAGGAATAAAAACCAACACCAAACTGACCAATCAGATTGGCATCCTTGGCCTGATCACCGGTAAGCGATTCAAAAAACTGACGTGTTCCTGATTTGGCAATAGTACCGACATTTTCAATAACCTCTTCACGGTTCATGCCGATACCGTTATCGGTAATGGTGATAGTTCGTGCATCCTTGTCAAAATCAACTCGTATTTTGAGTTCGCTGTCATCTTCATAAAGAGCATCATCGGACAAGGCCTCAAATCGCAGTTTATCTGCTGCATCTGATGCATTGGAAATCAGTTCACGCAGGAAAATTTCCTTATTACTGTAGAGTGAGTGGATCATCAAATTAAGCAATTGCTTAACTTCTGTTTGAAAACCAAGTGTTTCCTTATGAGCTTCTACCGTCACGTTTATTTACCCTCTTTATTGCAAATATCAGAATAGGATGCGAAATACCGGTGTCGCACCGGTAGGTCTTAAATAGGGATTTAGTGGTTATTTTTCAAGTACTGCTGATGACTTTCAGGCTGCCGTTGCATCCTGTGCTTGTCTGGAAGCCTGAGAAATAGGTGCATACAGCGTATATATGGTGCCCACTTCCAGCTCTGAACGAGCTGAAATATAGCCACCTGCTTCAGTTATTAATGCGCTGGCACGAGCCAGAGGCGAATCAGAAACCTTGTTCTCCGGTCTCGGGTGAAGCAATTTTGCCAGAACAGATTCCGACATACCAATCCCCTGATCTTCAATAGTCACACGCCCGTAAGTACCTTCTGGGATGGGTAAATCCTCACCTGCTGTTGCATAGATATTCTCCGCCCTGATTCGAACAGACTTTCCTTTTGGTGTCAGACGAGCTGCATAGTGGGTAATTTCCGTGATGGCCTTCATAAATCCGGCATTGTTATCAGGTGTCAATATCAACCCGTCCTGAATATTCATATCACAATAGATATCCCTGCCCTTCACGCCGAGTTCTATTGCTTGTGTTACCTGCTCGGCAGATGAACCGGCAAACCGGGGTTTGGATTCCGGCTTGTTAACTGTTGGCTCTATTCTGTCCTGTTCCTTAAGGTCGCTCTCAATGGCAGAAGAAGGAGCGGATAAGTCACTGGTATCAAGTACATCACGCAAATCTTTCAACTCACCGGACATGATTTGTAATAACTTAATCAGTTTTTCAACAAAACGTTTTGTCTCCTGGTCCATTCCCTTCGGTTCCACTTTTGCCTCCTGCTTTTGTGTCGCCTTCCTTCTCTGGCTTACCAGTTTCAATGGTGTGTTAATAAACTGTATACATTGACGCCAGAATGTACCGACATCCTTTGTCTGAAAATTTTCATGGCGATCATCAATTAAACGTTGTGCAATCAGACTAATCTGCTTACTAAATTCGCCTTGTGGGAAAAGCCTGATGGCCGCCTTTTGCTGTCTGACTGCATCAATGATAGAACCATCACGGGTAATAAAACCAAGAATTTGTACCTGCATGGAAAGATGCTTAAGCACGACATCACGAAAACGCCGATAAGTCTGTTTTGCCTCATTCACATCTTCTGCCTGATTGACAACAACCCGAACACGACCACCAAAACCGTTCATCATCAGGATTTTCAGGAGTGAATAGGCGTCTGTCATTGAAGTGGGTTCAGGTGTAATGACAACAAGACATTCATTCGCTGCCATACAGAAGGAAATAACATCTTTTGATACCCCGGCCGAAGTATCAAACAGCATGAAATCATAGTCATCCGCTTTTTCGAATGCCTTTATCAGAAACTCGACACTTTCCTCATTGAGATTGGCAATATATTCCATACCGGATGCGCCTGGAATGATATCGATACCTTCATGACGACGAATGGTAATTTCATCCAGCGACAGGTTATTAAGGAAAATATCACTAATAGTAAAACGCGGGTTCAGCTTCAGCAGGATATTGACATTGGCGAGACCGAGATCAGCATCGAATAGACAAGTGCGATAACCGAGTTGCGCCAACTGGATAGATAAATTAACACTAAGGTTGGTTTTACCTACTCCTCCCTTACCGCTTGCTACTGTAATAATTCTTGCCATGCCGGTTCTTTATATTTTTTTATTTATCAAGACAACAAAGTCTGGCTCTATTATGTCTTAATTGGCATTAATTTATAAGAGGGATTATCAAAAATTCAAAGTCGGTTAAATTTCAAGAGGATAGTATGCGCATCTGGGCAAGGAGAGATGACAGGAAAATGGTGGGCCGTGGGCGATTCGAACGCCCGACCATCGGATTAAAAGTCCGGTGCTCTACCGACTGAGCTAACGGCCCTGTACAGGACAAAAAACGGGCGAGATTATAACTTGAAACAGGTCAGGATGACACTTAAATTGTCGAAAAATTTGCTTTATTCCATTGTTATACCGAATCCAGCTTGCGCATTTTCTCTGGTAAAACTCGAAAATCGACTAATGCAGTAAGAAAAATCTTGAATATGGTCGCTTCACTTTCATACATCATTTTGTAAAACTGGAATTTCATGGTCATCGCGCAGGCAATCATAATACTGAAAAGAGCCAAAAATGAACCCATGGCGAGTGTAGATACACCAGTGATACCCTGTCCAATAGTGCATCCCATTGCCAAAACACCGCCGATCCCCATCAAGATACCACCAATAACATGGCTAATAAAATCCTTGAATGTGGCAAACCACTCAACCCTGAATTTGCCAGCAACAACTGCCAGAATAAACGAGCCCGAAATCATGCCAAATACAGCGACAACACCAAATGTTAAATAATGAGGGTTAAATTTATTTAATAAAAATCCAAGTGTTTCACCAGTGGGATTGATAAACGTAAATGACTGTACCGCCACAGCTCGTGGCTGAGGGCCATCAGCCAACATTCCCCATACATCTGTGCTGGCAAATTGAACCCATGAGTATGTATCACCTTCCATACTGATGGTCACCATATCAGTTGTTACATACCATCCTGCCAGAATACAAAGACCAACTACAGTACCGGCCAGAATGCTGTCTTTACGTTTTCTGAATTTCGATGAGCTAAAGACAGCAACCAGCATCAAGGTTGCAAGAATCCCGCCAACCCAGATTCTCGTTGATAATGCATCTGTACCAAATATACCACCCAGCACACTTCCCAAATCCTGTTGCGAAGTTAATGAAATAGCAAGAGGACTCATCCAGTAATAGAATAATTCAGAATAAAGTGTTTTATCTGTCCCTGGAAACGGGTTCAACATGAAGTAGGAAGATATTGCGATCATTGAAAATACAATTATCGATTTTAGATTACCTCCTCCAAGACGAATCAGTGTTGTATTACCACATCCGCTTCCCAGTGTCATACCAACACCAAAGATCAATCCGCCCAATATATATTCAAGCCAGATAAAGCTGGAGCTTCTATAAGGAGGACGGGAAACATCAACACTCGCTGTTCCGCTTGCTTCAAGAATAATGACACCAATAATGGCAATGGCCATCGCCAGTATCCATGACCGCATACGGCTTGACTCACCCATATTCACAAGATCGGAAATGGCACCCATGGTACAAAAGTTTGTCTTGTTGGCTACAATCCCAAATAAAGCGGCAACTAGAAAAACCGTTATCATCACGGCCTGATTGGCACTGGAAAATGCATCAAAAACCATGACAACCTCCTGATTAACTGATAATTGATATTATCTAGGTTATTTTGATTATCCTAGATAATAGCATGACGTCATGTAATGCATATATATTCCATCAATTATTAGGAGACAAGAGAAGCCCCTCTTTGGTTTATGACAAAAAACCCTTTCTATTCAGACTCTTCCATCTATAACCAGCCTGATTACAATTCGTATGCTGACTTATATCTGACCTTTAATTATGTAGGATAATTTCTGTCCTTGATTAATACCGGTTTGACAATCGTGACTAGATGGGTAAAAACACACTGAAGGTGGTGCCGTGTTCCAGATCACTCTGCAGTGAAATCCTGCCATCAAGTATCTGTGTTAATCGGCTTGTGACTGCAAGACCTAACCCAAGCCCACCATGACTGCGTGTTATGGAACCATCGGCCTGTGTAAACATTTCAAATATCTTTTCCTGTGCATCTTCCTGGATAACTGCCCCTGTATTATGCACCTTGATACATAGCATTGATGAGGAATCATCTTCCATTACAACATCTAATGTAACTGTAATCTTGCCATCATCTGTAAATTTAACTGCATTATCTATCAGATTATGTAATATCTGACGCAATCTTTCCGGATCACTGTGCATTGTTTCAGGAACCTGCTCACTTATCTGTAGTGATAACTTAACCTCTTTCTCCAGAACATTTTCCTTAAACTCATTCACTTCACCCCGAATCAATGACGGCAAATCAAAATCCGTCATATTTAACTGGAACTCACCAGCGCCGAGCTTTATATGATCAAGAATACCATCTATCAATCTGATCAACTCATGAGATGCACCAATCGCAATATCGGTATATTGTCTCTGATCCTCATTTATTTCCGATTCCTGCAATAACTGCAACATACCATTCACCGCATTCAATGGAGTACGGATTTCATGGCTCATGTTGGAAATAAATTCACTTTTCATCTGACTGATGCTGACCGCCGTATTTCGGGCTTCTTCCATTGCCTTTTCTCTCATGATACTTTCATTCAACACTCGGTGATGTGCGTCAACAAACCTTCTCTCCAGCCTGCTGATGTAAAAATAAAATGAGCCTATTAATGCAACCAGAATAAAGAATGAAATCATGATCGTTTGCGTTGTCGTCTTCCATAATCTTGTTTTTAGCGTGGTAACATCTGCCAGTGTAATAAACTCACCAACATCACGGTTTCCTGCATCAATCAATGGTGAAAAACCCGCACGGTATATCCTTCCCACTGTCTCCAGATCATGTGCATCCGAGCTGTATATATTTTTTTTTTGAGCTTCAATGTGTTTTTGGTATGCCTCTACAGCAATTTTTTTCTCTGATATTGAACTTTCAACAACAACAAAATCATTGTAACGGTCCCAGTCCTGCTCCTGATTAAGCATACGTCGACCTTCTTCCCATTTTTTTCTTTCCAGATATTCTTTCTTCACCAGAACAAACAGCTCTACACCAAACAGTTTTCGTAACTGGGGTGTGATATGTGTGATCTCTATGCCCAGTTCAAGATAACCTGTCAGTTCTCCATTGATATACCATGGATGGACTACCCTTAATGTAAACGTTCCTAATGGGCCAAGCTCCACCCCACTAGCCTTTTTGTTGGTAGCGATAGCCCTGTCCAGCGTGAATCGATTAATTACATCACCATACCTGCTTTTGTTATGTTCACGCAGAAAACATACCTTGTCTTTTTCGATAAAATAAAAATGCGTGATTTTATTATCAATAAAAAGTCTCTTGTAGGCAGGTAATACCTGTTGGTAAAGCCTTTGCCTGTCACGTGATAACCAGGCTGCCTGAATATCCTTGTCACTCAGCAAAAACCCGATTAAACCATCCAGTGTTGCTGTCTCATTTTCCAGTGCTTTCTTGTAAGCAGCATCAACACCATGGATGCGCCAGTGAATATCATTATCAATTTGCTTGGACTGTAACTGGTAATAGGAAAAGATAGAGACGAGTGCAACACTGACGAGTGCCAGAATTACCGGTACAAAAATACGTGCTTTTATCTTTTCTTCATGAGTTTGCATATGATTAATATAGCGTCGTTTCGATAACGATCATTAACATGGATCACATGCGTAAATGCATGAATATTACGAAAATCTACAGATATTTTGTGGGATCAGGAATACCGGCTTTATCAAAACCTTCCTTGCGTAAACGACAGGAATCACATTTACCACATGCACGACCTTCACTGTCTGCTGAATAACAGGAGACAGTCATCACATAATCCACACCCAGACTGGTGCCAGACTGGATGATTTCTGCCTTGGTCATATGGATTAGTGGCGTATGTATTTTGAATGGATGACCTTCTACGCCCGCCTTGGTGGCCAGATTGGCGGTCTTTTCAAATGCTTCAATAAATTCCGGACGACAATCCGGATAGCCGGAGTAATCAACGGCATTCACTCCGATAAAAATATCATGTGCTCCAATGACTTCGGCATAACCCAGTGCAAAAGATAAAAAAACCGTATTGCGTGCCGGTACATAAGTAACGGGTATCCCTTCTGTATGTGTTTCAGGGACGGCAATCGAATTGTCTGTCAGTGCAGAGCCACCAATACTGCCAAAATCAATTTTTATTCTTTTATGCTGTTTGGCACCCAGCGCGGCCACAACCCGTTCAGAAGCCTGCAGTTCAGACTCATGCCGTTGTCCATACTCAAAACTCACGGCATAACATTCATAACCTTCACTATTAGCCATGGCCAGGGTAGTGGCTGAGTCCAGTCCGCCAGACACAAGCACAACCGCCTTTTTAGATGCAGGCTTGCTCATCTCCCCTTCTCATTACCCCATAACAGTTTATGTAATTGAATTTGCATTCTTACGTTCAGTTTGTCATGTAATATCCATTCAGCCAGTTGTACTGGTTCCAGTTTCCCGTGAACGGGTGAAAACAGAATTTCACATTTTCCATCTAATGAATATTCACTGATTATGTCTTTCGACCAGTCATAATCTGCCCTGTTACCTAAAACAAATTTAATCTGATCCTGTGAATTTAATTTATTAATGTTTTGATACAGGTTTTTTTCCGACTCACCGGAAGCGGGTGTCTTTAGATCCATGACCTTGATAACACGTTGATCAACATTACTGACATCAATGGCACCACTGGTTTCCAGCGAAACCTCATAACCGGCATCACATAAACTGGATAAAAGTGTTAAGCAGGCATTCTGCGCCAATGGCTCACCACCGGTGACCGTAACATAGTGTGGCTGATACTTGGCAACCCGTTTCAGTACATCACTGATTTCAATCTTTTCTCCGCCCTGAAATGCATACGTGGTATCACAGTAATCACAGCGTAATGGACAACCGGTCAAACGAATAAAGACCGTTGGAAATCCGGCTGTGCGTGATTCACCCTGCAGGGAATAGAAAATTTCAGTAATACGGAGATTCATAAGAAAAGGCACAAATGGTTAGTTAATAACAATTTAGCACTAAACGCTATTAACTAAAAACTGAATTTAACGCCCTTCGACCTTCATTTTTTGCAGGCGATTCTCTGCCAGACGTGAAGCGGTGGTTTTGGGGAAACGACTTGAGATATGATTTAACACATTACGTGCCTGCTCCCATTCAGACAATTCATAATGAATAAAACCGATCTTGAGCATGGCATCAGCCACTTTGGTGCTGTCCGCATAGCCCTCAACCACCTTCTGGAATTCGCCCTGTGCCAGCTTGAATTCACGTGAAACATAATAGGCTTCACCAATCCAGTATTGTGCATTGGCTGCATACAGACTTTGAGGATATTTCTTCAAAAATGCATTGAAGGCAGCAATAGATTGCGGGTAACGACCCTCTTTCAAAATACCCAATGCATTCTGGTAATCCACCTGCTCATTGGCTGTCAGGTTATCTGAAACATTACCGGGAGTTGTATCATAGGATTTTGGTTGTTCAACCGATGCTGTTATTTCTTTCTGGCGTGATTCAACTGAAACCGTGCTGCCTGTTTCCTGTTGTCGCAAACGTCTGTCAATATCCAGATATAAATCGCGCTGGCGTTTCTTCATGCTGTCTACATCATGACGCTGTGCCTCTATTTCACCACGCAAATGACGTAACTCATTCTGCATTTGTTCAACCTGCAACATCATGTCTACAAGGCTCTGGCTATCCAGTAATCTCTCCATACGTTCAACACGTTGTTCAAGATCAGCAACAGCCACCCCGCTATACAGGGCGACTGTTGCCAAAAATGATATGGACAGATTTTTAATGTAAACAGAACGTTTCATGATTAACGTCTTGTGTAAATAATTTCAACACGACGGTTCTTGCTCCATGCGCTTTCATTATGATCTGAATCGGCCGGACGTTCTTCGCCATAACTGACTGTCTCCAACTGACTGCTGGCAGCACCCTGTAATGTCATCAATTTTCTAACTGCATTGGCACGACGTTCACCCAGGCCTATATTGTATTCACGTGAGCCACGCTCATCAGCGTGACCTTCCAGTGTGACACGCGCGCCCGGATTGTTTGATAAATAACTGGCATGTGCCGCGATAGTTTCACGATCATCATATTTCACTTCACTGCTATCAAAGGCAAAATAAACTGTTCGCTTTGAGAGCATGCCTGCCGGATTATCCAGTGGATGGCCATCAAAATCACCACCGCCATACATGCCGCTTGATGAAGCACTACCACTATCAGCACCACTATCACTATCTCCCATTATGCCGCCCTTGCCTCCGCAAGCACTTAAGATGGCAACTGATGCCAGTACGGCAAAACCTTTTGTAAATTTATTCATGAGACAACTCCTTTATGTACTTTAAAATTATCTGTTTTCTATTTATTAAATGGTGACC
>Ga0224506_10003403_pt1 | contig 10518 bp, 7 predicted proteins | sample SF_Jan12_sed_USG_2_FD_169108 | JGI IMG/M metagenome (GOLD analysis project Ga0224506, IMG submission 169108) | Sediment microbial communities from San Francisco Bay, California, United States - SF_Jan12_sed_USGS_8_1 | ecosystem: Environmental > Aquatic > Marine > Sediment | place: USA...
CCATTCCATCCTTTTCGAAGCCCAAAGTCTTGTTCAAAAGGAAATTCAACTGCCGTCCAAAGATCATGGTGGAGATGATAAGGATGATGGAGATCGCAAACTGAGCGACGACCAGAATCTTGCGAAACAAAACACCCTGTGTGCCGGTTTCAAACGTGCTCCGCAGAATTTTCGTGGGTTGAACGGCCGAAAGGAAGAGGGCAGGATAGCTCCCCGACACGAATCCCACCAGGAGAAAAATCCCCGCCATGCCGGCCAGGATATGTGTTTGAAATATATCGCCAAACTCCAAAGCCTGCCCGGTCAGGCTGTTGAGAACCGAGAGAAAAGCATGCACCAGAACAAGGGCAAAAACCATCGATATCGCAGTATAAATCAGGCTCTCTCCGATAAACTGGTGGATGAGCTGCCGCCGCGCCGCTCCCACCACCTTACGCAAACCGACTTCCTTGGCCCGCTTAGCGGAACGAGCTGTGGCCAGGTTCATAAAATTGATACAGGCGACCAAAAGGATCAACCCTCCCACCGCCAGAAGAATGTATAAAGAGTTGATATTTCCGGTAGGTTCGGTATCGGAAAAAAGGTGCATACGCTTCAACTGATCCAGGGTGAGAACACGGCCGTCGTCTTCGCGGACATGGCGGTTGAAAGCGTCCTGGATTTTAGCCTCCACATCCGCTGCCGAATGACCTTCGGCCAGCATGATGTAGGAAGCAAGCTGCTGGCTCAACCAGTTCTGGAAAAAATCATCACCGGCCAGAGCTCTTATTTTTTCGAGGGGCACCATGAAGTCGGGGCGGATATTTGTGTATCCTGGATGATTCTTCATCACACCGGTCACCTTCAGGGGCATCGAATTGAGGAGAACCAGAGTTTTGCCCGAAGGATTCTCCTTTCCGAAGTACTTTGTGGCCATGTCCTCGGTGATCACAACCGAATTGGCGTCTTTTAAGGCCGTGGTCTTGTCTCCGGCAACCAGAGGAAAAGTGAACATCTCCAGGATTCCGGGATCGACAAAGCGCACTTCATCCTCATAGAATTTTCGGTCGCCATGAGCCACTGGAGTCTGTCGAAGCCAAGCGATCCGAGCGAAATGGGTGGCTTCAGGAACTTCTTCGCACATGGCCGGCGCGAGCGGTACCGGTGAATATGTCGATCGAAACGTCCGCTCCAATTGTGTATGCTCGACATTGATGCGGTAGATCCGGTCGGCATTTTCATGGTGGCTTTCGTACTTGAATTCATACTGCACGACCAGGATGATGAGCAGCGCGCAGGCGATGCCGACCGAAAGTCCGGCGATATTGATGAACGCGTATCCCTTTTGCCGGGTCAGATTGCGAAGGGTGATTTTTAAATAGTTTTTAAACATGGTCAAGCTCCATCGGATAGAGTGACAGAGAATAATAATGGACTCTTTTCAGGTCAGATAATTCGTGATCGTCACTCAGACTCCTGATTTCTTTTATGCTATAAAGTTTATCCAATTATAAATACGGCAAGAGCAGCAAAAAGGTTGAGAAAAAATTAAGACCGGCTCATTTTAAAGGTATGTTGTCATTCATACCGGAGGCTGTCCACCGGATTTGCCAGAGAAGCTTTAAAGACATTCCATCCCACACTCAGGAAAGCGAGCGCCACAGTCAGAACAGAAGCAAGAATAAAAATACCGATCCCCAGAGTCGTGTGGTATGCATAGTTTTGTAACCATCCCTGAAGCACAAAATAAGCGATGGGACAGACAACAATATTTGCCGCAATAACACAGATCAATGTCTCCTTAAAAAGCTGAAGGACTATATTCCCCTCCGATGCTCCTAACACTTTGCGAACAGCGATTTCCTTTGTTCTCTGCCTGACAGAAAAAGAAGCTAATCCGAGCAGGCCAATACAGGAAATAAAAATCGCGAGAAATGTAAAATATCTTGTTCCTGTCACCATTCTCTGCTCGGTGATATAGATATTATGGAGGTTCTCATCTAAAAACTTCAGGTTAGGGACATAACCGGGCACAATCTCCTTAATCTTGTCCTGAATGAAATCCAGTGTCTTCGGGATGTCTTGAGAATTGATCCTGATAAAAATGTTACTATAGCCAGCAAATCTGTGAATAAATATCAAAGGTCGAATTTCATCGTGAAGGGAGTAAAAATGGAAATCCTTAATAACTCCTATGATCCTGAAATTTTGCTTCCATACAGTCAATCGTTTCCCGATCGGAGATTTCAAATCCATTGTCTTTATTGCCGTTTCATTGATCACCGCAGACTCCGTCACGTCACTAGGGAATTCATTTGAAAAAAAACGTCCCTCCAACATATCTATTTGAAAAGTTGTGACAAATTCAGGATCTACCCTCATCAGGTGCGTTTTTGGCATTTCTATGTTATTGGGCTTCCCCTCCCACGTGACGGCATCTCCACCTGTTGTTGTAGATTCTGTCCTCATGTTCGAACTGGACCGTGTCATGCTGAGTATGTCAGGATTTCGCATGAATTCAGTTTGAATGGCTTGATAACATCTGGAAATTTCCCGGTCCAATCCCATAGAGAGGATATTGCCCTGGTTATATCCTAATCCCTTGGTTTTTAGATACTTCAACTGCTTATTCACTCCGATCATGGCGATGACCATAAAAATGGAAAGGGAAAATTGAAAGGCAATCAAAACTTTGCGAAAGAGAAGACTGTTTTTTCCGGGCTTTATTGCACCTTTTATCGCTCGAACAGGATTCATGGAAGAAAGAATAAAGGCGGGATAAATACCGGAAATTACACCGGTCAGGATCACAATACCGGTTAAGAACAGCGCCGTTTCTCCATTAAAGTTGAAATCTATCCGAGCTCCAGTCAATTGATTTAAAACAGGTAATAGAAAATACGCGATCACGACAGCGAGGCATCCCGAAAACAAAGCAACTAGAATGGACTCCATAAGGATCTGTTTTGTTAGCTGTTGTCGGTAAGCCCCTGCCGTTTTCCGTACGCCGATCTCTTTCGCCCGAAGAAAGGAACGGGCTGTCGAGAGGTTCGTAAAATTGACCATAGCAAGCAAAAGAATGAAAACACTCAGTCCGGAAAAGATATAAATATATACGATCGGTCCACCCCCATTCAAATCGTAGAGATGAATTCTTGTGATCGGCCTTAATGTCAGCTTAGTCACGGCCCAGTTTGGGGCATATTTTTTATAAATACCGCTAATTTGGGCCTTAAAAAACTCCAGGTTTGCCTCTTCTTCAAGATGAACATAAGTAAAATAGTTACCGCCGCTCCATCTATCGATGTCCATACCCATATCCCCCAAGGCTTCAATCGGGAGTAGACAGAGGGAACGAAGAAAAGAATTTGCCGGCATTTCCTTTATGACACCGGTAACTAAGAAAATTCCATTCGATCCTAAAAGTATTTCCTCTCCTAGTGCATCTTGATCTGGAAAATGCTTTTTGGCAATATTCTCGGTCAGGATAATTGACTGCGGTTGAGATAACGCTTCTTTGGGATTCCCCTTCATAAATTCAATGGAAAACATCTCCAGAAAAGCAGGATCAACAAATCTGACTCTTTCCAGAAAACGCCGATCTTCCGTTCCGAGCAAAAATTCCATCCATTCCAGTGACCGGGAAACATTCCTGATCTCAGGTCTTTCCGAATCAAGGGCATGGGCAAGAGCCGCAGGAGTTTGCGGAAAAAAATCGAGATTTCCGTTCGGAAGGAGATTTTCACCAATAACCTGGTACAAATCATCGCCGTTTTCATGAAACCGGTCATAACTGATCTCAAAATTGATCCAGAGAGATATAAGAATAAAACAGGCCAATCCAACAGCCAGTCCTGCAATGTTTATGAAAGAATAACCTTTATGTTTATTCATGCTTCTTAATACTAATTTCAGATAATTTTTGATCATGACAGACCTCCAATAAATCGAGAATTTAACGAACGGAAAAAGAGATCGGATCATGTGTCCCCAATACCAAAGATTGGCCGACCTGGCCCCTCTTGTTGCGAGAATAAACATGTATTCTTCACGGAGATTCTCTTGGATGGAGAATCGATCCTCAGCCCATGCCAGTCTCTGGATGATCCATTCGGGCAATCGAGGGGGATTTAAATCTTTATTTCTTTTAGAGTTCATGATTCGTCAAAGGAAAATTCGTTGATATCTTTCCACATGCGTTTGTGAAGCGCTATGGCGCCTTTCAGAACCCGGATCCCTACAGGTGTGAGCTTGAAATAAGATTTGCTCCGACCGCCCTTTTTGGGGAGAGGTTCTCCTTTGATCTTTTTAATGTAACCCTTGTGGTCCATCTGTCTCAAGAGACCGTAGAGCGTGCCGTAGGTGTAGTTCTTGCCTGTGTCGTTGAGGATTTTTCTCCGGATAGACACACCATAGGCCTCATCTCTCAAACGCCAGATGGCCAGGAGCACCATCTCTTCTGCTTTGCTTATCTCATTCATCTCTTTTCTCTTTCTATTTATTTGTGTTTTACAAATATATATACGCAAGTTTTGCAAAAAGGTTGCAAAAAATGTTTTTTAATTTATCTCTCTGGAAACACGCCTATCCTGATTATTATTTCTTCCAGGACTATCAAAAAAACAGCGTGAAATATGATATTATGCGACATATTCATTACCTACCGGGATAATTTGAAAACAGCGCGAAATATTAACATTTCACGATATTGCTGTCGATGCTAATTGATTACAGTCGATATAAAGAATGAATCTCTTCGGTGGAATCTTTCACTTATCCATTCCGATAGGAGCTCCTTCAGGAGGCTTTAAAGGGGCTTTAAGCTTTATCCTATCCGGATTGTCTTGGAAAAGTTTGATCTGCCATGCTGCCTGAAAATAATGCGCTTTTTGTCTTTCATCTTTTTGGGAATCGATCTTCTCATTGAGCCAGGTTTTCAACTCATCAAGTTTTAGAGAAGCCATGGCACGCACCGACGGAGCTGCCATTTCATCAACTGCCAATCTCATCATGTTATTCAACAAGACATTATCAACCACCCGCTGAATTTCTCCAGGGTAGTCAGATTTTCGCTCAGTTTTCCACGTGGAAGAAATGAGCCTGTCCAGAACCTCGGCTAAACCAGGAATATCTTCGTTTCGGGAATGATATTCGACCATTCTCGCTGCTCTCTGAGGGTGCAGTATGGCTTCCATGGTTAAGCCGGCAGCGTTTTCAGCAGCGGCAAGGGGATCAAAAGTCGGACCAGTATTTCCGGGAAAAAGGTCACGGTGCTGCCAGTATTCTGGGGGACGGGGTGGAATCAGGTTTAATATTTTTTCATCGATGGATAAATTTTCAGGTTGAATTGTCTTAAGCAAGGCGTCCAGAGCACGGCGTTGTTCAGCTGCTGGAACAAACTCAGGGTTCTTTTGGACATCGCCTCGCAGGGTGTGATTATAGTAAAGCCCTCCAAGCGTACTTGCTGCAGCCTCCACTTGATAACGGTGAAACAGATAAACAGGGACAAGAACATCTTCGAGTGTTGCCATGGGCGTTCCAAAGGGTATTCTTTTTTCGGAAAATGAATCAAGGGCGAGGGCGCGTATTTTCATGATGTGCTCGAGCTCGTCAACCGGATTTTTACCATTGTCCCAGAGATTGGCTAAGGGATGGGCACTTCCTGAAGAGGCATCCTGGCCAGACAGAAAGTACAAGCCGCTGGAAAAGGCATTGTCTAGAATAGCCTTAAGCTCTTTTTTTTCATTGAGTCCTTCGGGAAAATCCTGATAACCGTAGGCAATCGAGACCTTGTCCCACTCGCCTATTCCTGTATCATAGGCATCCGATAAATCAAGGGAGCCGTTTTCATTGATTTTCACCAGGGGATAAGGAAAGTCCATAACCGAAGCTCTATCATTCACACTCGCGGCGTAATTATGACCCAGACCGAGAGTGTGACCGACTTCATGGCAGGAAAGCTGCCTGATCCTCGCTAAGGCCATCTCTACCATCTCAGAAGCGTTATCTTTTTCTTCTCCATAATCAGCAATTAATCCCTGGGCAATCAGGAAATCCTGGCGCTGGCGAAGCGAACCAAGGGCGATATGCCCTTTGATGATTTTACCTGTGCGGGGGTCTATAACTGAAGAGCCGTAAGACCAGCCTCTTGAGGAGCGGTGAACCCAGTTGATGACATTGTAGCGGATATCCAGTGGATCTGCTCCTTCGGGAAGGAGCTTGACCTGAAAGGCATTTCGGTATCCTATGGCTTCGAAGGCTTCATTCCACCAGCTTGCACCTTCGATGAGGGCTGAACGCACTGGCTCAGGCACGCCGCGGTCAAAATAATAAATGATGGGCTTAATAGGATCGCTAATTTTTTCGCGAGGGTCTCTCTTCTTAAGTCTATGGCGGCAGATAAATCTCTTTTGTATTGGTTTATCTATTGGGGTGGCAAAGTCCATATACCCTGTCCCAAAAAAGCTTGACCGGGGGTCATAGATACGCGGTTTATAATCGTTGTCTGGGAGTTGGATAAGAGAATGGTGCTGCCTGACTGTGATTGACCTGGCGTCGGGAGAGACTCCCCATACTGACTCTCCTGGATTATTACTAGTAAAAGTTAAAATGGTCTCGATTTCCGTGTTATAGAGAAAATTCTTTGTGTTGGGCAGGTAAAAGGCAGATCTAGTGAGATCGAGATTATAATTCCCCTGGTCGGCCCATCTAAGACCGCCGATGAAATCATGGGCATCTCGCATAAAGAAAGAGGTAGCATCAACCAATACCCGCTTGTGCTGCTCGGCTTCGATTTTAAAGCCCCAGATGACTGATTTCGCGAAGGCATCTTCAACTGCCTGGCGTTCGTAAGGATTATCACTTAGGGCCCGGAAAGAATAATTGGGCTGGATAAGAAGAACCTTGGGACCGATTCGCTGAAATTTCACAATCCGTGATCCGCCAAGTTGATTCCGGTCAGCCCCAACATCTACTGAACCAAGTCCAGCAGGAAGGAAGTTCACATATAGAAACTCAGAATCAAATTTATCAATCTCGAGCCAGATGTTTCCAGCTTTGGCATCCCAGTAGAAGGTGAAGTATCCTGGGAACCTGTCCATTCCGGAAGTTTTTTCACTTATTGACTGCGGTTGAGCCCAAAGAAAAGAATTGGCAACGATAATAAAACACAAGACAAAAGCACATCTTCTCATGATAGACCTCCTTTATAGAAAAATGGATAAGTATAGATAAGTAAGGTGAAAAATTGGTGAAAATCTTTTCTTCTCTATTCTCTTTTCTTCCCGAAAATAATTCTTGTTTTAATTTTATCTTCTTTTATGACTTTCGTAAAATATTCAGGGAAAAAAGAAAATAGAAACACCCCCTATATTGATAAAAATCGAGAATCCCCAAGATTTATTTTCCTTTGAACTTGCTTTTTCTCTTCTCCAGGAAGGCAGAAACTCCTTCGAATCTCTGTTTAACTTTGGATATGTCGTGAAATATATCCATTATGCGCCATTGTCATCCAGCCCGCTTTATTGATAATACCAAGTCGAAGAATATTATCAATTTGACTCTTTTTGCATTCCTTGAGTCTTATTTGCTCAATTACCGAATTGTTTCTTTATAGGTGTGACGACGATGACAAAAGTGATGACCAATAGAATTAGGGTAACGAGAGGAAAGACATACCAGGCAACACGGCTTAAGGTTGAACGTTTTGCAGTTTTCAAATCTTTAATTGATCGGTCCTCTAAGGGAGCACCCACAAGCATCATTCCTATCAAAGAAAAAAAGCAGGACGACAGGATAAAAGTCACAGCAGCGGCAATATCCTGAATGCTTCTTGAAGAAAACCCAAGGAGGACCTGAATAATCCCCATGAGTGATCCAATAAGGCCAGTCACAGCAAATCCCAAAGTGAACGTTTGTCCCTTTGCTGAGTTTCCGACAAACAACACCAGGGCAATTGTTCCTCCAAGGACAACCAGAAAAGATGGCCAGTAGATCATCCACTCCCAGGCGTCAAAGATAGGAGTCTTAGAGGAAATCGCTGCCTTGATAAAGGTCCCTATAATAATTGCAATAATGAGAACGTACCCGATTATATTTTCGAAGCTAAGGGGAGCAGTAATCCTGTCTTGTGTTTTTTCATTTTCTTCTGTGATTTCTTTGGGAAGACTGAGCGTGCGTGCTTCTTTCAGCTTCAGTACGGGAACAAAACAGATCACACTGAGAATCACCCCGTACACAGTCGGGATTAAAGCGGATGCCATCCGGGTCGCAATCCCTTCAACACCTCCTTCTGAATTCGTCAGTGCGATAACGAAAGAGATGAGGGTTGCCAGGACACCCACCATCCAGAAGCTTCTTGATGAAGATTCCCAAAAAGTGAGGGATTTATGGTTTTCAGGATGTGATCCGATTGCCTTGCCTGCGCTCCTTGTTGCAGCAGCTATTTCCCGAGCAGTGAAACTCATTAAGATTAGGGCCACTCCCCCAATAATCACAAATACCAGACTATAGATATCCATGAAATTGGCAAATCTCCCGGAATGGATGACGGCAACGATTAAAATGGCGAGGATCAATATCCTTGCCAAAACAAGAAAAGGGCTCTTTTTTTTCATTCCAGAGTTCATCGTCATTATCCTCCTTTTTTATTAACTCCTGATTTTCAAAATATCTTTAGCGCCTAAATTATCCCTTTGTGATTGTGGGATAAGATGTTGAGGAGAATTCAGCTTATCCCAGCTAAATTGAGCTTCCATGGTCAATTCATAAGCGTCAGCAGTTCTGGTTGGATCGAATGCGAATTTTTTAATCCTCACGGGAAGATTGGTGTTCATGTCGACAGTCATTTCCAGGGCAACCTTTCCCCCGTCGTTTAAATAAACATACGTTCCTTTCTGGATCTGATCATTTTTTCTGTACTGTCGTGGCTCCCACTCTTTATAAATGGCTGCGGCAAGTCTTTCTGGGGAGAGGAATCCCATGACAGCCATGAACTCATGATCTTCGATTTGCTCCAGGCTTTGATATTTATGGTATGTAGTGTTGATATAATCTGCGACTACGATTTCCGGGCCCGCTACCCACAGAGATTTGATCGCTATCTCTCCCTCATAGACATCGGCGCGCGTCATTTCCGGCGAAAACCAACGTATGGTGTAAGTTAGATGCAGTCCATCCTCGGCGGTAACCTGCATTTTGCATTCCATTGATTTGGCTTCCTGAACCTGATTAGAAATAGAAACGGATGTGTTCAGAAAGGACAACGTCTTTGCCATGGCATTGTGGTGGCCGGAAACATGTAAAAATCCGCCCACGATAATCATTATCATGGAAGAAAAGGCCATCACTTCCTTCCGGATCACCCACCTCAACCAATCCCAGGATATGGGCTTGAAGAAACGCTGCCAAATTATCCTCGAAGTCCGATCAGATTCCTGATCAGCTCGCTCAATGTTTTCCTTAAACTGAATGAACTGGTTCTTCATTCGTCTCTCTATCTCAGGTGGTAGGTCATCTTGAAAAACCTGTTTTAATAGGTCGTCCATTTTGGAATCTTTCTCTTTTTTATTAGTCATTTTGAGACTCCTTAGATGAAGAGGACTGAAGATGAACGAGCCACTGGCTCAGGCGCTTACGGCCTCTGGAGACATGAATTCTCGCTGTCGTTTCACTGCATCCTATGGATTTTGCAATGACATCATACGACTGCTCCTGGACGATCCGCATCAATACGGCCAAGGCCTGTTTGCGTGGAAGACGGCCTATAGCATTCAGAATCTCAGCCACAATTTGCTTTTGCTCCAGGTCTTGAGAAGCATTATTCCGGGCTTTAATAACAGATGCAGTGAGCTTGGTTAAATCTTGCTGCCGGCGCAGACGATGCCGCTTTCGCAACGAATCGTATGCACAATTCAGACAGATTTTTAAGATTAAAGCCGATGGATTAGGATGCTGTTGGATGTGATTCCGTTTCCGCCAGATGATAGCCATAGCATCTTGTAGAGTGTCTTCTGCCAACTGATCTTGCCTTACGATACGCCAGATGGTCCGCATCATTCGAGTTTCAACTGGAAGAATCAACTGTTCGTAGACTGCTTTCTCATTCGCCATCTTCAGACTCACAACACTTCTCGGGGTGGTAACAGCAACACTTATATCTTTCCCATACTTATTACCGTCTCAGAATAAAAATTTGTTTACACTATAGCCTTTCTTTAAAAATTGTGCCAGAAAATGAAGACGGTCCCCATTTTTTTTGTAAACAAAACGTCGTTACCGAACGGTTGCGATGATGGATGAACAAAAAACGAACTCAAAATCTCATCAGGAGGTCACAATGAGAAAAACAGTAATCATCCTTACAATTATTTCAATCATTGTCTTGATATCCAACTTTGTTGAAGCGGCGGATAAGGCCGAAGTCGATGCAAAAATCAAGAAAGTTGCTTCTTATCTGGACAAACCAGAAGGACCTGGCGCAGATGGAAAAATCATGTTCACGTTGCTTCTAGAAGCAATATTGCAAGCAGCTCCGGAAAC
>Ga0224506_10003405_pt1 | contig 10517 bp, 8 predicted proteins | sample SF_Jan12_sed_USG_2_FD_169108 | JGI IMG/M metagenome (GOLD analysis project Ga0224506, IMG submission 169108) | Sediment microbial communities from San Francisco Bay, California, United States - SF_Jan12_sed_USGS_8_1 | ecosystem: Environmental > Aquatic > Marine > Sediment | place: USA...
ATATAGTGAATGTGCGAGGATATGTGCCATGTGAAGATTCGCAAAATGCGAATCAACCGGGCAATAAAACAGTGATGTTTTGCTAAAACTATTTACCTAAATTAATTGCCAAAATTAAATGAATTATCAGCACTTAATCCGCTCCATGGTTGGGTCATACATGGGCCTTAATGATGCCTTGGCCGCTATGCGCTGACCGGCAACGTCAATTTCCCAATTTCCCGAATTTATAATTTCTGCCGTTAGGGGTTGATCATATTCAACGAAGCCTATACCCACGGCCCCGCCCAGTGTATGGCCATAACCACCAATTTGCAGATAGCCAACTTCGTTGTCGTTTAGATAAATAATTTCCATGCCATAAAGTAGCGGTTGCGGGTCTTGCAACATGAACTGCACCATGCGCCTGTGGGGAACGCCCGCTTCTTTTATTTTTGCCAATACATCGCGGCCAATAAAGCCACCTTCTTTTTCTAGCTTCACGGCAAAGCCTAAACCTGCCTCAATCGGGTTATCGGTGTTATCGACATCAACCCCGAAATCACGATAGGCTTTTTCAAGACGCAACGAATTGAGCGTTTGCATTCCCGCATGGCGAAGGCCAAATTCTGCCCCGGCTTCGACTAATTGATCATATACCTGGACCGCATTATTGGTAGGGATGTGTAGCTCCCACCCCAGTTCACCCACATAGGTCACCCGAATGGCAAGCACATTGGCATAACCAATGTCTATTTCCTTGGCGGTAAAAAATGGAAAAGCATCGTTGCCCATATCGCAATAGGTAACTTTTTGCATTAGTGCGCGTGCCTTCGGCCCGTGGATATTTATTTGGGTTGTGGCCGATGTGGTATCAAGAATAGTGACAAATTCACCTTCGCCAATATTGCCTCGCATACGCATTTCGCTGTGCCCTTGGGCGTTTTCACCGCATATCACCAAAAACTTTTCGTTTTCTAAACGGGTTATGGTTAGGTCACCTTCAAAGCCGCCCTGTTCATTTACCCATTGGGTATAAACAATGTTGCCCGGCTGAACATCAATTTGGTTGCAGCTTAACCTGTTTAATAGGGCGCAAGCATCGGGGCCTTGGACGATGAATTTAGCCATCATGCTCATGTCCATTAATATTACGTCTTCGCGTGCGGCTTTATGTTCTTCTGCGTGCCAGTTCCACCAGTTTTGCCTAAACCAGCTGTATTTTTCAACCGCGGCTAATTCAGGGGTTGGGGCAAACCAATCTGCCACTTCCCAGCTATGGGCTTCGCTAAAAAAAGCACCCTTAGCGGCTAGGCGGTCATGCAAAATTGAACGCTTAACATTCCTGGCAGTTTGCGGCGCATCATTGTGATAGTGCTGGCCGAACAACCGACCCAAAAGTTCGGGTGTTCGGTCGCGGCGAAAAGCCGGGGTGTTTTCACATTTGGTAAAGCGATTAACGTTAATGGCGGTAACGTCAACAGGGGCCACGCCGTCAACTATCCAATGGGCCAATACATTGCCAATACCCGCACCATTTAAAATACCGAGAGAATTCATGCCTGCGGCTACATAACAATTGCGCAATTCAGGGGTTTCACCCACCAGTGGCGCCAAATCGGGGGTAAAGCTTTCCGGCCCGCAGAAAAATTTCTTCACCCCTACATCAACGATTGACGGAACCCGGCTATAGGCTTTTTCCAGATGGGGAATCATTCTATCCCAGTCAGGATCAATTTCATCAAATTCAAAAGTATCAGGGATATGATCAAGGTTCCATGTCGCACCAACTGGTTCAAACAAACCCAACATCATGCCACCGACTTCTTCGCGGTAATATGTATAGGTCGAGGGGTCTTCTAAAACTGGCATATTCCCCGATAAGCCATCAATTTCTTCCGTGATAAGATAATAATGTTCTGCCGCCTGTAGCGGTAAATTTATACCCGCACTAGCGCCCAACTGGCGCGACCACATGCCGCCACAGATAACAACGTTTTCCGCCGTGATGGTTTCGCCGCTTTTGGTGCGAACCCCTGTGGCCGTACCATTTTTGGACATTATTTCTGTAACTGTAACCCCTTCGAATATTTTGGCCCCGCCCATGCGCGCGCCCTTAGCCAGCGACATGGTGATATCAACCGGATTAGCCCGACCATCTTTTGGTATATAAAATGCCGAAAGAACGTCGCTAAGATCGCCTATGGGAAATAATTTTTCGGCTTCGCTGGTTGAAATTTCAAAAATATCTATTCCATGACGGCGCATAAAAGGTGCGATACGGCGCATTTCATGAACGCGTTCTTCGTTGCTGGCTATTTGTAGGTAGCCAACTTGGCTAAACCCAGTGGAAAGACCAGTTTCCTTTTCAAGGTTTTCATACAGGTCGCGACCATGGGTATAAATTTCACATTCGGCCTCAGACTTCAAAAGCCCGGCAACAATAAGACCCGCCGCATGCCACGTGGTTCCAGATGTTAATTGCCCTTGTTCAAGCACAACCACATCACGCATGCCAAGTTTGCTCAGGTGGTATGCCGTGTTGCAACCAATGGAACCGCCACCAATTATTATTGTTTGTGCATGGGTTGGCAATTGCCCGCTAGTAACCATTATATTTTCCTCAACAAGCAAAAAATAAAATACCGCACATATATACTATTGGTATATTGGCGGTATTTTAATTGTAAATCAAAAAAGTTTTTATTGTGTTTTAGTTTGCACGCCTGTCGGGGCCAGAAAATTCAGCCGATGACGCAAACCTGCGATCTGGTCCTTTGTAGGTATCGGTTATAATTAGACCGTCTTGGTTTTTCAAAGCATCGGATGCATTGTTAGAAAAAATCACATCGCGAATTTCATTGGAAAAAAACTTGTGGTCGCGTGAAATTTGACGAGAAATAATACGTTGAATATGACGCGCTATATCGGATGATTGTTCACGCAACTGATCAAACGTGGAACGGTCTAATTCCGCTACTTTTACTTTGCCCTTAGCCCGGCAAGTTGCAGTACGTTCACGGTTATCAATAAGCGAAATAACGCCGAACATTTCTTTCGGCCCCATACGGTTTATTTCTTTGACCCTAGCTTCGGCTCCCTTGATGCGGGTTACGGAAACCTCGCCTTCAATAAGCATGAATGCGGTATCACCTGAATGGCCTTCTTCAATAAAAATGTGGCCATCTTCATAGTCATTTACTTTTGCCAATCCGGCCAGAATGCCCAACTGTTCATCATTTAGGCCCGCAAGACCGCTAACGCTTTTATAAAATTCAATGCTTGTCATTTATTTTGGCCCCTAGCCTGAAAAACCGTTCATTTCGCAATAAACCTTAGCGAACCAATGTTTAGCACCATCTTCGCCTTCGGCACCATCAACCTGGTCCCAAGCAAAACGCTTAAACAACAATTTACCTGCTTTGCGCATACGGTTGCTAAGTTCAATCGACAGCGACTGCAATAATTTATCGGCAGTGGCTGGATAGGATGATGACATTTTGTCAAATGCGTCTTTGCTCATGCGCCCAATAATGCTGTCTTCCAATGCGGATACCGTTACCGAACTGTTATCGGGTTCAAGGAAAAACATCTGACCAATCCATTTACCGGGTCCGGCGGGGCTTAATTCAAACTTTTCCCCAGCATCGGAAATGAGGTGTATGGCAAACTTTCCTTTAATTATAAAAAAGGCAAAGTTCATTTCATCGCCTGCATTAATTACCGCCTCACCCCGGGCAATGGTGGTGTCTTCGATAAATTGTTGCATAATGGCAAAATCAATATTTCCCATCTCTTCGTGCAAAGATGGCAAGACTGGTTTTAGGTCGGTATTGGTCATTGGCCCCCCTCGGTGGCTGGTTTTATAAACGCTGTTTCAGCATTTGTTTTTGAGCACTTAAAATTTTTATTGTTTTTATTATTATATGCACGACTTTCGGTCATTTCCCAATTTACCAAAGAATCGCAATTTTATTCATATTATCAATTGATAATATGAATAGTAAGCCATAATCAATGCTTCTATGCGGATTTTTGCTCAATCATTGGTTGATTATTTTACAATATAAAATTGTTCTTAAGGCTAACCCCAGCTAAATAACCCGGAAATTCTTAAACTGCCACGGATCATCCCTGTCCACATCTTCGGGGAAAAGGGTTTCACGGTCTTGTAACGGGGTCCAATCAGAATAGGCACCTATTACCGGGCCCAAATAGGGTTCGCATATTTCCAAAATACGATGGTAATCAATTTCGTCCGGCTCAACCACGCCTGAACTGGGGTTTTCAATGGCCCAGACCATACCCGCCAGAACCGATACCGAAACTTGCAATCCGGTTGCATTGTTATACGGAACAAGTTTGCGCGCCTCATCAATCGAAAGCTGCGATCCATACCAATATGCCCCATTTTTATGGCCCATCAGCAATACCCCCAATTCATCAACGCCCGATGTTATTTCATCAAGCATCAAACGCTGGCGTGATTGCTGGTTATAATTTTTTCCGACAAATTCATGCACTGACAACACCGCATCGTCACATGGGTGATACGAATAATGTACCGTTGGGCGGTAACGCAACGAACCATCATTTAAAGTAAAATAATCGGCAATTGATATTGCTTCGCTATGGGTTATTAAAAATCCATGAAATGGGCCTTCGGTTGGTGTCCATGAACGCACCCGCACGCTAGCACCGGGACGGTTCAAATAAATTGCTGCACCACTTGCAAAATCATGGCGTCCACCATCTGCGGGGAAATGTTTTTCATGCGTCCCCCAGCCCAGCTCTCCCGGTTGGCAGCCCTCGCTGATGAAGCCGTCTATGGACCAAGTATTAACAAATTCATCAACTTGCTTAGGGGTATTGCCGGCAACTTGGGTATCGCGTTCGGCAATGTGGATTACCTTGATTGAAAGATTTTCCCCCAATTGTGCCCATTCAGCCCGGGTTTTGGGCGGGGTTACTTCGAGGCCAGTATCGCGCGCAATGTTGAGCATCGCTTTTTTAACAAAATGCGATACCAGCCCGGGGTTGGCCCCGTGGGTAACCAGCGCGGTCGGTGCTGGGCCATTTGTTCTAAGCGCTAACATGGTTTCGCGCATGGCATAGTTTGAACGTTCGGACGGCGTGGCGTCAGCGCTGGTGTAGCCACCCGCCCACGGTTCGATACAGGTATCAAGATAAAGTGCGCCCAATTCACGGCACAGTTCAACCAACGCAACCGAGCTTACATCAACCGAAAGGTTCAATAAAAAATCGCCCTTGCCCAACATTGGCGAAAGAACGGTTTTATAATTTTCTTTTGTGATGGGCGTAACGGTAAATTTAATACCCAATTCATCGGCAATATCCTTGCCACGGTTTTCGGCGGTGATGATTGTTATTAAACTTGGGTCCATATCAATATGGCGCAAAATAAGCGGCAATGAACCTTGGCCAATGCTGCCAAACCCTAAGATAACAAGCCGACCTGAAAACTGTGTGTGCTTCATGAAAATTACCTTCTGACCATAATTAGCTATGTTATGATTTAAGAAAAATCTTTTACACGGAACAACATCTTTGCACAAATATTATAGTAGTGAAAAAATAAGTTGCGCTGGCATGCTAACAGGATTAGATACGAAACGTATAGACGCACACGCACGTGCCGCTGGCCTTTTATGGTTTAAGTAACGACGAACGCGTACTTTTTGGCAATCCCGGGGTAATGCCCGGCACTAAAAAGGGGTGTAACGATGTTCAGACCAAAATCGGGCTCTAGCGCCCGTTCAATCCGCAAGCTTTCACAAAATGAAGACCCGGCCGTAAAAAGCAACACGATAGAGCGCATCACCGATTACATTACCAATTACGAACTGCCATCACCGTGCCTGGTTCTTGATGTTGATGCAGTTGAAGAAAATTACAAAGAAATGGCCAGTCTTTTTCCCTCGGCTAAAATATACTATGCGGTCAAGGCTAACCCTGCAGAAATGCTTGTCAAACGCCTAGACCAACTTGGGTCGTGTTTTGACACCGCCAGCCCCGGTGAATTTGATATGTGCATCAGACTAGGGATTGCGCCGGAACGCATTTCTTATGGTAACACCATAAAAAAACAGGCCGATATTGCCTATGCCTACGCCCAAGGCATTCGCCTGTTTGCATTTGACAGTGAAAATGAGCTGGAAAAAATTGCCGCAAGCGCACCGGGTTCACGGGTCTATTGCCGCATTTTAGTTGAAAGCGGCGGTGCGGAATGGCCGCTTTCACGCAAATTTGGTTGCGCGCCGGAAATGGCTTTGGAATTATTGATAAAAGCACAAGGCCTTGGCCTTGATGCCTATGGGGTTTCATTTCATGTTGGCTCACAGCAAGTCAATCTTGATCGTTGGGAACCAGCCATCGCTAAAGTTGCCGAAATGTTCGCCCAAGCCAAAAAACAAGGTGTAAACCTGCGTCTGATTGACATGGGTGGCGGCTTTCCCACGCATTACCGAACTGATGTTGAACCAATAAAATCTTACGAGCAAAAAATATCTGCCGCCATGGATAAACATTTTGGCACCGATTTGCCTGATATAATTTTAGAACCAGGGCGCTCGCTGGTAGGCGGTGCTGGCATAATCCAAGCCGAAGTCGTTTTGATATCGCGCAAAAGCACTGAAGAAAAAACCAGATGGGTGTATTTGGATATTGGAAAATTTTCCGGCCTTGCCGAAACCATGGACGAAGCGATTAAATACCACATTGTTACCGCGCGCGATGGCGGGCCAACAGGGCCGGTGGTATTGGCGGGGCCAACGTGTGATTCGGCCGACATAATGTATGAAAAAACACACTATGAAATGCCGTTAGACTTGAAGGAGGGTGACAAAGTATTAATTTTGGCAACTGGTGCCTACACCACCACTTATTCGTCGGTCAATTTTAATGGGTTTGCTCCGCTTGGTATTGTTTGCATTTGACCAATGGCTAAATAATTTTGCTCAGTATTTAGCATTTAGCAGAAAATGAAATTTTACGCAGAGCCGCCACAAGCGCGTCAACCTCGCCCATGGTGTTGTAAATAGAAAATGCCGGACGAACCGTTGCTTCCAACCCAAAATGTGCCAATGCTGGCTGGGCGCAGTGATGGCCAGCGCGAACGGCTATTCCTTCGGCGTCTAATAATGTGCCCACTTCACGAACCGGAATACCATCCATAACAAAAGAAACAACTCCGGCGCGATCTTTTGGCATGCCAATCATACGAACGCCGTTAATTTTTTGTATTTCCTGCACGGCATAATCAACCACCATTGCTTCGTGGCGTTCTATTGCTTCGATGCCAAGGGATGAAACATAATCAATCGCCGCACCCAACCCAATGGCAGATGCTAACGAACCGGTTCCGGCTTCAAACTTGTTGGGCAGTCCGGCAAAGGTGCTTTTTTCAAACGTGACCTTTTCGATCATCGAACCGCCACCTTGCCAAGGGGACACTTCTTCCCATAAATCTTTGCGTCCCCAGACAACGCCAATACCCGTAGGACCGTAAAGTTTGTGCCCGGAAAATACATAAAAATCACAACCAATAGCCCCAACGTTTACAACGCGGTGGGGAATGCCCTGCGCGCCATCAATAACCACAATTGCACCATAACGTTTAGCCATGGCCGTCATTTCAGCTATAGGCATTACCGTTCCCAAGGCATTGGAAACGTGGGTGATGGAAACTATTCGTGTTCGCGGAGAAAGCAGCCTTGCGTATTCTTCAATTATTATTTCGCCGTTATTATCAATTGGTGCTACGCGGATTTTTGCACCCGTGCGATGGCTAATAAATTGCCATGGCACAATATTGGCGTGGTGCTCGGCTTCGGTTAAAATAATTTCATCACCAGCTTTAAGAAATTTATCGCCTACAGTATTCGCAATTAAGTTCATACCTTCGGTCGTGCCGCGCACAAAGATAACTTCTTCCGGCAGTGACGCCCCCATGAAAGTGGCTATTTTTGCCCGCGCGCCTTCATAGGCATCTGTTGATTCAGCCGCCATAGTATGGGCGCCACGATGAACGTTTGAATTTTCGTATTCATAAAAATGTGATACACGGTCAATCACGACCTGCGGTTTTTGCGTTGTTGCCCCGTTGTCTAGCCAAATAAGCGGCTTGCCGTGAACGGTGCGGTGCAAAATGGGGAAATCGCTACGAACGCCTTCTATATTAAATGCACTGGCACCGCTTGCGGTACGGGAGGCAGCACCTGCACCCGACATGAAATATGGCATATTATCAAGATTGGGCATTAAAGCACCGACAGATGATTGGTTTGTTATTGGCGGAATATGCGGGGTTGCATTACCTGATTGGCCCATCCATGGCCCGGCTTCGCCCAGCGCTTGTTCGGCCATCTTTGTCATTTGCGCCATGTATTCGGCACCGCTTTTGTACATGTCGTTGGCCATTTTGCAGAGAAATTCAGGGTCAAGCACATCAAATCCCTGAATACCGCTTGTGGCAGAGACCGGATCACCCGGATTTTCCACCGCAGGCGTTGCGGGTAATAATGCTTTGGAACTTTCCGCCATGAAATATAGCCCGTCCGTCATGGCTTTTTCGGACGCACCATAAACATTTTCCATCATTGGAATAAGTTGCCCTGCTGATTTAAGCGCTGGTGCGGTCATAGCCACGCCATCTGATAGCGTCTTAGGGGAAAAATTAATTGATGACGGGTTCATGGCTGAAACATCACCAGCATTCATCATTTTCATAGCGCCATCCATTGATGATTTCCCATCGCCGTCGGCCATGCCCATTAGGCGATATGATTCTTCAGCCCATTGGCCATATTCTTCTGGCGCCATCATGGCCCCGGCTTCCTTGGCCAGACCATTGGCCATGTCCATGAATTGGCTTTCTAACGATTTTCCGCTACCCGACACGTCGCCTACTTCTTAACCGTGGAATAATCATAATAATTACCGACCTGAACATTTTCCAAAACTGCCAACGCATCGGGTGTAAGCACCGCCACGTTGAAATAAAGTGTCATCAAATATTCGGCTATGGCTTTATTATTAATGCCCATGGACCTAACCGAAAGGCTAGGTGAATGCTCTCCTGGAACGCCAGCGTGATGCAGGCCAACAACGCCTTGACGGTCTTCGCCAACACGCATCAATAATATGTTGGTGGTGCCGCCGGATTGTGTTGGGCGGGTTTTACCATCCACCAACAATTTATCGCATGGCACCAATGGTACACCGCGCCAGGTAATCAATGGTACGCCAAACATATTCATGGTTGGCGGTGGGGTGCCACGGCGTGTGCATTCGCGACCAAATGCAGCGATTGCTTGTGGGTGAGCCAAGAAAAATGCCGGTTCTTTCCATACCCTAGATAACAATTCGTCCATGTCATCAGGCGTTGGCGGGCCGCTTCTTGTTGGCATGCGCATTGATTCCGGCGCTTGACGCAAAAGACCAAATGTTCGTTATTAATTAGTTCCCATTCTTGACGTTCTTTCATGTCTTCGACCGTCAGGCGAATTTGTTCCTGCATTTGGTTGATGGGGTCATTGTATAAATCAGCAACCCGGGTATGAACGCGAACAATTGTTTGCACCGTATTAAGTGGGTATTCGGGCGGCATTTCATCATAATCGACAAAGCTTTCCGCCAGGTTTTCTTCACCTTCAAGGCCGGATGAAAGCGCGACCCCGGTTTCACCATATTCATTAATGGTGCTTAACTGGGCTTGACGTTTTTTGACTTGGTCTTCAAAATCTTTACGGATGCCGGGGGCATCATCAAGAAGTTTGTTAAATTGTTTACGGTTAAGCGACAAAAACACACATGGCGTTTTAGCCCTGACCGTTGCAGTACGCGGCTCATCTAACAACAACGCCATTTCACCAAAATAATCGCCATCATTTAGTAATGCTATTTGTACTTTTTCGTTTTCGGCATCGGCGCGGGTTACTTCGACTTTACCTTGAACAATAATGTAAAGCTTGTCGCCTTTGGATCCCTCTTCAAAAACAACGTCGCCTTGTTCGTTGTGTTCGGTTTCAAACCGTGCGGTCAGGGTTTCAAGAAAGCTTTGGCTAAGGCTATTTAGTATGGGAAGGGCACGAAGGGCGGCGGCGTCTTCAATAACAACTTTTTTACCTTCGACCCGGGCCTTTATTTTACCGCCATCCATCATCAGGACTTTGCGCCGGTTAACCCGGAAGGTGCCTGATTGAACATCTACCCACGGCAATAATTTAAGCAGATAACGTGGCGTTAACCCGCTAACCTGAACCCTGGTTTTTGTTGTTGTTGATAAATTTCTTGCCGCTGACGTGCTCAACGACATACGATCTTCTTGATCCATAAGGCCCCCCAAGTTTAATTTTATGCCCATTCCATGAGGCATTTTTAATATTCTGCGAATATCTTAATTACACATTCTTTGGGGTGCAATAATGTATTAAAATTTAATCTGTGGATTTACCCATTTGCTGTTAATTTATGGCAATTGCGGGAATTTTAGGCAAAAAACCACTTAAAACCAATGA
>Ga0224506_10003406_pt1 | contig 10515 bp, 9 predicted proteins | sample SF_Jan12_sed_USG_2_FD_169108 | JGI IMG/M metagenome (GOLD analysis project Ga0224506, IMG submission 169108) | Sediment microbial communities from San Francisco Bay, California, United States - SF_Jan12_sed_USGS_8_1 | ecosystem: Environmental > Aquatic > Marine > Sediment | place: USA...
CTACGAAGACTCTTTCGTCAATCGTACTAGTCTGTGTGGTTACATCACGGGGGCGACCAGGTGCCGTTATGGTTGTATCAGAAGTTACCACGGAAGATCCTATCTCCAATCAATGTATTCGTTATTTTTTGAGAGCGCGAGCATTTTATCAACGAAGCATTACCAGTCTAGACAGCGGATTGAGAATTATATCTCTTTTTACCAGCGCTTTGATTTTCTCGATATGCAAGTATAGGCGAAGATGCTGAATTTACTCAACCAGTCACTGGTTATAGATTGTTAACCGGCCAGGTATCACTTAAACGATAACCTCCGGGCCAGGGATCATCCGGATCGAGCATAACTTGATGCGTACCGGTAATCCAGGCGCGGCCGCGGATGGATGGGATGATGGCTTTTTTATCTCCTACCCTGGTTTCTGTGACAATCGCACAATCGAATCGCGAGTCAATGATAGAACGGCCGATTAATTTGTCGCCCACATTTAATAAGCCTTTGGCATTCAATACCGCCATTCGTGCCGAGCAACCGGTTCCTGTCGGTGAGCGATCCAGTTTCCCTGGGTCGATGACAACCGTGTTTTTACTAACGGCCGTGCCTTTTTCATCGCTTAATGGCAGGGCAATTTGACAAAAGGAAATGTGGTTCCAGTCTTTGTTGGCAGGATGGTTAAATCCCAATTGTTCATTAGCGGCTGCTGTGATACGGCTTCCTGTTTGAGCAATGTCCCTGGCTTCGTCGGGTTTGACTTCGAACCCTAAAGCCGTGGCGTCAACAATGACAAAGCTGTCTCCGCCATAGGCCGTGTCGACTGTTAATGTACCAATACCCGGTACCTCCAGATTCACATCGAGCTTATCGGCGAATGAGGCTACATTATGAATCTCGATAGTTTTAGCTTTACCCTCCTCACAATAAGCCTTTACGGGCACCAGTCCGCCTGGTGCTTCTAGCGTAAATTCGGTAACTGGCTCCTGCATCTCAATGATGCCGGTGTCTAGTAACACGGTAGCAACACAAATAGAGTTGGAACCTGACATCGGCGGTGTGTGTTCGGGTTCCATGATGATAAAGCCCTGCTGAGCCTTTGGGTTTTTAGGAGGAACCAGCAGGTTAATATGTTTGAACGCCCCGCCTCTCGGTTCGTTTAAAACCAGATTGCGCAGTGTTTGATCGTTCGATATCCAGCGCGACTGTTGCCAGAGTGTCTCGCCCGGCGGTGGCGCGACACCACCGACGATGACATTGCCGACTTCGCCTTCGGCATGGCAGGAAACCATGTGGATAATGTTCTTACTGCGCATAATTTTTCTGACCAAACTGGTTTGTTTGTGTAAGACGATAGAGGACAGGATAGGCCTTGTCTAGCATTTGGAGGAATGGGGCTATCCATACTTGACACGCACAGGGAAATAGATAGCCATGCACAAAAAACCCCGCATATAGCGGGGTTAGTGTGGTACCAGTTTTATTTTATTGATATTCAAATGTTTTGCTAGTTAACACCGTACGGTCATCATCAAGTACGTTTACGGTCCAGCTGCCAGTCCACTCTGGAAGCAAAGTTTTACTTGTCCAGACGCGCCAGCGTGCTCCGTTTACCTCAAAAGATTTTTCGAACATGACCTTGCCATCGTAACTCCACTGATGGGTAATATTGTGGCCTTCCAGGTCATTTAATTCTGTAAAAAAGGTGATCGAGGAAAAGGAGCTTGAGTTAATGCTGTCGACAGCGATGACAGGTTCCCGGTCCTGGATGCTGGTAGTAAACATAGCCCGGCTCACTTCGCCAGCAATCGCACTGCTTGCTACACCGAAAGCGATGGCAAATAGTATGGCCTTTAAGATTTTACGCATTTTTATTCTCCTGAATTTGTGTGCCGGGCGACTATATCAATAAATAAACATATTTTCAGTAATGTTATAGCCATCAGATATAGTTCACTTAGGACGATTCTCTATAAGCTGCTTCTACTTCGCTCAGGTCGCTTTTTGTAACATCGAAACCATGGCCTGGGAGCTTAGAGATAAGGTACGATTTTTACGGGTCACTATACCTAGAGGACGTTCGATATCAAGGCCGCTCAGTTGCTTTCCCGTTAGACTATGATCAATCATGCTCACTGGTAAAACACTCCAGCCCAGATTGGCGGCAACCATCACTTTGATGGTCTCCAGATAATTGGTTTCGAGGATTATCTTGATGTCGTCTTTCTGGTTCGAGAAGTAGTTGTTGATAATTTTTCGAGTAAAGGTTCCTGTTGAGGGTAAAATTGCAGGGTAATCTAATAACTGAGGACGCTCGATATTTTGCTCGGTTGCAAGAGGGTGATCGGGTGCTAATACGATTCGAAGTGCATCGATCCAGACCGGCTCTAACGACAGGCGCTCGTCTGGATTTTCCGGCAAGGTTACTACGGCCAATTCCAGTTCGTTGTTAGCGATTGCGGTACAAGCGTCTTCGGAGTCCATAAAATGCAGATCGAGATCAACCTGTGGATATTCGATTTTAAAAGCGCGCAAAACCTGTGGTAGGCGGTGCAGGCCGATGTGATGGCTGGTGGCGAGTTTCAAGACCCCTGAGGGCTGGTTTTGCTGGTGCGACATATTGGCTTTAAAGACTTTCATTTCATGCAGAATGCGCTCAGCATGCGGCAGAAAGGTTTGGCCATTTGGTGTCAGGATACTGCGTTTGCCGATTCGATCAAATAATGCAGTTTTAATGCCGTCTTCGAGTTGACGAATGCGTTTACTGACCGCAGGTTGGGTAATATGAAGGCGATCAGCAGCAAGAGAGAATGACTCCAGTTCTGCGACGGCGAGAAAGGCTTTAATTTGTGAGATTTGCATGGGTTTTCGTAGCGACTATTCCTATTGGTTATCGAAATAATGAAAAATATGAATTAGAGTTATTTTACAAAGCGGCGTAGAATTTCTGCAAGTAATATTTTAGGGCTTGATAATGGCTGGGCAAACGCTTTACGACAAAATTTGGGCAATGCATCTGGTGCGCGAGGACGAGGCGGGTACCGGCCTGTTGTATATCGATCGACATCTGATTCACGAGGTGACTTCGCCCCAGGCTTTCGAAGGTCTGGAAATGGCGGGGCGCTCGCTCTGGCGTAAGGATTCGATTCTCGCGGTGCCGGATCATAATATCCCGACCATCGGTCTCGAAAATGGCATTACCGATCCGGTAGCCAAATTACAGGTTGATACGCTCAATGATAATTGCGACAAGTATCAACTGACCGAGTTTAAAGTGGGTGATATCCGCCAGGGTGTGGTTCACGTTATCGGCCCGGAGCAGGGGGCTACGCTGCCGGGTATGACCGTGGTTTGCGGTGACTCGCATACCTCGACTCACGGTGCCTTCGCGGCGCTGGCTTTTGGTATTGGCACCTCTGAAGTCGAGCATGTCATGGCGACCCAGTGCCTGATCCAGAAAAAATCAAAAAATATGCGCGTGACTATCGATGGCCCGGTTGCCGAAGGAGTGACCGCAAAGGACATCGTGCTTAGAATTATCGGTGAAATTGGCACCGCTGGCGGCACCGGACACACGATAGAGTTTGCTGGCGAAGGCATTACCAATTTGTCGATGGAAGGTCGGATGACGCTTTGTAATATGACCATCGAAGGTGGTGCGCGTGCCGGCCTGGTCGCCTGTGATCAAACGACTATCGATTATGTGAAAGGGCGGCCGTTTGCACCACAGGGTGATGACTGGGAAAAGGCGCTGGCCTGCTGGCAGGATTTGCATTCAGACGATGACGCGGTATTTGATCAAGAGATTCATATCGATGGTGCCTCGATCGAACCACAGGTAACCTGGGGTACTTCGCCGGAAATGGTAACAGCGATAAGCAATGCTATTCCTGATCCAGCTACAGTCCCTGATGCAGTAAAAGCGAGTGGCATGCAAAAAGCGCTCGAATATATGGGGCTGAAAGCGAATACGCCGTTTGATCAGGTGAAAATCGATAAGGTTTTTATTGGCTCCTGCACCAATTCGCGAATCGAAGACCTTCGCGCGGCGGCCAAAGTTGCCGAAGGACGAAAGATCGCTGACACAGTCAAGCTGGCGATGGTAGTGCCGGGCTCCGGCCTGGTAAAACAGCAGGCCGAAGCCGAAGGCCTCGATAAGATTTTTACCGATGCCGGTTTTGAATGGCGCGAGCCGGGCTGCTCAATGTGCCTGGCCATGAATGATGACCGACTCGAACCGGGTGAGCGTTGCGCTTCTACCTCGAATCGAAATTTCGAAGGTCGCCAGGGGCAGGGTAGTCGTACCCATCTGGTGTCCCCAGCGATGGCAGCTGCAGCAGCGGTCACCGGTCATTTTATTGATGTACGTAAACTAACCTGAGGATTAAACGATGAAGAAACTGATTCTGGTGATTTTTGTAATGTTTGGTTTATACGGCTGCGAAACTATGGAGGGACTCGGTAAGGATATTCAAAAGGCGGGCGAAGCGCTGGAAAAAAAGTCTCAGGAATAAGCAAATAGCTTATAACTAATAGGTGATATGTGGAAAAGTTTAAAAAATTCAGTGGTATTGTAGCGGCACTGGATCGATCGAATATCGATACCGATGCGATTATCCCGAAGCAATATTTAAAATCGATTAAGCGTTCGGGCTTTGGCCCCAACCTGTTCGATGACTGGCGTTATCTCGATCCCGGTGCGCCGGGAGAAGATAATACCGGGCGTCGGCCTAACCCCGACTTTGTGCTTAACCAAAGTCCTTATCAGAACGCGCAAATATTGCTGGCACGGGAAAACTTTGCCTGTGGTTCGTCGCGTGAACACGCGGTCTGGGCGTTGATGGATTTTGGTATCAAGGTGGTCATTGCACCGAGTTACGCCGATATTTTTTACAATAACAGTTTCAAGAACGGCCTGTTACCCATTGCTCTAAGTGCATCGACTGTTGATCAACTGTTTGACGATTATGAGCAATCGGATGATTTTTACCTTGATATTGATTTGGAAAATCAACGCGTGATCAATGCTGCTGGCGTACAGATGCCCTTTGAAATAGATGAGTTTCGCAAGTACTGTCTGCTCAATGGTCTTGATGACATCGGTTTGACTATGCAACACGCCGAGCAGATTAAAAACTTTGAACAACAGTATTACACCAGTTGTCCCTGGTTAGGAAAGGCATAAAACATGAGTTTGAAAAAGATAGCGGTATTGCCCGGTGATGGTATCGGCCCCGAAATTGTTGCCGAGGCGGTTAAACTCCTCGAATGTCTGCAGCAGGATTTTGGCTTCAACATGGAAATCGAATCTGCTGCACTCGGTGGTGCCGGGTACGACCAGGCCGGAGACCCGTTGCCACAGGAAACTTTGGCGTTATGTCAGCAGTCTGATGCGGTATTGCTCGGCGCGGTCGGCGGTCCACAATATGATACTCTTGAACGGGATATGCGCCCTGAACGTGGTTTGCTTCGTATTCGTACCGAGCTGGAGTTATTCTCTAATTTACGCCCTGCCATGCTTTACCCGCAATTAGCCAGTGCATCGAGCCTGAAAGACGAGATTGTTGCCGGCCTCGATATTATGATCGTGCGCGAACTGACTGGTGGCATATACTTCGGTAAGCCGCGCGGAATTCGTCAACTCGATAATGGTGAGCGACAGGGTTTTAACACGCTGGTGTACGCCGAACACGAGGTCGAGCGTATAGCGCGGTCGGCTTTCGACATCGCTATGCTGCGCAATAAAAAGCTCTGTTCCGTCGATAAGGCCAACGTACTCGAGGTCTCCGAGTTATGGCGTGAAGTCATGATTCAGGTGGCTGCCGATTATCCCGAAGTCGAGCTCTCACACATGTATGTCGACAATGCATCTATGCAGCTAGTACGCGCACCCAAGCAATTTGATGTCATGGTAACGACTAATATGTTTGGCGATATATTGTCGGATACCGCTGCCATGCTCACTGGTTCCATCGGTATGCTGCCCTCGGCCTCACTCGATAGTGCGGGTAAAGGAATGTACGAACCGATCCATGGTTCGGCACCGGATATTGCTGGTAAAAGTATGGCAAACCCATTGGCAACGATATTGTCGGTAGGAATGATGCTGCGTTATAGCCTGGGAGAAGCCGAACTGGCGAACAAGATCGACCTCGCGATCGGCAATGTACTGAACCAGGGGTTTCGCACCGCCGATATTGCCGATGGCGGCAATAGTGTGAGTACTGTCGAAATGGGTGATGCAGTGGTTGCTGCTATGCGCGCCCTGTCGAATTGATTAATATTATCTGGAAATAGGCAGGCTATGAAAAGAGTAGGATTTGTCGGTTGGCGAGGCATGGTCGGATCGGTACTGATGCAACGCATGCGAGAGGAAAATGATTTTGCCAACATAGAGGAACCGGTGTTTTATACGACATCTCAGGTTGGGCAGGCTGGCCCGGATATTGGCAAATCTATAGAGCCTTTGGCCGATGCAACAGACATTCAAAGCCTGAAGTCGCTCGATGCCATCGTCACCTGCCAGGGTGGTGACTATACCGGGCAGGTTTATGCCGACTTACGCGCCAGTGGCTGGCAGGGTTACTGGATCGATGCGGCATCAAGCCTGCGTATGGAAGGTCATACTGTCATTGTGTTAGATCCGATTAACCGTTCGGTGATCGATCAGGCATTAACCGCAGGAAAGAAGGATTTCATTGGTGGTAACTGTACCGTGAGCCTGATGATGCTCGGTATGGGCGGTTTGTTCGAGCACGAAATGGTTGACTGGATCAGTGTCATGACTTATCAGGCTGCCTCCGGTGGGGGGGCGCGCCACATGCGCGAATTGATTTCGCAGATGGGAAGTATCCATCATAGCGTGAAAGGCCTTCTGTCCGACCCGTCTTCCGCGATTCTGGAAATCGACCGCCAGGTCACGGAGCATTTGCGTTCGGATGCCTGTCCCAGCGAACAATTTGGAGTGCCTCTGGCCGGTAGTTTAATTCCCTGGATCGATTCACAACTGGAAAATGGTCAAAGCCGCGAAGAGTGGAAGGGTGGCGTCGAAGCGAATAAAATACTGGGCCGTGGTGGTGATAATCACATTCCAATCGATGGTATCTGCGTTCGTATTGGTGCTATGCGGTCGCATTCGCAAGCGCTAACAGTAAAATTGAAAAAAGATTTGCCACTCGACGAAATCCATCAAATGCTGGCCGAGTCGAATCAGTGGGTGAAGGTATTACCGAATGATCGACAGATTTCCATGGATCAGCTTTCCCCCGCAGCCGTTACCGGATCACTCGATATTCCGATTGGTCGGTTGCGTAAAATGAATATGGGTGATGAATACCTGTCAGCCTTTACCGTAGGTGATCAGTTGCTCTGGGGCGCCGCCGAGCCGCTCAGACGTATGCTGAATATCCTGCTAGAGCAATAAAATATGGACGGCAGACTAGTTGCACTGACCCATGCTGGTAGTTTTGCAGCAGAGGCTATACTCGAAAAATTACCTGAAACAGGCCTGGCCGCAGACTCTCTTGTCCTGCTGGGTGATGATAATGTTGCGGGTACTAAACTGGGGTATGGCGATACTTATCTGCTGGTTCAAGACCAACGGGAATATAGCTTTAAGGATTGTGGCCTGGTTTTGATGCCAGAATATGATTCCACTATAGAGGCCCGATTATCGAGTCTTGACACAATTCTGGTAAGCCATGCGATTAACAGCGATACAGAAGCTATATTTGCAGCTAATCGAGAAACTGGTATCAAAGTTTCTTATACGCAGAGTAGTATTCGTCTGCCCGGCTCGGAGCTGTCCTGCCTGATGGGAGTATTGCCAGGCTTGCATCGGGCTTTCGATATTAGTCGTTGTAATCTGGTGTTGCTACGAAGCGCAGAATCGAATGGTAAAGACGCAGCCAAAGAACTGGCCGGACAAACCGTTGAGTTACTGAATGGTCGAGAGGCAATACCATCTATTTATCCCCAGCAAATTGCTTTCAATATGCTACCGGCTTCACAGATGCACAATTTCGACAATGATTTGTTGAAGTTAATAGGAAAAAGTGAAATTAGTTGTATTCATCAGGTAATTAATGTCCCCGTATTTCATGGCGTGGCAATATCTGTTCAACTGGAATTCGCCACAGAAGTGAGTTTGGAGGAGTGTCGAGCGTTACTTGATAAAATGAATGCGGTAGACTTGGTTGATGCTGATACAAGTCCGATTTCTCATTGTAATCAATCATTTAGCTGTGTTATAAATCAAGTCGAACAGGCCGAAGGCTTGCCCAGAAGTATCAGTTTCTGGATGCTGGCGGACCCTATGCGTTACGGTTTGGCGAATAATTACGTGCATGTGACGGATATTTTGCTAAAATCTTTTTTATAATCTATAGTTACAACTACTTGTGAAAGTGCTTTCTTTAAAGTAAATTCTCTAACTATCAACATAGGTGCATGGAAATACAGCACTTTTGCTATAAAAAACCTAGGGAGTTTAGGAGAAAAATCGTGCGTAATTTGGGATTAATAATATCGTTCTGTTTGGCAGCAATCGCATTGCCAACAAACAGCCTTGCCCTGGGTTTGGGCGAAATTGAGGTTAATTCCTTTTTAAATCAGCCGCTTAATGCCGAAATTGAAGTAATATCGGCTCGCGCAGGTGAGATAGACGATTTGCTTGTTGGTCTGGCCTCAAGCGATGCTTTCTCGCGCGCAGGACTCTCTCGGCCGAGTAGTCTGTCGGATTTGCGATTTGCGGTTAAAAAGAATGAAGAAGGCGATAGCGCAGTCATTCTCGTTACTACCAAGGCTTCTGTAAAAGAACCATTTCTGAATTTTCTGGTTGAGGCGGATTGGTCGAAAGGTCGTTTATTAAGAGAGTTCACCGTACTCCTCGATCCCCCCTTTTATGCCGATACCCCGGCACCGGCGCCAGTCGCGAAAACCCAGGAAATAGTGCCTGAGCCTGCTATTGAACCGGTCGAGACAACAGTCGAAGCCGGGTCAGCCAGTGATCTCCCCGCCATTCCTGAACCGATCGCCTTAAATGAACTGGAAGCTAGCGAAGAAGCCGAGGATCCTGTCGCGCCGTCTGAATACGTCGCAGAAGCCGAAGTAGCCGAACAACCCATCGCGCAAGAGGTTGTCACTGAAAGTCAAATTATGACGAGCCCGGGCGATGTCACTGTTGTAAAAGATGACACATTATGGAGCATTGCTTCTGCTATTCAGGCTCCTGGACAGAGTGTCAACCAGATAATGCTCGCGATTCAGCGCGTTAACCCGGATGCATTTAACGACGACAATATCAATAATCTTAAAATCGGTTCTGTGCTACGAATGCCGGAGGCGAGTGCAATTGCTGAAGTAAATCAGCAACAGGCTTATGCGCAGGTGCTGGAACAAAACGGCCTATGGGATGACTATGTCGCTCGAGTCACCGGGCAGGTCCCGGTAGCCGTTGAGGGTGATGATGGCAGCGAAGGCGGTAGTCAGGTCGCCGATTCGAGCGCGGAGTTAAATTTGATTACTCCCGGAGATGGTCAATCTGATGCGGCGAGCCTTCAGGGTGAAGGTGAAGATGCCAACGAATTAAGAGTTAAGCTCGCGCTGGCTGAAGAGGAGCTTGATGCATCCCAGATTGAAAATCAGGAACTCGAGTCACGAATTGCAGAACTCGAAGCTCGATTGAGCAAGTTCGAAGAATTGCAGAAAATGGTTGAGATAGAGGACGATAGTCTGGCTCAATTGCAGGCTAAGCAAGCCGAGGAAGAGGTGGTAAGCAGTGAAGCCATAGATGCAGCGCAACAGACTGCTGATGAAAATGAGTTGCTGGAAGAGTTACTCGTCGAAGAGGCTACTGATAGTGAGAATGCTGCTGATACTGACTCGATGACAGAAGACTCGATGACAGGTGATTCTGCTGCAAAGACCGAAAGTTCAGATGTGCCTGTCGATGAATCAACACAGGAGCAGGCTAGCGAAACTCCACCAGTACCAGTAATCGTTACCGAACCGGTGTCAGATTCCCCATCGCTGTTAGATGGCATTCTACCCCCGGCAATTCTCGATATGATTCCCGATATGGGCGGCATATTGCCTTCGATGGATAGTCTGGCGCTCGACCCCGTGATGTTAGGCGGATTGGGGGGTATCCTACTGTTACTTATCGGCCTTGTAGTATACAAGCGAAAAAAAAAACCAAGTGAGTCAGACGACGAATTCACCGTAAATGATCCAATCTTTGTTGCCGAAGAAGATGACTTAACTCCGATCCATTTGGCTGAAAGTGTCTTCGAGGGTCTTGAAGATGATTCTGGCGTTGGCTTGCCTGAAGAGACTGGAGCGACCGAATCATTAACTCAAGGTGTTGATTTCGGGGGTGAAGAAGAACATGAGTTGGCTCGTACAGCTGTCGTTTCTAAAGACGAAATGCCTGAGGCAGAAGAGTCTGCCGGAGTTGACGAACAGGATGATATTTTAAATGAAGCAGATGTATATCTGGCTTACAACCTGTACGACAACGCAGAAGAG
>Ga0224506_10003407_pt1 | contig 10511 bp, 8 predicted proteins | sample SF_Jan12_sed_USG_2_FD_169108 | JGI IMG/M metagenome (GOLD analysis project Ga0224506, IMG submission 169108) | Sediment microbial communities from San Francisco Bay, California, United States - SF_Jan12_sed_USGS_8_1 | ecosystem: Environmental > Aquatic > Marine > Sediment | place: USA...
CAGAAGAAGTCAAAGATATCGGTGAAGAGTTCAACGATGTATATAACGAGTTTCGCAGGAAGCATGAGTATCCCTTTGAAAACTTCGTTAAAATCGCCCTGAAGAAAGTCGACAGCGATGGGACCCACGATCTCAAGGCCGGCAAGCAAAGCCGCCAGAGCCGGGCAGGCACCGCCAATGCCCAGAATGATCTCTGCCAGGTGCTTATCGGCGAAGAGCCATTCCAGGATGATCCAGCTGACATCAACCTCTCCCAGGGAGTTCTGGACGGAATCCATGAGAGCCTCAAAATCAATCCTTCCCTCGAAGAAATCCTGGAGTCTTCTCTGCAGCTGGCTGGGGAGGTTCTCTTTGAGGCTCTCATAAAAGGCTTCCCTCATAGCCTCGAGCACAGCCTCCTGGATTGTGGCTGTGAGTTCGCTCCTCAAATCTTCAGCAGCATTGCGGAGGGCCTCCCTGATATCCGCTTTGGACCAATCTTCTTCCCAGAGGTCTAGGGCAAAGGTTGTCTTGGTGCCGTAGGTGACGGCGTTGAAAACCCTGCGGTCCTGCGTCCTGAATACCCGGGTTTCACCGTTGTTGACGTCCTCGTAAGTGCCGGTGACGCGGGAGGAAACAGTATAAAGATCGCCTCTGTGAAGCCGGTGCATTTGATCAGGGTCGTTAGGGTCATAGCGGGGAACGACAGAAGAGATGTGCCAGTAAGGCTCATCATCCGAACAGACGGTTCCGACAAAAGGAATCCAGACGCAGGTTCTCTCATTCTGGTCTTTGCAGTAGAACCAGTCGAGTCCGATTTCATATCTATAGTAATTGCGGACAAAATGTTCGCTGTTGAGGTCAGGGACCCAGGTCGAAGCCTCACGGAGCTTCTCAGCGACAGCCAGGTGGACGGCATTGGAAGAGACGTCAGCGACGCTGAATCCATGAGCCTGGACAAAGGTTCTCAATTCGTTCAGGTTGTCCTGGGTGGGGCTTAACTGCAATTTGCCGCTGATGGTTTCCAGCTGTTTCATCTCAAGCTGGCTGGGTGCTGCCTGGATTCTCTTGCTGATCCTGGGAGCTCCAGCGGCTTTCCATTGAAACTTCGGGCTCTCCGCAGAGAGAGACTTCCTGACCATCTGCCGGAGCTCGCTCTTATAGTCGGGCCGGACAGCAGAAAGCAGATCCCTGCCCAACTGCAGCTTTTCGATTCTCTGCCCTGGTCTGAGTTCAGCGTAATAAGGATGAAAATGCTGGCTCTTGACGGAGGGAGCGACGGCTTTGTAGGACTGAACCACTGACTGGAACCGGGGAGCGATATCCACCCTTCTGACCATCATCCGTCTCTGAGATCTCTCTTCCATCTTCTGGTAGACAAGCGGAATGGCGATCTTAGCCAAAGGATTCCGCTGGGTGATTTCTGCTATCCGTTTTTCCATCTTGGCTTTTGTCTGTTCAATCCTCTGCTCCTCAAGCTTCGCTTTGATCTCTTCGAGCTGCTGCGCTGTGAATCCCTCTGCTTCCAGGATTTCATAATGTTTCACTTTTATCGATTTATCTTTTTTTTCTTCGGGTGAAACAGGAGTGATGGCTTCTTTCTTTGTTTTGGGCGAAACAGGGGTGATTGTCTCTTTCTTTTCTGCGGGTGTGACAGCAGGGGAAATTTCAGCTTTCTCTGGATAGAAAATCTGCACTCTTCCCTGAGCTGTAGTCGTTGAGCTGAAATTCGCGACCGAGACTTTCCACCCACTGCCCAGAGAAAGGTGCTGGCTCGTCACGTTAAAAGACAGGCTCAGGGGGCTTGCTCCGTCTTTTCTTTCGTAGTACTGTGTCCGGCCTGGCCCGTTGAGGATCAGAGCAAGGGTCGAAGCGGTTCCGCTCCATTCCGCTTTTGCCTCGATCCTTCCTGGAGCTGTGACATCGAATTCTACAACCTCCCGGCTGCTTCCTGTCAGGTTAAAACTCCGGGTGATCGTCTTCTGCTGAGGAGTTGTGAGGCTTCTCCGTTGAAACGTTTTTTGCTCAAGAGGAACGAGAGAGGAAGGAGAAATCAGCAGAATGAAAAGAACCATAAGGCCAGCCACTGATATCGATCTTCGAATCCGCTCGGAAAAATATCTCCTCGTCAATCGTGTTTTTGAGAGAAAGGAAAATAAGTTCATTTTTTCCATTTTTCTCCTCCTGGGAATATTATTTTGAATGTGAATATGTAAAAATTCTTAAGCCAAACAGAAAGGCTATAAACGAATTTATTTTATCCCCTTCTTGGCGGTTTGTTCTCAAGACCAAAAAAATGTAACACAGGGCAAAATTGAATGTCAAATGCTTGAGCTGGAAAAGAGGTGGTGCCAAAATCGGATAACAGCAAGGAAATAAAATCTTTTCTTTTGAGACAGGTAGTAATATATAATATGCCCATGCTGATTTTATTTGTCGAAGATGACAAGAAAGTTGGCACCTTAGAACTCCTGCTGACTCCTGATGGTCATGTGATTTTTCATAAAAATAACAACTAAAGCATTCTGCATCGAAGGGAAAAATTATAATCAAGGAGGAAGGCATGAATAAACCCAATCCCAAATCCTACATAGGTCTGGTAATTATACTGGGGTCTGTGTGGGGCCTCTCCGAAGCTGCCCTGGGTATGGGACTGCGAACCTGTGCTTCCCATGTCTCAGGCTCCATAATGACAGGCGTCGCCCTCTTTTTCTTGGCCTCAGGCTGGATGGTTTCGAAAAGAGCCTTCGGAGTGTTCCTTATGGTCTTGATAGCTTCGCTTTTCAAAATGTTCGACGCTCTCCTTCTCTCCCTTCCGCTTAAACACGGAGCCATCGGCAATCCGATTTTTGCCTTTTTCATGGAAGCGGCCGCTTTTTTGATTTTTGTCTCGCTATTCAAAGAAAAGATGGCCAGAAAGCCTGCCGGACAAGCTCTTCTCGGCGGCCTGGGAGCCGTGGTGGCAGTGAACCTCTTTCCCCTGGTCAAGTATGCCACGGGTATTCCGGCGTGTGTGGTGCCAGGGACTGGCTACCCCCTTTCGCTTTATTATATCCACCTGGCAGTACTGTCATCTTTCGTTACCGTTCCTCTTGGCTTTTGGGTTGGAGCAAGAATCGAAGCCATTGAAACCAGTCTGATCAAAGGCCAGGCTAGGCGAAAGTTCAATACCATCCTTTCCCCCGCTGCGCTGATCATCTGTCTGGTTATTATCTCTCTTTTGCGCTTGACCTGAGCCGGGGATGTTTTTTTCTGCAGAGGAAACGCCATGGAGGAAAAAGAGAGACAAAAAAGGAGGAATGAATGAATAAGACGATCCGCTTTAAGCTCAACGGGCAATCGAAAAGCCTGACCGTTGACCGCAAGCGCATGCTTCTTTGGGTATTGCGCACAGATTTCAACCTCACGGGAGCCAAGTATGGCTGCGGTGAAGGCTTTTGCGGAGCATGCACTGTGCTGGTCAACAATGAAGCCGTGCGCTCCTGCCAGTTTCCCGTGGAGGATATCGATGGAAAAGAGGTCACTACCATAGAAGGCCTGACAAAAAATGGCAACCTGCACCCTCTCCAAGAGGCCTTCGTTAAACATGATGCCCTCCAATGCGGGTTCTGTACTCCGGGGATGATCCTCAACGCCTACAGCCTCCTCCTGAAAACCCCCAGTCCGACCCGCAAAGATATTATCGACGGAATGGAGGATAACCTGTGCCGCTGCGGAGCCCATACCCGGATCATCCAGGCCGTTCAAGCCGCAGCCGAGAAGATGAAGGGAGGGACAAGACAATGAAAAAACGCAATCCTCATGACATGGATTTCTATGATTTTGGCCCTGCTTTCCCTCTCAGCCGGCGGGAGTTTTTGAAATTGATGGGTGGCGGTATCGTCATCCTGTTCACTGTCGGAGACCCTTTTCTCTTAGAGGCGCAGCGACAGCGACTTCCCGATGACTTCAATGCCTTCCTCAGGATCGGCGAAGATGGCAGAGTTTCATGCTTTACGGGAAAAATCGAGATGGGCCAGGGCGTGATCACTTCGCTGGCCATGATGCTGGCCGATGAGCTCGAAGTCCCCCTGGATTCCGTGGATATGGTCATGGGAGACACCGACCTTTGTCCCTATGATATGGGGACCTGGGGATCGATGACCACCAGATTTTTCGGGCCTCCTTTGAGAGCGGCGGCAGCAGAGGCCCGGGCGGTTCTGATCGAGCTGGCAGCCGAACAGCTGCAGACTTCTCCTTCCGAGCTCAGAGTAGAGGCCGGGGTCGTATACCATACATCTCAAAAGCAGAAAAAGGTCACCTATGCTCAGCTCACTCAAGGGAAAAAGATCGCCCGGCGCCTGGGAAAGGAAGCGATTTTGGAGAAACCCACAGATTTCACGATCGTCGGGACTCCCGTACTGCGCAGGGACGCCGTAGACAAAGTCACCGGGAAGGCCAAGTATGCCGGAGACTATCGGGAGCCGGGCATGCTTTACGCCAGGATCCTGAGACCCCCTGCTCACGGCGCCAAGCGGATCAGTGTGGATACTTCCGGAGCCAAAAAGATAAAAGGCACACAGGTCATCGAGGATGGCGACCTCATTGCCGTTTTGCATGAGGACCCCGAATTGGCTGATGAAGCTTTAAAACAGATAAAAGCCAATTTTGAAAAACCGAAAGGCGGAACCGACGATAAAACGATCTTTGACCACCTTCTTAAAGTCGCCCCTGAAGGGGAAGTAGTATCCCAGGAAGGAGATTTAACGAAGGGAGAAGAGATCTCACAGACTGTGGTCGAGAAAACTTACCTTGACGGTTATGTGTCCCATGCGAGCATCGAAACCCATACGGCTCTGGCAAAGGTCGAAGGGGATAAGGCCACGATCCTGGCATCCACCCAATCTCCCTTCGGTATCAAGCAAGGAGCAACATCGGTTCTTGGTTTTCCTGATAAGAATATCCGCGTCATCACTCCCTTTGTGGGAGGAGGGTTCGGAGGAAAAGCCAGCGGCCAGCAAGCCATGGAAGCTGCCAGATTGGCGAAATTGAGCGGAAAGCCTGTCATGGTGGTCTGGACCCGCGCTGAAGAGTTTTTCTTCGACACGTTCCGTCCGGCTGCTGTGGTCAAAATCAAAGCCGGGATCAACGGCTCAAGTCAAATCGCTCTCTGGGACTACAGCGTCTACTTCGCCGGAGAGAGAGGCTCCCAGCACTTCTACGATATACCTCACCACCGCACCAAGAGCCATGGCGGAGGATGGAGAGGAACCCCCGGCTCTCACCCGTTCGGAACAGGCCCCTGGCGCGCTCCCGCCAATAACACCAACACCTTCGCCAGAGAATCCCACGTCGACGCCCTGGCAGCAGCAGCGGGAATCGACCCTCTGGAATTTCGCTTGAAAAACCTGAAAGACAAGAGGATGATCCGGGTTCTTCAAACCGCTGCTGAAAAATTCGGCTGGACTGCAGCCAAGATTCCCAGCGGCCGTGGCTGCGGAATCTCTTTAGGAATTGATTCCGGAACCTATGTGGCCCACATAGCAGAGGTGGAAGTCGATAAGAAAACCGGCCGTGTGGAGGTGAAGCGTGTCGTTTGCGCGCAGGACATGGGATTATCCATCAACCCTGAGGGAGCCAAAATTCAGATGGAAGGCTGTATCACTATGGGCCTGGGGTACGCCCTCAAAGAGGACGTTCATTTCAAGGATGGGGAGATTTTCGACCTGAATTTCGACACCTATGAAATCCCCAGATTTTCCTGGCTTCCCAGGATCGAGACATTCCTGATCGAGGACAGAAACGCCGCCCCCCAGGGAGGCGGTGAACCTGCAGTCATCTGCATGGGCGGTGTAATCTCCAATGCCATCTTCGACGCCACAGGTGCCCGAATGCTCCAGCTCCCGATGACGCCGGAACGCATACTCAAATCACTGTCAGAAAAATGACCTTTCGTCATGCTCACACTGGAACATATACAGGGTTGAGATCAAGCCTTCTTATACCGTAGGTACAATAAGACCAAGCTGACCGCCATCAACAGAGTAGAGGGAAAGGCTGAACCTACACCTAACGGAGAGATGGCGACAAGAAAGATGATTCCGCCCAAAATTCCCAGTAAAAAGAGGGCCCTTTTCATAAACAGGATCCTCTTCAGGAAGATAGGTTGAATAATAAATAAACTTCTTCTTAGTTCAGGAGGATAGAACAGCGGTGTTTTATCTCAGAAAATTCTAACTTCGCCGTTCTGAAACGACTAATCTTCTTGAATATTGATTTTAGCAAAAGTTGGCATAAGGGCATGAAAAAAACGATTCTATTACTCACGGCTATTTGTGTTTTCAATCTGTCCATCCCTGCTCAATATCTCGAGTCCAAAAAGGCTAAATTCATAGATGCCAAGCCCGGGGAATGCTGGCGAATTAACGATGATTGGACCCGGATATATGACAAGGTAGAATCCAGCTACAATGATTTCCGATATATCTTCCGCAATAAATACAGCCTGACCTGGCATGATATTGAGCATACAAAAGCCTTAATAGATAAATATAAACACGTTTTCGTTTTAGAGACGACAGGCTATGTCGAGCGTTGGAAATATGTCAAATACGGAAAGATCAGCAATGGGAATATATGTATAAAATACGGCTGGATTCTGGCGACTACAGTAGAGGATGCAGATAAAAAATAAAATCAGCACGAAGAAAATCCCGTCTTTGGGGAATATGCTGTAATTCAAACCCTCCGGATTGCTGAAGACACCGAAAGAATGCAGGCTGAAAATCATAAATTGCGAACTCGACTGTCCTCTAACGTATTAATATACATTCCCAGAGTTATATAACCCTAAGGAAAGGTTCTTTATGATTGTCGTTGTTTCCAGGAGGAATCTTCTGCGTAAATCGTCTTGACTGTCTCCAGGGCTGTTGGCGATAGCAGGTCTTCTATAAACATTGACTCCTGATGAAGGCGCTCCGGAGACGCTCACAAAAGGATTTTCTGTTCTTCCCAGAACCCATATCCGAACCATCCTGATCCTGGTTATTAAATTCATTTTTGCCTGTTTTGTAGCCTCATCATCCAACGGATCTATGGTCCAGTTGCTGTTATCCCAATCTCTAGGCAAATCTGTGAGTCCATCGTAATCAAAATCTCCGATATACTGGAATTGTAAATTTTCGATGTTCAGACCTATCGCCATATGCACGACATTCCCGCTTTCGTCTATATTTGTTGAATAGAGAGTGTGTGGAATACCTAAATATCCATCCTGCCCTGCAGTAAGGTTTAAATCCGGATAGTCTCCCGGGTTCCCTGTTGTATCAAGCCAAAATTGTCTTATCTGGGCGAATGTTATTATCGCATCGTTCCAGCAGTTCACCGCACAACCCGTGTCCATCAACCCACCTGGGGGATCAAGTGCAGATAGCCCTGGCGACATGGTGATTCTCTCACTGCCGGGAGTAAGAAGTCCAAAGACATTTGTTATTTGGCGAAGCGCAAAACAGCCCGGGCATTTTGTTGACATTATAAAGATAGGTCTGTCTACATAGCTTTCGACAGTGGTATAAGGATTATTATAAAATTCCCCACTGTATAAAGCAGCCGTGGCAGCTCCACCTCCGGCTCCACCCATATAAGTCTCAATTTTAAGCTTCAAAGGATCATCGAGATTTGCCATGATTTTTATGGAATCAGGCGACTCAGGAGAAGGGCCAAAGCCATCTGTTCCTTCTAGAAAATAACCGGCAAGCTGAGGTATCAAACCTACACCTGCAGATCTTATATCTCTCGAGACAAAAAACATGGCTGAACGAACATCATGCTGAATCGAGGCAAATTGTTGTTGGTCGACAGAGAGCTTATTGCTCTGCACATACAGGGCCAGCGTTGCCAGTACGACTAAAAGCATTATTGTCGCACCGATCAAAACTTCTATTAGGGTATAACCTCGTCTGGAATAAATTGAAGACTGAAGTTTCAGAATAGTATTTTTAGGTGTTTTCATGGAAAAAAACAATTTTGAGGAACTCCTCTTATTTTTAAATTTAAATCCCAGGCGAGAAAATTACAACACGGAATGAATGCTTACATAATACGTATATATAATACGTATTAAATTGGAAGGAAAATTACTGCTTAAAGTTCTCGGAGAAAAGAAGCTAGGTTTACATCCTGATTAGATATTTCCAGTTTATGCCTAATTTTCTGACGATGTTTTTCTACCGTCCGACAAGAAATATTTAAAATATTAGAAATATCTTTGTTTGTTAGGCCCCCTTTTATCATATTGCACACTTCAATTTCTCTGGCTGTTAGCTTAAGGCTAATTCTTGTTATTTTACTACCGAATGAAGAAGTTATTTCATCTATATAATGTTCAAGCAAATTAACATATTTAAGTCTATCCTTGCCCATTTTAAGCTTTTCTAAAATCGGAGATAATACTATATGTACATTAGTCTCTATGTCCTCTTTTATCCTTATTTTCTCAGCCTCAATCTGTGCTATGACTTCCCTCAGAGCTATATTCTTTTCTTCCAAAGCTGATTTCTGTTCCCGCAGCTTTGCCTCAGATTCTGCCAGTGCCATCTCTGCCTTTTTTCGCTCGGTAATATCCTGGGACGTTATGACAGCTCCCTCGGGAAAGGGAGCTATTGATATACTATGATATTTGTCTTCATATTTTTGTTCAGGAAATTCCTTTTTCCGGCCTGATCTGATACATTCCATCATCTCAGTGTACATATCGATCTCATATTCTACGGCATAGTCCCTGTACATCACGTCTCCGACATTAGGCCATATCTCTTCTGATTTTCTTTTTGCCAGGTTGGTCTTAACCACTCTTCCATCGCGATCAACAGCAATCGTTTCGATAGGATTGTACTGGAATAATGCAAAATTGAACTCTTCGCTTTCCCTTAATGCCTCCCCTGTCCGTCCGCGCTCGGAAATCTCAAGCTGTAGTTTTTTATTAATGTTTTCAAGCTCTGCGGTTCGAGCTTTAACTCGTCTTTCTAAATCTTCATAAGCCACATGCAATGCTTCTTCTACATGGCGGCGTTGCAGCGCTACTGATGCCTGTCTAATGAACGTCTCTATAATGCTTGGATCTCCAATTTCTGCTCCCTTGCGCATGAACACAACTGCGCTGGCAAACAATTTCCCTCTCCAAGAAAAGCCCATAGCATTTGCTTCACCCAGACATAAAAGCTTCTCAATCGCACTACAAGCCGGCTTTGGTATTGACCCAATTGAAAGCTCATAAAGGCCCCCGGGGACTTTCTCCAGCTTTCTGCTTGTGAGTCCTTTTCTGGCTTCGTCATTTATTGGTACCGACATTCCCACGGGACGCCTTCCCAGGATCTTAATCACATTATCCATGTGTTTCCCTATTCCCAAGATGGAACGGACACAGAACGTTTTAGATCCCTCATCAAAAGAATTCACTAGGACCATACAATCACCTACAAGCTCTTTTAGCTGTTTTGCTATGAATTGATAGATATCTTCTTCAAATGGAAGATCAACAAAGCCCAATGCTATTTTTGATAAAGACTTCAGATCACAGACATACCGCTTTTCTCTTTTGTCCGCCTTTTGATATTCAATCTCTTTTTTTCTCAATTCCGAAATTTTTCGGTGCAATTTTCTCAATTCTTCTGTTACTTGTTTTTTCGTCCTGTTTTTATCCTTCATCGTGTAGCTCATAAAACAGAAAAGGATTGCATATAATAATCGGGATAAATTGAGCAATTATTGCTTTTTCTAGTTCCATCAAAAAAATAATATCAAAGTGGTAAGAATTAGACAATCTTCTTATCAGATGAATTTAGTGGGTGATGTTTAACAATATTTTTCGTAGAAGTGGTGGTAAAAAGATGGAATGAAACTGTATTTGTCTAAATTAGCTTTCGTTTTTTGTCGACAACTCGCTCAGTCCTCTCTTTCAATCCAAAGAAGCCAGGGCTTTGGGGGATTTGGATTCAACTCGCCTCATTTTTTACTCAATCCCCCCTAGCCTTTCCATTATTCTAAGTTCCATAATTGAATCCATAGCTAGGCTATAACAAAATGTTACAATCCTGATGTCATTTGGGCGACTGGTTAGCCTACTGATGTCTTTTGAAAATTCTAATACTAGAGTATTCTCAAGCTTTTCTATACTGTCTCCATATAATGAGTTGCAGTTTTGGTATTTATTAACAAAATCGCTATACAAATCCATTAATGATTTACGATACTCGCTCATTTCAGTTGGTGGCTCTTTCATTAACGGAGACTCAAAAAGGTCTATCCATAAAATAGACCTGAAAGCTTTTTTATCGTCAGACTTTAAAACTCCGAAGGCAAATCTATCAACAACATAATAGAATAGGAAAACGAATTGAAAAAACATGGCTTTTCTTTCATGCCCTGATATTCTTTTTATGAGAAAAAATCTCTCTAATCGAGGGAAGATTTTTCGGTAATTTTTTTTAAACTTTCTTGCACACAAAACAGCATGTTCTAAGACATCTTTAGAAAAGACCGTTGCTACTTCAATT
>Ga0224506_10003408_pt1 | contig 10505 bp, 9 predicted proteins | sample SF_Jan12_sed_USG_2_FD_169108 | JGI IMG/M metagenome (GOLD analysis project Ga0224506, IMG submission 169108) | Sediment microbial communities from San Francisco Bay, California, United States - SF_Jan12_sed_USGS_8_1 | ecosystem: Environmental > Aquatic > Marine > Sediment | place: USA...
GCCGGAGGTCAAGCGTGTATTCGGCAAGATTGGCCGGGCCGAGACGGCCACCGACCCGGCGCCGTTAACCATGATCGAGACCACCATACAGCTGAAGCCACGTGACGAGTGGCGAGCGGGCATGACGCTGGACAAGCTCAAGCAGGAGCTGGACAGCCGCGTGCAGTTTCCCGGCCTGACCAATGCCTGGGTGATGCCGATCAAGAACCGCATCGATATGCTGGCCACCGGCATCAAGACGCCGGTCGGTATCAAGGTGGCCGGTCCCAGCCTTACCGAAATCCAGGCGATCGGCAAACGCATCGAGGAGGTGCTCAAGCCGGTAGCCGGCACCGCGTCTGTTTATTCGGAACGGGTAGCCAGCGGACGTTACGTGACGGTTGATATCAACCGTCAGGCCGCCGCCCGCTTTGCACTCAATATCGCGGATGTGCAGGAGGTCGTGAGCACCGCGCTCGGCGGCATGCGCGTGGCACAAACGGTCGAGGGACTGGAACGTTACCCGATCAACATCCGCTACCCGCGCGATGTACGTGACTCGCTGGAGAAACTGCGCAACCTGCCCATCGTGACGCCGACCGGCGCGCGCATCCCGCTGGCCGAGGTGGCCGATATCCGCATCGATCCCGGTCCCGGACTCATCAAGACAGAAAACGCGCGGCTGAACGGCTGGATTTATGTCGACATCGAGGGGCGCGATATCGGTTCCTATGTCATCGAGGCGCAGCGGATCGTCAGTGAACAGGTCAACCTGCCGGCCGGCTACTCGATTGCCTGGTCAGGCCAGTACGAGTACATGGTGCGCGCCAAGGAACGCCTTGCAGTCCTTGTGCCGGTTACGCTGGTCGTCATCGTCCTGCTGCTGTACCTGAACTTCCGCAAGCTGTCCGAGGTGCTGATCATCATGGGCACGCTGCCGCTCGCCTCCGTGGGCGGTTTCTGGCTGTTGTACCTGCTGGGTTACAACCTCTCGGTCGCCGTCGGCGTCGGCTTCATTGCACTGTCCGGCGTCGCCGTCGAGATCGGCGTGATCATGCTGGTCTACCTGAACCAGGCCCTGCAACGCCAGCATGATGCCGCAGTGCAGGCACAGCGCAGGCTGACAGCGGAAGACATTCGCAACGCGGTAATTGAAGGCGCCCTGTTGCGGGTCAGGCCCATCATAATGACGGTCACGGCCACTATTGCCGGACTGCTGCCCATTATGCTTGGCGGTGGCACGGGTTCCGAGGTCATGCGACGTATCGCGGCACCCATGGTCGGCGGCATGATCAGTGCTACATTATTAACATTGGTGGTCATTCCCGCCGTCTTCCTGCTGTGGAAGCGGCACGCGATCGGAAGCAACCATGATGACTGATGATAGGCACAACGATGAACTGCATGACCCTGTCTGCGGCATGTCGGTAACACCGGCCAGTGAACATCACTACGCCTGGAACAATACCGATTACTATTTCTGCTGTAGCGGTTGCCGGGAAAAATTCGCCGCCGACCCCGGGCACTACCTGCAACCCCCGCAAGCGGCGCCCGCCGCGGCCGGCACAGAAAACCTCGTTCACATCTGCCCCATGTGTCCCGGGGTCCGGCAAACCGGACCGGGCGCCTGCCCGCGCTGCGGCATGGCGCTGGAACCCGAAGTCATACAGGGCCCGGTAACACGCACGCAATACACCTGCCCCATGCACCCGGAAATTGTGCAGGACGAACCGGGCAGTTGTCCGAAATGCGGCATGGCGCTGGAACCACGCACCATCGCCGTTGAAGAAAAGAATGACGAGTTGATCGACATGAGCCGGCGCTTCTGGATCAGCCTGGTACTGGCCGTGCCGGTTTTTATCCTGGCGATGCTGGCAGACATGATGCCCGGCTGGTTACCGTCCGGCCTGTCAATGCGTAGCGTCCAGTGGATCGAGTTTGCACTGGCCACCCCGGTGGTACTCTGGGGCGGCTGGCCGTTCCTGGTGCGTGGCGTGAATTCGGTCAGGACGTGGAACCTGAACATGTTCACCCTGATCGGGCTGGGCGTCTCGGTTGCCTGGCTCTACAGCGTAATCGCCCTGCTGTTGCCCGCTATATTCCCGCCACTCATGCGGCACGCGGACGGTACTGTACCGGTGTACTTCGAAGCCGCTGCCGTCATCGTTACGCTGGTGTTGCTCGGCCAGGTACTGGAACTGCGTGCGCGCAGCCGCACCGGCGCCGCCATACGGCTGCTGCTCGGCCTGGCGCCCAACAGCGCCAGGATTGTGCGCGATGACGGTAGCGAGGAAGACATACCACTGGAGCATGTGCAGGCCGGCGACATCTTACGTATACGCCCCGGCGAGAAAGTGCCGGTGGATGGCGTAGTCACCTTCGGCAACAGCTCGGTGGATGAATCCATGGTGACCGGCGAATCCGTCCCGGTGGAAAAAGTCGTCGGCGAAAAACTGATCGGTGCGACCGTCAACGGCACCGGTAGCCTGCTGATGCGCGCCGAACGCGTCGGCAGTGACACCCTGCTGGCGCAGATCGTGCGCATGGTCAGCGAGGCACAGCGCTCGCGCGCGCCCATACAGAAACTGGCGGACGTCGTCGCCGGCTACTTCGTACCGTCCGTGGTGGCCGTCGCCGTGATCGCGTTTATCGCCTGGGGCCTGTGGGGTCCCGAGCCGCGGCTGGCGCACGCCGTCATCAATGCGGTGGCCGTGCTGATCATCGCCTGCCCCTGTGCGCTGGGACTGGCCACGCCCATGTCGATCATGGTCGGCACCGGCAGGGGTGCGTCCCTTGGTGTGCTGATCAGGAACGCCGAGGCGCTGGAGATCATGGAGAAGGTCGATACCCTCGTCATCGACAAGACCGGCACACTGACCGAAGGCCGGCCCCGGCTGGTCGCGGTGCATGCCGGCAACGGCTTTGCTGAAGACGAGGTGCTGCAACTGGCAGCCACGCTCGAACATGCCAGCGAGCATCCGCTGGCCGCGGCCATCGTGGCGGGCGCACAGGCACGCGGCATGACCCCGGGCCGGACGGATGATTTCGCCTCCGTGACCGGCAAGGGCGTGACCGGCACGGTCACTGGACGCAGCGTCGCACTGGGTAATGCCAGCTTGCTTGAAACGCTGGGTATCGAACCGGGCCAGCTGTCGCAACAGGCAGAGTCCGGACGCGCAGAGGGGCAGACCGTCATGTTCGTGGCTATCGACAACAAGATAGCCGGGCTGGTCAGTGTCGCTGATCCGATCAAGGATTCTACCTTCGACGCCATCCGTGATTTGCATGCAGAGGGGGTCAGTGTCGTGATGCTGACCGGTGACAGCCACACGACCGCACAGGCGGTTGCCGACAAACTGCACATCGACCGGGTGGAAGCGGATGTCCTGCCTGATCAGAAAGCGGATATCGTCAGAAAGCTGCAGGAAGACGGACACGTGGTCGCCATGGCCGGTGACGGCATCAATGACGCCCCGGCGCTGGCGCAGTCGCATGTCGGTATCGCCATGGGCACCGGCACGGATGTGGCCATGGAAAGTGCCGGTGTGACACTGGTCAAGGGTGACCTGCGCGGGATCGTGCGCGCACGCCGGCTGAGCCGCGCGGTCATGCGCAATATACGCGAGAACCTGTTCTTCGCCTTTATCTACAACTCGCTGGGGGTACCGGTGGCGGCCGGCCTGCTGTATCCCGTTTTCGGCCTGCTGCTGTCACCGATGCTGGCGGCGGCGGCCATGAGTTTCAGCTCGGTATCCGTAATCACCAATTCGCTGCGACTGCGTCGCACTAAAATATAAGGGGACTTCTGATTTGTCGTCATTGCAAGCGTAGCGCGGCAATCCCCGACCATGGAATCAACCGGTTGGAGATTGCCGCGTCACTGCGTTCCTCGCAATGACGGCGTAACAATCAGGGCCGCTTTTTCAACTGCTGCACAATCATCGGTTGGAGATTGCCGCGTCACTGTGTTCCTCGCAATGACGGCGTAACAATCAGGGCCGCTTTTTCAACTGCTGCACAATCATCAGCAGGCTGGACACTATGATGACTGCGCCGGCAATCACCAGCCACTGTTTCAGACTGCCGTAAAATTCACCCCGAATAAGCGGATGATCAGCCGGCAGTACGCCGAGCAGTAAAATCGTAATGCCGGTAAGCAGGATACCGTCAGGCAGTGACTTGCCGGCAATCACAATAAAGGCGAGCGTTTGCAGCAACAGCGCAGCGATGATTGCCAGGGTCGGATCCGGCACCAGGAAAAAACAGGCGATTGCCAGTGCCGATATCGTGTAGGCGTACTTACGCAAAGCGTTTATCATTAAATATACCAGCCGGGTACAATTCACACGCCAGAAAGGATATCGCAACCTGCCATGGTTGCAACATAAGGATAAAACGTATTGGAACAGCTTCGCAGCTTCCTTGGCACACTGACATCCAGCATTCGTGACCTGCTGCCAATCGTGCTGGTGGTCGCCTTTTTCCAGCTGCTTGTTATCCAGCAACCATTTCCGGACCTGGCCCGTGTGCTGACCGGTTGCCTGCTCGTGGTACTCGGGCTGACGTTCTTCATTCGTGGCCTGGAACAGGGCCTGTTCCCGATCGGCGAAGCCATGGCCTATGCCTTTGCGCGCAAGGCCAGCCTGCCCTGGCTGTTGCTGTTTGCCTTCGCCCTCGGTTTCGGCACCACTATCGCGGAACCGGCATTGACGGCAGTGGCGGCCGAGGCGGCGCGGATTGCGGCCAATGGCGGCGCCATTGCCAATAATGACGACAGCATGGCGAATTACGCACTCGGCCTGCGGATAACCGTTGCCCTGTCTGTCGGGTTCGCCATCCTGACCGGCGTTTACCGCATCGTGCGCGGCTGGCCGATCCAGTACCTGATCATCACCGGTTATATCGGCGTGGTCATCATGACAGTCTTTGCGCCACCGGAAATTATCGGCATTGCCTATGATTCCGGCGGCGTCACCACATCCACTGTCACCGTGCCACTGGTTACCGCGCTGGGCGTGGGACTGGCCGAAAGTATCAAGGGGCGCAACCCGATGATCGACGGATTCGGCCTGATTGCCTTCGCTTCGCTGACACCGATGATCTTCGTCATGGCATACGGGATGATTGTCTGATGGAACTGATCAGGCACCTGTTCAGCACCGGGCTGTCGACCATCGCCGACGTGCTACCGATTGCCGCGATCATCTTCGGCTTCCAGCTGTTCGTGCTGCGCGAGCGCATTCCCAACCTGAAAAGCGTCCTCACCGGCTTTGTCTACGTGCTGATCGGCCTGACCCTGTTCCTGGTCGGCCTGGAGGAAGCGCTGTTTCCGGCCGGCAAACTGATGGCGCAACAATTAACCGACCCGGAATTCATTCGCGGATCCGTGGCAGCAGTGGGCGATGCCCTGCGATGGCAGGACTATGCCTGGGTGTACCTGTTTGCAGCCGCCATCGGTTTTTCCACGACGATTGCGGAACCGTCGCTGATTGCCGTGGCCATCAAGGCCAACCAGGTCTCCGGCGGTGCTATCAGTGTGTGGGGCTTGCGTATTGCCGTCGCCATCGGTGTTGCACTGGGTATCGCGCTCGGCGCCTACCGCATTGTCAGCGGCACCCCCCTGCACTATTACATTATCGCCGGCTATATCGTCGTGGTCGTGCAGACCCTGTTCGCACCGCGCATGATCATTGCGCTGGCCTATGACTCCGGCGGCGTCACCACGTCCACTGTCACGGTCCCGCTGGTCGCCGCACTCGGGCTGGGGCTTGCCAGCACCATACCCGGCCGCAGTGCCCTGCTGGACGGTTTTGGCCTGATCGCCTTTGCCAGCCTGTTTCCGATCATGTCTGTCATCGCCTATGCACAGCTGGGCGAATGGTGGATGAAGCAGCAAATTCAGCAAGCGAAAAATGAACATACAGACAAGCAGGATTAACAGTTTCTTATGAGAGGTACACAGTCATGCACTTCAAATTGATCATTGTACTGGTCAGTGATGCTAAAACAGACGACATCATGGATGCTGCACGCGATGCAGGCGCCACCGGTGCGACCGTCCTGAACCAGGTACGCGGCGAGGGAATGACGGCCACGAAAACATTCCTCGGCCTCAACCTTGAGTCCCAGCGCGACATGCTGATGTTTCTGGTCGAGGAACACCTGTGCCGCGATATCCTGGAATCTATCGAGAAGATCGGCGAGTTCGACAAGAACCCTGGATCAGGTATCGCCTTCCAGATCGATGTCGAGGATGCGGTCGGCGTCAGCCGCCAGGTTAACAAGCTCAGCGCCATTGTGGAGGACAAGTTATGAATGAAAGCAAGGTAGTACGTGTCAAGGATGTCATGACCGGCAATTACCAGATGGTCGATGGCATGATGATGGTCAGTGACGCACTCGATGTCATGAAGCAGTCAGGCGATGTAGTACTGATCATTAATAAAAGGCATGACGATGATGAATACGGCATCGTGCTGTTGACTGACATTGCGCGCGAGGTGCTTGCCGTTAATCGCTCGCCGGAGCGGGTTAATATTTACGAAATCATGTCAAAACCCGTCGTTGCAGTCGACCCGGAAATGGATATTCGCTATTGCGCACGCCTGTTCAGCAAGCTGGGTTTCTCGCGTGCGCCGGTTATTCATAACGGCAAGCTGCTTGGCGTTGTCGGCTATGCAGATCTTTTGCTAAAAGGCCTGTGCGACTGATAAAAACCATTAAACATCGAGCAGACTCAACACCTGCTTGATGATTTTGTTCAGCGATGCGCGACTGAAATGCGCCTGAAAACCGGGGTCAGATCCCGGTTTTAACTAATATTCGAGATAACCGGGATCTGCCCCCGGTTTTCTGACCACATTGTAAAATGAGGCATGGCCATACGCTTTCTGAATACCGGGCAATTGGCGCTGCTTGTCGGCTTGCTGCCGATCGTCGCTATCAACCTGTCGTACGTGATTGCCGCGGCAACCGGCTCGGTGCCGGCCTGCATCCCTTACATCGACGGCTGCACATCGATCAGCGCAACGGGACGGCAGCCACCGGCATCCTGGCTGTTCAAGCCCGCACTGTATGTCTCCGCGCTGGCGATGGGCGTGTTCTGGCTGCACGCCGACCGCTGGCTGACAGCGCTCGGCGAACCGTCACGCCGCTATCGACTGGCATTGGTGTGGGTAGGCATGATCGGTGCGCTGGCGCTGATGGTGTATGTCTATAACCTCGGCATCGCCGGCGACATGTACAAGCTGATGCGGCGCTACGGCATCAACATCTATTTCGGCTTTACCTACCTCGCCCAGCTGCTGCTGGCGAACCGCCTGTACCGGCTGGCGGAGTCGGCCGGCGACAGCACACTGTTCGCTATCGCACGCGCCATGATCGGCCTGTGCCTGCTGTTACTGATTATCGGCCTGTACAGCATCCCCGCGCGCTACTTTATTGCCGACCATACTGTCATGGAGCGGGTGCTGGAATGGAATTTCGCCCTGCTGATGCACGGGTGGTTTTTTCTTGCCTGGCTGGGCTGGAAACATAACAGGGCGTAAGAATGGACAGGTAAAGATTTTAAAACCGGCGTCGGTTTTTTATTCGTCAATTAATCGTTTTATCAATCGAGTCTGAACCCATTGATCTATTACTCCCTCTCCTTTATGCCCGTTCTTTGGGTGCTCCGGGAGAGGGGATGCTCTATTTATATTGTGGTGACTGGTTTTTCTATCGCTAATATCTGCGCTATCAGCGACTCGATATGTACCGGTTTTTCCGTGTTAACAGCGATACGGTAAGCCCGGTCTTCTTCCGGTAGCGCCTGCCAGTTTGACAACTGGTATTCCAGCACTGACAGGTCGGCATCCGACACACCCTTTTCACGCCCGGCGATACGCTGGCGCAATATGTCCGCCGGGGCCGTACACTCGAGTATAACGAAGGCGACCTGCGTGGATTCAGACAGCTTTCGAAACTGCGTGACCTGTTCAGTTTTCAGGAAGGCCGCGTCGATGATTACCGTGTAACCGGCAGCCAGCACCTGCCCGGCCAGTTCTGCCAGCTTTTCGTAGGTCTGCCGTCCGGCCTCGGCAGCGTAAATACCTTCCCCGACGCCACTGCGCGCATCGATCTCCGCGGGCACATCGTAAAGACGTTTACGTTCCACATCCGAACGTATACGGATGGCGCCGAGTTGCTCCAGCAATGCCTGTGTCACGGTCGACTTGCCGGACGCGGAAAGTCCGCGCGTGATAATCAGAACAGGCCGGCTGGCAAGCGTGTAGTTATTCGCCAGTTGCAGGTAGGCGTGAAATTCTTTCATAGCCGCTGACTGCTCATCGGTGGCGATAGCGGGTTGCGCTGCACGGATGACCTCGACCTTGGCGCGCACAATGGCACGGTACGCCAGGTAAAACGGCAGCACTTCCAGCCCGGCATAATCGCCGCAGTCTTCCAGGTAACTGTTCAGGAAACGCCAGGCAAGGCGCGCTTGATCGCGGTCCTGCAAATCCATCACCAGGAAGGCAATCTCGCTGATCACGTCGATCCAGCGCAATTGCGGGTTGAACTCGATACAATCAAACACCAGCGGCCGCCCGTCCACCCAGGCCAGGTTGCGCAGGTGCATATCGCCATGACACTCGCGCACGAAACCGCCGGCCTTGCGCCGGCTGAATACCGTGTCCAGGCGGTCACAGGCCATTGCACTCCATGCCTGCAGGTGTTCCAGTTGCGTTGCGCTTTCACCAGGCGGCAGGCACTTGTGTATCTGCTGGAAGTTTTCCTCAACCGCATGACAGACCGTTGCGGGTTCGCCGTAATCGCTATCCTTGCCCGCAACCGCGATGGTTTTGTGGAACCCGGCCACCAGCCGTGCAATCGCGTCCAGCTGCCGTGGTTCCAGTTCACCCCGGCGCAATACACGGTCGAGTTGCGCGTCCTGGTCAAACTGCACCATGCGCACCGCGTATTCAATGGCATCGCCCTGGCCACCAAGCACCGGCTGTTCCGGTGTACCGGTTATCGGCAGCACATCGAGGTAGGCATCCGGCGCCAGGCGCCTGTTCAGGCGCAACTCTTCTTCGCAGTAGAAACGGCGCTTGTCGAGTGTGGAGAAATCAAGAAAACCGAGATCCACCGGCTTCTTGATCTTGTAGGCATAGTCGCCGGTCAGTATCACCCATGAAATATGCGTTTCGACCAGGCGGATCTCGCCGACCGGGTGATCGCAGGCGGCCGCAGCCATCAGTCCGGCAATCAGGGGCGGAGCTTGCATCGGCGCTGTCGTCATATCGTTAACCGGGGTCAGGTCCACTGTTGTCCCACTAAACAATTACGTTTGCATGTTGAATACTGCTATTTAACTGGTTTTATGCTGTTGAACTATGTATGGACATGAATACCAGCCACCAGAATATAAATAGAACATCCCCTCTCCTGCAGGGAGAGGGCCAGGGAGAGGGGGTACAAATCAGGCAGTTAGCTTTTATTGATCCCCGGCCCCTCGCTTCGCTCTCCAACCCTCTCGGCGCTAGCGTCCTGGAGGGAGAGGGAGTAGGTGGGACAGCAGTGGGCCAGATCCCGGTTTTCACCAATATACCATCCAGGCCCAAGCAGTCTTCCGCTATCTCACGGCCATGTCGGCTTGCCTTGCGTGACACCTCGGCGCGGATGACTTTCGCGTGATAAAAACCGCACTGCCTGTATGCCAAATTCTTTGTTTATTTATACAGGTTCAGCCCTGCACCTGACCCCGGTTTAAATACTGTTTTAATTTTATTAATTGTTTGTAAACGATGGAAAAGTCAGCGTTCTTTTCACCGCGATAAAACTAAAATCCCCGCAACGGTTAAAACAATCAGCTCGAGGAGAAACACAATGGCTTATCGCAGTCACGCGGATGTCGACCAGACATCCGACATCAACAAACCCGGCGCGCTTGCATTGCTGCTGCATATGCTCAAGGGTGCCGTCATGAATGGCATGCAAATACCCGCAATCGTCGGTATTTGCGCGGCAGTTGCCCTTTACCAGCTAGAGGTTCCATACCACGAACCTGTAACAGGTTTGATGTTTACAGGCCTGCTTCTGACCGGTCTTTTCAGGGGCACGGCTGCATGGCAAAAGGATATGGCGAGGTACCGCAGAGAGATTCTCCTGTCACGTCACCGGCAGTCCCGGTCGAATTTCGACTACACAATCCCGGGTTTCTACTCCGCAAACAATCGCTACTGACAGTTAACAGGGGACGGAGGGAATAAATCTCAATCCCTCCGTCCCCTGTTATTATTCGATCTTGATATACGCATAACCTTCACGTTGCAACTCAGCGATCCGGACTACGCCGGACGGTACCCGCTCGACGTTCTTGATCAGCTTGCCGGCATCGAGGCCGATTTGCGCGCGCGTGATATCACATAATTCCAGCCCGACATTCTGCACGCTGTTCAGCGCGCCGAGTCGTCCCAGCAGATTCTCACGGCGTTCGATCAACGACTCGTCTGCGGCAAACGGCGTATCCTTGAGTGCATCGCGGG
>Ga0224506_10003409_pt1 | contig 10499 bp, 12 predicted proteins | sample SF_Jan12_sed_USG_2_FD_169108 | JGI IMG/M metagenome (GOLD analysis project Ga0224506, IMG submission 169108) | Sediment microbial communities from San Francisco Bay, California, United States - SF_Jan12_sed_USGS_8_1 | ecosystem: Environmental > Aquatic > Marine > Sediment | place: USA...
CCCACGCATGCGCGCGCAGTTAAGATTTTTGAAACTTTCCATACCAAAATTTTTCATGGGGCATGATGCTATCAGATCTTTTTTCAATTTCAGTTAAAGGTTTAAAACCTGCAGACTTGTGAAGCTTTAGAAAGGTCTCTTTTTTGGCAATTGGATAAATGCTGCTTGGCATGCTTTGGTCCTCCCAATATCCAAAACTCGTAGAATACAGACTTCCGTTTGGTTTCAGAATTCTATGGGCCTCTTTCAACGACTCAAGCTTATGTTCATCTAGAATCTGGTGCAAAGTCCAGTAAAGATCAACTATCTCTATTACTTCAGAGCATAACGGCAAGTATGGCAGCGCAGCTCTTATCAAGTTTACACCCAGCCTTTTGTTTTTCGCTCTTTCTCTTGCAAATCTTAAAGAGTACTTATTGGGTTCAATTAAAATCGAGTCAAAACCATGCTCAGTAAACCATAAGGCCTCGCGCCCGTGCGCTCCACCGACATCGGCTATGTAACCCGTTTCTCCTGGATCATTTTCCTCAACAATTCTTTTTGCTACTTCACTCGCTTCCCAACCAACTCTCCTCAACCAAAACTTAGCTCCATCTTCCTCCGAGCCACGAACATAACTTACCTTCATATCCTCTCACAATAATTAAAGTCAAAGAAACTTTTATTCATATACGCGCGCGCATTTTGATTCTCCTGTTTTTCTAAAAATAAATCAACGAGTGGCTATGTATCCAACCGTTGAAGACGACGCCAAACTTCAACTCTTTTTTCTGATGTGCGCGCGCGGCTACTTAGATTTCCCGGGTTTTTTCGCTTCTTCTTTGGGTTTAGCTTCCTTGGTTAAGGTAATCTCGATCGTTGAGACATTCCGTGCTCCGCCTTCGCCTTCTCTTGGCGGCATTTCTTCGGTTCCTATGGCAATTTTGCTTATGCCCAGTTCCTTCATGAATCGGTGTCTAGTTATCTCGACGGCATCGACGGCGGTTGTTATTGCTTCTCCCCTTGCCTTCAGGGTAACCTCTTTAGCGTCGGATCCGGCGAAACTTGTTATGATCGCCGTTACATAACTCATTGGAGGTTTTCTTCCGATGTAAATGACGTTTGATTCTCCAGACAAGTCTACAGACCTCTTTATGAATTCAGGATAGAGAAGATTGCGTATGAACCTATTTAAAGCTGTCTAGGAGAAAATTCAAAGCATCATGAACGCGCGCATACCGGTTAAAACATAATGGGAAAATAACATGCGTGCACTCTCTTTCGACTGCGCGCACGCAGAAAAAAGGGGAGTTAGGTTGAAAAACACTAACGAGATTAGCTTGTGGGAATAGAGATTAGGTATGGAATGTCTTCGCTTGTTATGAACACGTCGATGTCAGGTGCTATTTGCTTGAGTGTTTCGACCCATAGGTAGAGTTCTGCGATTCTTGTAGCGTTTGTGGGGTCTCCGCCCGAAGCTTCAAGAATTAACTCGATGGCTTCTCTTGTTCCATTTGCAACTAAGACTTTTGCTTCGGCCTCAGCGTTTGCTTCGATGATAACTTGTTGAGCGGTGGCGTTCGCCATTATGATGACTGTCTGTCTCTCAAATTCGGCTTTTAACATTGCTTGTTCTGCAGCCTGTTTGTCTATGATTGCCTGAGTATATTGTTCTGGATAGCCGATATTTCGTAACTCAAACTCAAAGTTTGTTATTGCACCGGCTAAGGAGGCCTCTGTGCTTAGTTTATCCCATATTGCATCTCTGATGGTTTGCGCCACAAGATCTCTTTGTTCAATCGTTTGGATGGTGGTGAACTCTTTTGTAACCAGCCTGATCTGTTCTCTCGCGACAGAGGCTATCACATCGTTTTTCCAATTCTTCTGCGGAAGACTTTGATACAGCTCTTTGAGTTTGGCCACATCGAGCCTCCATCTCAGCATGATATCCACTGCCATCTCCAGTTGGTCTCTGGAGAAGCAATAGACTGTTGGCAAGTCTGCGCTGGGATCTCTCCCGTCCCCCCACATCCCCAAAGTGTCTGTGGCAACCATGATATCCACCGCCTGAACCCACGGAGCTTTCACTATCCATGTCGGTCCGACTTTTGGTTCGCTAACGGTTTTGGCCCAAGGATCGACGAGAACCGCGGCGTGTCCAACACCAACGCTGACAAACATGGTGAGAGCAAACAACACCGTGAACAGCACTAATCCTATCAACAGGATGATCATAACCCAGCTGAAGGCTCGCTTCAACCGCCTTGGTTTTCCTTCTGCGCTAGTCATGTTTTCACCTCCTCGACTTTTTTGATGGTTATCCGAACCTTATCGTTGGGATCTAATAGACTTCGTATCGCTCTTGGAATCGAAAAACGGTAGTCCACTCCAATTGTTGCCTCCAAGATTATTGTTTCGCCGTTCGCCTCCAAGATCTTCACTTCGCCTCTTGGCATATATATCCCATCCTTTAGCAACTAATATAGCATTTAAATGGTGTATTTAAACCTTATGGATGCCTATTCCCTTCTTTTTGTGCGTATCACAAATTATTAAAATTTGGACAGGAAGTATAGCCAATGATGTGGTATGAGTAGAAAGCTCGTTCGCTCTAACAGCAAACAAACCATTTATGAACGTCCGGCGGAATTGTTGCAAAACCTGATTCGTTTTGACACGACCAACCCTCCAGGTAGCGAAGCTGAATGTGTTGCCTACATAAACCGTCTGTTGACCGATGCGGGCTTCAAGACAACTCTCCTCGCCAAAGACGCTAATCGCCCTAACTTGATTGCCCGTTTGAAGGGACAAGGCACTGCGGCACCATTTTTGCTCTATGGCCATGTAGATGTGGTCACAACAGCTAACCAGAAATGGACGCATCCGCCTTTTGAGGGGAAAGTGGAAGACGGCTATATCTGGGGCCGAGGCGCGTTGGATATGAAAGGTGGCGTCGCGATGATGTTGGCAGCTTTCCTTCGTGCCAAAGCAGAGAACCTAAACCCAGCTGGTGATGTTGTGCTTGCCATCCTAAGCGATGAAGAAGGTGGTGGTGAGTATGGGGCCAAGTACTTGGTGGATAACCAAGCCAAGCAGTTTGAGGGTATTCGTTATGCCATTGGTGAATTTGGCGGCTTTTCAACGCACTTCGGCGAGCAGAAGTTCTATCTCATTCAAGTTGCCGAAAAACAGATTTGTTGGATGAAGGCGACTGTGCATGGCCCTGGGGGACATGGGTCTCTACCAATGCGTGGCGGTGCGATGGCAAAGTTGGGTCAGTTGCTCCAGCAGTTGGATAAACACAGCCTGCCGGTTCACATCACGCCAGTCACGCGCCAGATGATCGAAGCAATAGCCTCGGCTTTCCATACAGACTTTGACAGCTTGCTGGAACTGCTCGGCCAAAGAGGGCAAACCTTTGAACCGTTGCTTCACAACATGGTCAATCCCACGATTGTTCACGGCGGGGAGAAGATCAACGTGATCCCCAGCAAGATTGTCCTTGAACTGGATGGACGACTGTTGCCTGACTTAGGTCCTGAGGATATGATAGCTGAACTGCGCCAGATCATCGGTGATGAAGTGGAACTTGAAGTAGTACGGTTCGACCCTGGCCCTGCTGAACCGGATATGGGCTTATTCGATGTATTAGCAGGTATTCTGCGTGAGGCCGACCCAAGTGGCGAACCGCTGCCGTTGTTGATACCTGGTACTTCAGATGCTCGCTTCTTCTCTCGGCTGGGCATTCAGACCTATGGCTTCTTGCCAATGAAACTGCCTGCAGATTTTAACTTCATGCAAACCATACATGGCGAGGATGAACGCATTCCAGTAGAATCCGTAACTTTTGGCACTGAGGCGATCTACAAGGCCTTGCAACGTTTTCAAGAATAAAAAAGCAGTCAATTTCCTTGTGCGCGGGCTAGATGATAATGAAAGTGTAATTTTGGAACTGCTTTGCGTAGAAAACTTAGGCTACCCTTACCCGCACCTTTTTTTGTGACCTGTCACACTATTAGGAGAAAAAGCAACATTGTGCAGACATCATAGGTGTGACGAATTGTAATGCGCGCGCTATTTAATCATCTCATTTGCTTGTACAATCCATCGTGAAATATCTTTTATAGAGATCCCAGTTTTCTCTGAGAGGTCTTTGGCAGACCGTTTTGCTAAGTCCGAAACAGTTTTTACGCCTGCAGCTTTCAGTTTTTTAGCGTTTTTAGGACCAATTCCCTTTATCTCCGTCAATTCTATCAGGAGCTTTGATTCTTTAGGTTTCTTAACCTCTTCTGCCTTCTCTATTAACGGTGGCTTAACCGGTTCTTTCTTTCTCCCCATTTTCGCTAGGCTAAAAACTAACCAGACGACGACTCCGTAGACTGCTCCGTTTATGATGCCATTTACTACAGAAGAATAGTCAGGTTCGGGGATACCAAACCATTCATTTACGTATATCCCAGGAGGAAGGTCAACAACAAGAGAGATCAGGGTAACTAACACGAAAAATATTAAGAAAACTACTGCCCCTATCATCTTCTCACCAAAAAACAATATAGCTGAAATCAGCTTAAAGCTTTGCGTGCCTGCAATTTTCTTGCTAAAAATTTCTCAAACTGAAACACCTATCCAAGCCTCAACTCAGCTAAGAAGAGTTGTCGTTGTTTACAAAAGTAGGAAAACCAACAACAACTCAACTTAGAAGCGGGTGTTGTTGTTACCTTTTTCCGTGGCACACTAACAACAACATGCAGCTCCCAGATCAGCTGCCCACCACCGAAAACACTCAGGCTAGAACTAGTCACTGAGGACTATACGACAACTACTTCCACATTAACCTCAGATGAACCGCCAAGAATTGAGGAAGTAGGCGCGCGCAACAGGTATATGCCTTCGCTCCTGTGTCTTCAAATGAGAAAGCGTGACTGTGTCAACACAATTGTGTTAGATATTGCTATATAATAAGAATCACTACTCTTGACCCAGGGAATCAAGATGAATGACTTTTTCACCCAAATTTTCTTTTCATTAAGTATCGGTGGAGTCGGTGGCTTCTTGATTGGGTACGCCACTAAGAAAATCATCAAAATCTTGATGGTTCTTTTAGGTTTGTATGCGCTCTCCTTATTCTATTTGATGCATGTAGAAGTCATCAAACTCAACAGTGAAAAGCTTTTAGAGACCCTATCAAGTCTTGTTGCGCAGATAGTGGGCTTTTTCTCGAGCACCCTAACTTATCTGCCTTTATCAGGAAGTTTCGCAGCCGGATTCACACTAGGAATAGTGAAAGGATAAAGAAGCTTTCCATTTCGTGTGCGTGCAGCGATTCTAAAGGCTTTTCCATTGTTCACATTACTTTCTTCCTCTTGAATCACTACTGCTAGACCACTTAGGCTACCCTACACGTACACACAGCCTTTTTTCTGTTACATCCATTTTTGATGCGCGCGCGCCATAATCTTTACTTGCAGGCATATCTAGATAAACTATAACAGGATCCTTTAAAAGAAAAACTGATGGCGCGCCAATAATTTGGATATGGTTATATGACAAAATCATTAGTCGTTAACTGTTCTTTGAAACCTTCGAAAAACGACGAATTACTCAAGGCTGTCAAGAAGTTTAGCGAGTGCACAACTGTGCAATTTAGAGACATTCATGCTAGTTACGAAATTGACAAGGATATAGACGCTGTTGTAATAAGTGGTTCCGCAGCTAGAATAGTAAGCCCTTCTCATAGAGATATGTTCAAGGGAACTGTCAGTTTGATAAGACGCCTCAATCTGCCCATATTTAGTATCTGCTATGGCCACCAATTGTTTTGTTGGTCATTAGGCGCTAGAGTTGCATCTCTTGATGAACCTGTTATGAACACATTTGAAAGAGTTCGTATAGTTGAAGTTGACGAGATATTTGCAGGTTTTGAGAAACACCAAACAATACCTCTAGCTCAATCGCATTATGACTATGTCTTGAGAGAAAGCCTTGATGAAGCAGGTCTCGTTCTAATAGCAGACTCCCAGTCATGTGAAGTAGAGGCGATCAAGCATAAACACAATCCACTCTATGGCGTTCAGTTTCACCCCGAGCGAATAAACATCAAAGACCAAACATGTCCGGAAGGACATAAGGTCATTGAGAATTTTTATAGGAATGTAGTTAAGCGATAATGCGCGTGCGTACATCACAATTTGATAGATTTAGTATTCGTCTTCCTCGTCGTCATCAAATTCAAAACCAACATTTACAGCAGAAGAAAGATATTCAAAATTTGCAACGTGGCTTTCCCATCTCAAGTCACGAAAAATTGACTGTGCGTGTACTCACATTTTCATTAGAGTCCATATATTTGATTTGGGGCAAGGACGTCAGGGAATTTCTTCCTCAGGTTCAAACGAGTGGAATAGCACAGATGACATTCGTCAACGTACTTTTCTTCGTGTTTAACTCTGTATTCCCTAACAAGTTCAGCGGGTCCTCCTCTAAGAATCGGTCCGCATATTGGATGTGCTTCTGGATCAAAATCGGTGAGCAATTTATGCAGCGGAGTTTGCTTCATGTTTCCTATTGTGATGCCTTGACAGACGTGAATATAGCCAAAAGGGTCTATGTGGACTCGACTTTGGTTAGAAAAGTCCTCGTCTAGACATTTATCGAATTCTGTCCATGTCTTTCTAGGTAATCCCTCCACGAGTTTTTCAGCTGCTCTACCTTTAAACAAAACTCTACCTTCGACAACTGGCTTGCCTTTCCACTCGATTTGCTTCAGGCATTTCTCAGGATCTTCTATAGTAATCTTGCCGACTGGCAACCCAAGGTCTTTTGCAGCCTCGTAAGCATACTTGGCAAGGTTCTCCTCGCTCTCACCATAATGGTAAACGTCGTCGCTTATTGAAAAATCGGAAATTCCGATCTCTGAAATTGGATTAAGCCATTCTTTTGCATCTTCTACTGACGTGGCCCAATATGCATTCGTTACTATTCCTCTTTTGAAATCGTAGTCTTTAGCTGCGCGTAAACCCCAGAGCATGGTTTGATAGTAGAGGAAAGGTTCACCACCTTCAAAATATATCTTTTTAATATTTCCAACACTTTTTGCCTCCTCAAGAATTTGCTTTATATCTGAAATCTTCATGACACCTTTTGCTTCAGGACGACTGTTGACGAAACAGTGATCACATTCGAAGTTGCATTGATAGGTCATCAGGAGATGTAATCCAGTTATTGGCATAATCTACCATGAGAAGCATGAAAGATTTAGTTCTTTTCACTAATGCTAACCTCTCTAGCAAAGGCAGCGCTAGCTCGAAGCAATTGCGTAGAGGCAGCATGCGAAGCGCGCCAGAGCAGAACGCTTTACAAAATGGTTACAAGCTTTTTCAAGAAGCAACATATGTAAAAGAGGGGGCATACACATATTTTGATGATGTTTATGTCTCTGGTTGATGTTGTTCTTAGTCGTAGAAGCATCAGACGTTATGAGCAGAAGAATATCCCGAAGGATGTGTTAGATAGGATTCTTGAGGCAGGTAGACAAGCACCATCAGCGGCGAATAGACAACCATGGCACTTTATTGTCATAACTGATTATGAGATTAAGAAGGAGTTGTCTAAAGGGTTATTTAACAGACATATCAAGGATTCTGCATTTACCGTTGTAGGATGCGCATACACAGGCCTCTGGCATATTGGTACAAGAAAATGGTCAATCGTTAGCACTTCGATTGCCTTGCAGAACATGGTCATTGCTGCATGGGCCATGGGAGTGGGATCATGCTGGATAGGAGATTTCGGAGAAGACAAGATCAAACAACTCCTGAGCATTCCTGACAAGTGGAAGGTTGTAGCGCTTGTATCCTTTGGATATCCTGCCGAGAAACCAAAGGCGAAAAGCAGGAAGCCTATTGAAAAAATAGTCAGCTTCAACAAGTTCTAGAAATAATCGTAAATGAAGAACATTTACTAGCGATGAAATCCCGCACCCCGCGCCACTTCTGATTGTAAGGTGACGTGACGACAAAAAGCCTTTAAGGGTTGTTGTTTACAAAGTCTTAGTGCACAAGGAGCTACAGAAAACAGTGTTAACGTTACGGAAGCTTACCGATCCAGAAATGGATCAGGAAAACCGCGTAACCGTCTATGCGCTCCGAATCCGTGCCGAAGGCGTAGTATCAGAAGAGTGGAGGCCAAACTGGATGGAAGGAAGTGACTGCGATGACGGAGACCAACACAGCGGAGACTGCGCCTCAAGTAAGAGGATTGACGGCAAGCTTAGGTCAATCCCTACTGTCCCTTTCATTTGATTTTGGTGGAATGCTGGCTGGAACGCTTCTAGCCGTATATTTTGGCGTGTTCTCCCTAGCCCCATGGACAATCGCTCTCTTTCCGGGAATTCTAAGTGTCAGGGGAGCCATAGGAGGTCTCTTTAGCGGTCGCCTAAGCACGGGCCTACACCTAGGAACCGTCAAAGCCAGCTACACCAAAAACACGAAGAATTTTTACCTCCTTTTGCGTGCGGTCATCGTATTGTCGCTTGCAAGTGGCATTACGATCGGGCTAGGGGCTTCAATATTCGGCTTATTTCTTTGGAAAGCCACGATCATGGATTTCATTGAAGTAATGGCTGTGGTTATTGCAACTATGGGTCTATCTATTCTTTTTATCCCTCCCATAACAATAGCAATTTCTATTCTTTCTTTTAGACATGGTTTAGACCCAGACGTAACTGTGTATCCAGTGATATCTACATGCTCAGACATCATTGATACAGCATGTTACATTTTATGTCTGAACATCTTCTTTACGCTAGCCCCCTTTGGACGTTACTTGATTGGGCTACTCGACTTTGTTTTTCTTTTGATTGTAGTATACATTTTAGCTAGAACCGTTAGAGAAGAGAAATTTGTTGGCACGATCAAAGAATTCTTGTTCACTCTCGTATTTGTGACCTTTATTGTCAATGTTGCAGGTTCCTTCCTCGTTAAAGTAAGTGAGGTTATAGGTAATAGACCAGAAATATACGTAGTTTACCCGGCGATGATCGACACCGTGGGAGACGTAGGTTCCATCGTGGGCTCAACAGCCACTACAAACCTCGCTCTAGGTGTAGTTAAACCATCCTTTTCCTCAATTAAACAACATCTAACCGTGTTAGGCGGAGGATGGATGGCCTCATCGATAATGTTTACACTTTACTTCATCACGGCATCCTTTGCGCGTGGAATAACCACTCCAGATGGTCTACTAAAATTCGCGGCGCAGCTCTTAACTACGAACATTTTAGCCGTCCCAGCTATGATTATTATCGCATACGCCGTGGCCATTTCAACCTACAGAAGGGGTTGGGACCCGGATAACTTTGTAATCCCCATTGAAAGTTCGTTGGCAGACAGCATAACAACAGTCTCTCTTCTCATAGCGCTAACTGTTATTGCCTAACACGCAATGCCCTTTAAGATTCCTCAGCAGCAGGCACACGGACACCAGAAGCCAACTCCTCAAAATCTTCTTCTCCTTCCGCATAGCCTGAAGCAATCAAGACATCGCCCGCTTTGATAACCGTCTCGGGGCGAGGACGCAACCATTTTTTGCCTCTTCTGATGACCAACACCCACATACCTGTCTCTTCCTGGATTTGGGCTTCTCGCAGGCTCTTTCCCACTAATGGGGAAGTATTTGAAATGCGCACCCGAGTTACGGTTTCCTCCGCTTCTTCTATTACACGTCTCAATATGGGGTGGGGTTCCAGTCCTCTGAGCACAACGCCAGCAATTTCCGTAGCGGCGTCCGCTATTTCTTCCGTGACTACCCCTAACCTTATCAAACCGAGGAAATCTTTGGATTCTTCGGGTTTGAAGCCACTGGATAAAACGAGGAGCTCAAATTCCGTGTGTAGGTTATCCATGCGTTCTTCAAGGGCTTGCACTTCCTCTGCTAGTTCTCGACTGTTAAGAAGGAGCGAAGAGTACGCAAGGTCTATCATAAGTTCAGACGTGTCTTTTAAAGACACGAGTTTGTCTACAATTTTTCTAAAATGCCCTTTGGTTAATGCCAGCCTTCACTCCTCCCTATTCCATTTCTTTAATTTTTCCTTCAGCCAAGCCTTTCAGTTCATCAACTCCCAAAGGAGCTCCCCTCGCAATGAGAACATCACCTTCCAAAATTGTTTCGTCTTCGCTGGGATTTATGATCCACTCTTTCTGTCGGCGGATCGCTATTATGTCAACTCCGATCTTGGCGGCTAGCTCCAATTCTCCCACCCTTTTACTAATGAAAATGGAAGTAGGTTTAACTTCGGCTCGTGCCAATCGTTCCTCCACTTTCTCGAAGGCTTCTCGAACGATGGGGTGAATTCCTATTTCCTTGAGTACGATGGTTGCTATTTCGCCGGCTGCATCCGAGATTTTGTCGGTGGCAGCAGCTACGGTTGTTACTCCAATGAGATCCTCAGCGTCTTCTGCGTCTCTGGCTGCCAGCATGGCGTTCATGTCTAACATGTAAGCGAGGTAATCTACGCGTTTTTC
>Ga0224506_10003410_pt1 | contig 10498 bp, 5 predicted proteins | sample SF_Jan12_sed_USG_2_FD_169108 | JGI IMG/M metagenome (GOLD analysis project Ga0224506, IMG submission 169108) | Sediment microbial communities from San Francisco Bay, California, United States - SF_Jan12_sed_USGS_8_1 | ecosystem: Environmental > Aquatic > Marine > Sediment | place: USA...
CTCAGCGGTCATGCAACAAGTGCATAGTAATTATGAAATAGATTTATTCCAGGATTTAATCAAGGCTGCCGCACGAGCAACCCATACCAAAGATTTTGCAGATAACTCGCTAAAAGTCATTGCCGACCATATCCGTGCTTGTGCTTTTTTAATTACTGATGGTGTGATTCCTAGTAGCGAGGGACGTGGCTATGTTTTGCGGCGTATTATCCGCCGTGCTATTCGTCATGGTTATCGGCTGGGGCAAAAACAACCTTTCTTTTATCAACTGGTAGAAGATTTAAGCGCTGTAATGGGTCAGGCATATCCAGAATTAGTTGACGCTAAAGAACGTGTAGCAGCCGTTTTGCAACAAGAAGAAGAGCGTTTTGCTGAGACGTTAGAACACGGCATGCAAGTACTGGAAGGCGCATTAAGTCAGAAAATAACCGAACTTGATGGCGAAACGGCATTCCGACTCTATGATACCTTTGGTTTCCCGCTGGATTTGACAGCAGACATGGCGCGTGAGCGTGGTATTACAGTTGACCATGCGGGTTTTGAACAGGCGATGGAGAAACAGCGTGAACAAGCACGTGCGGCTAATAAATTCACTATGCAAGATGGGTTTGAATACAGTGGAGACCAAACCACTTTTCATGGTTATGACGCACTACAACATGAGGGGCGCATCCTGGCGATATATAAGCAAGGTGACCCAGTGGAATTTATTGAAGCAGGCGATGAAGCAATTGTGGTGCTGGACCATACCCCGTTCTATGCAGAATCAGGTGGACAAGTTGGGGATTGTGGCGAGCTACTGGCGGGTAATGGCACTTTTGTTGTTGAAGACACACAAAAAATTCAGGCGGATGTATTTGGTCATAAAGGCTTATTGCGTAGTGGTCGGCTGGTGATTAAGGATCAGGTTGTCGCTAAGGTGAACCTACTAACACGCACCAGCACGGCTAATAACCATTCTGCAACACACCTGCTACATGCCGCACTGCGACAGGTTCTGGGCCATCACGTCACACAGAAAGGTTCGCTGGTGGATGCCAATCGTGCACGCTTTGATTTTTCACACAACGCGCCCCTGACCCCAGAAGAAATACGTGAAACAGAGCGGCTGGTTAACGAACAAATCCGCCATAATTGGCCTGTAGAATCCGAGCTTATGAAATACGACGATGCTATCAAGCATGGTGCCATGGCATTGTTTGGTGAAAAATACACAGATGTTGTGCGTGTTATAGGTATGGGGGAGTTTTCTACCGAATTGTGTGGTGGTACCCATGTAGCTCAAATTGGCCAAATTGGCTTCTTTAAAATCATCATGGAGTCTGGTGTTGCAGCAGGGGTTAGACGCGTGGAAGCTGTGACAGGCAAAGCCGCAGTGGATTATGTGCAACAACGCGAAGAACAATTGCAGGAAATTGCCAGCACATTAAAAACCAGCCCGCAGGAAGTCACGCAAAAAATCACACAAATTATTGATAATGTGAGACGGACAGAAAAAGAATTAGCGCGGCTAAAAACAAAGCTTGCCGGCTCACAAAGCGATGAACTGATTGATCAAGCACAAGAAATAAGGGGTATCAAGGTATTAACTGCCAATCTGGAAGGCGCCAATGCTAAGACCTTGCGTGAAACACTGGATAAGCTCAAAGACAAATTAAAAACTTGCGCCATCGTACTGAGTGCAGTTGAAGACAGTAAGATAACTTTGATTGCTGGTGTTAGCACGGATGTGACCCAGCAAATTAAAGCAGGTGAATTGGTTAATTTTGTCGCGCAGCAAGTCGGTGGTAAAGGTGGCGGACGGCCTGACATGGCGCAGGCTGGCGGCACACAACCGGACCAATTGCCAAAGGCGCTTGAGAGCGTGAGTGGTTGGGTTGAGGAAAGAGTCGCCACAGACAATTAGGGTACCTTGTAGATTAGTGTGTCAACATCACTGCGCCATAGCGATAGCATTTGGCGATCTGGGTTATCGTTTTCGGAGCGGGGCTAATAGCGATGACAGCCCGTTATGATCTAGTTCCTGCATCAATGCCAATAGCTTGCCGATTTCTCCAGGCGGGAATCCTTCGCGAGCAAACCAATTAAGATAGTTCCCAGGTAAGTCAGCGATCACTCGCCCTTTATATTTGCCGTAAGGCATCACTCGTGTGACCAATAATTGTAGGTGTTGTGGACTTGGTGGGTTCATTGCTGTTGAATATTCCTGATTTTATAGCTTTTGGTTCATGAAGTAACCTGTACTTCCCGATGTAAACAGAGCATTTTTTTGCAATTAATGTTGGCATCAATGCGGCATCTTGACCGCAACCTATCAATCAGCGTGCAAAAGTTATCATTGTCTAACTAACAGTAATGCAATTTACCATGAATAAATTGAGTTTGTTTGGCGAAATTATTGGGCTTTCATTGCTAGAAAACGTGGGGTACACTTTCTGAACACTAAAATTTTAGCTATCCACTCAATAAGATTAAAACCATGGCCCAATATGTAATGTCTATGCTCCGCGTGAGCAAGATTGTCCCGCCCAAACGTCAAATTATCAAGGATATTTCGCTCAGTTTTTTCCCAGGGGCAAAGATCGGCCTGCTGGGTTTGAATGGTTCCGGTAAGTCTACCGTGCTGCGCATTATGGCCGATCAAGACAAGGAATATGACGGTGAAGTACAGCGCTTGCCTAACATTCGCATTGGCTATCTACCGCAAGAGCCGCAACTCAATCCTGAGCACACTGTGCGCCAGGAAGTGGAAGAAGGCTTAGGTGAAGTGATGCAAGCGCAAAAGAAACTAGACGAAGTGTATGCCGCTTATGCCGAAGAAGGCGCGGATTTTGACGCGCTGGCCGAAGAACAAGCGCGGCTGGAAGCCATTCTCGCCACAGCGGGTAGCGACACCGAGCATCAAATGGAGATCGCCGCTGATGCGCTACGCTTGCCGCCTTGGGATGCTGAGATCAAGGTGCTCTCCGGTGGTGAAAAACGCCGCGTTGCACTGTGTAAACTGCTGCTGGAAAAACCCGACATGCTGTTGCTGGATGAGCCGACCAACCACCTAGATGCCGAATCGGTCGAATGGCTGGAGCAATTCCTGGTACGCTTTCCCGGCACAGTTGTCGCCGTCACACACGACCGCTACTTCCTCGACAATGCCGCCGAGTGGATATTGGAACTGGATCGTGGTCATGGTATTCCGTGGAAAGGCAACTACTCCAGTTGGTTGGAGCAAAAAGAAGAACGATTGGAGCAAGAAAGCAAGCAAATGGACGCGCATCGAAAAGCCATGAAGAAGGAACTGGAGTGGGTGCGGCAAAACCCAAAAGGCCGCCAGGCCAAATCCAAAGCACGTCTGGCCCGTTTTGAAGAACTGAATTCGCAAGACTACCAAAAGCGTAACGAAACACAGGAAATTTTCATCCCGGTCGGTGAGCGGCTGGGTAACGAAGTGATCGAATTCAACGGGGTTTCTAAAGCTTACGGCGACCGATTACTGATCGACAACCTAAGCTTTAAAATCCCACCCGGCGCGATTGTCGGTATTATCGGCCCGAATGGCGCGGGTAAATCCACGCTGTTTAAGCTCATCACCGGCAAAGAACAGCCGGATTCCGGCGAAGTCAAAATCGGCCCCACCGTCCACATCGCCCATGTCGATCAAGCCAGAGACTCACTAGAAAACGACAAAACCGTATTCGACGCAATTTCCGGTGGCAACGACATCCTCACCGTCGGTAAATACACCACCCCAGCACGCGCTTACTTGGGTCGTTTCAACTTCAAAGGTGGCGACCAACAAAAAGTCATCGGCCAACTCTCCGGCGGTGAACGCGGGCGCTTGCATTTAGCGCAAACACTCATCTCTGGTGGCAACGTACTACTGCTGGACGAGCCGTCGAATGATTTGGATGTGGAAACCCTGCGTGCACTAGAAGACGCCCTGCTCGAATTTGCTGGCTGCGTGCTGGTCATCTCCCACGACCGCTGGTTCCTCGACCGCATTGCCACGCATATCTTGGCCGCCGAAGGTGAATCCCAATGGACCTTCTTCAATGGCAATTATCAAGAATACGAAGCGGATAAACGCAAACGCCTGGGTGAAGAAGGCGCGAAACCGAAACGGATTCGGTATAAGCCGATTAGTCGGTAAAAGTGTGACTCGCTATGCCTTTTCTTCTTCAGCTGAATGAAACATAACAACAGAAAACATATACAAAAAAATTCACCTGAAGAATTAGCGTCAGTACTCGCACAAATTGCTGATCAAGGCCATACATGAAGAATCATTAAAGCGGCACTTCAAAGACCAGATCGAAAAATTATTGGATGAAGATAAGCTTTAACCAATAGGGTTATACAAAACAACATTGCGCCAAATGTAACCAGCGGCGCAATGTTGTTGTTTTAACACAAAGCCTATGGTGCAGGCGCCATCAACACTTCTGCTGCTTTCTGCGCCATGATGCCATGCACGACTTTAGTGGGGTGCGTGCCATCCCAGAATAAATAAGTGTCCGGGTTAAGGCATTGGAACGGTGGAATATTAGGTGTGATACAGGCATCTTCGACGTTTGTGATACTAAAAGATGCCGGTTCGGTAATAATATTGTCGAGCAATGTGTGAAAATCCAGTAATCGCATGTCAACGCCTGGAACACCCGCCCAGCCACTATAAATCGCCATTAATCCGGCATTAAACGCATCAGTTAGGCTATTTGCTGCGAAAACAGAGCCGGGGAATATTTGGTCGAGTATTCTCACAGCCGGTGTTTCTCCGATAGCTGGCGCATTGACCACCAGGAAGCGTTTAGCACCGGCGATAGAGAGGGACTCAATCGCAGCGTTAATATTTGCTAGTGCAGCAGAAATGACGGCAATTGGATCTCCCCCTTCACTTAATGCAACCAAAGCGTCGCGGATATCATTGCCACCCATTTCCAACACAAATAAGGTGTTGTCAGAAATAGCAGGGGAACTGTCCAAGTAAGCATTTAATTGGTTATTCAGATTAAAGCGGCATTCATGGTCGTTTGCACGAGCACCGCCGACGGCATAATTGCTGGCGGCGACGCCCTCATCACGCAATGCAGGGAGGGTATTGCCAGACAAACCTTTGCCGCGTGCTAGTTGTTCAATCCAAGTGGCGCCATTTGAGAAATGATACCCCCCTTTGGCGTAACTGCCATCTGGGACTAAAAATATATCTAAGCTATCGTAGGGTGGCTTATTGATAGGAACGCCGAGACCGCAATCTTCACTTAAATCAAAGGATGCAGGATCTGAAAGGATTACAAAGGCATTACCCGCGTCGCTTAAACTGGTACCAAATGTGACAATCCGGTCGATAGCGTTATTTTGTGCAAATGAAACAGCTGAAAAAGAAAAACAAAGCATAAACACAATCACTAACATGGAGAATGGGTATTTTAATATTTGCATGGGATACTCCTATTAATATGATAAAGACCTATCGTGTTCATTTGACGGTAGGTTCCATTCGCCCTAATGGGCAAGGCTATTGTTTTAACTATTATCTGCCAATTGGGACTCATTTACAAAATTAGATCGCTTGATTCAAAATATTAACGTTATAGTCAAATCTTCGATTGATTGACAGCCAATACTTTTGGAGGAGTGAGATTCAAACCCCGCTTTGATAAGTCCAAGCTATACGGATTAATCCGTTTTCATTTTGTTTTATAGAGGTTAACAACGCGTAAAATTGTCCTTGCGGTCATACTCTTGCTATTTTCCACGCAATTGGTTGCAGAAAATGAAAGCATCGCATAATTGGACGGACAAGCCAAGCAGCTAGCCATGCAGTTGGCAACACAGTTAAAAGCACGGCTAAAAAATTTCATGCCGGCACATGCCATTAGCGCGTGCAATGTGAGCGCACCGCAGATTGATCACAAATATGCCGCCCTTTAAGATCCTTTTCACTGGTGGGGCGCCAATGCTGAGTAACATACCTTGTGCCATCTCACTTGATCCTTTTGCGATTCGGATGTTCTCATCCTGAGCCAGGATAATCCTAAATGTAATTACCGTGTTTTGTGTTTGGCTACACCTAATTTAGTTATTCAGCTTACGTTCAGGTTAGAAGTGTTTTAATAGATTTGTAAATTGTTTTAGGTTCAACAAAACAGTTAACTATCACTCTCCTTGTAGTACTGCCCCGCTATTCTTCTGTTTGGCGGGGCTTTTATTTTGCGGTTATCGCTTTTTAAGATTCCTCAAAACCTTTTGGAAGAATTGCTCCGTTGTCGCTTGTTACTTTTAGGCCTTTTGGCGGATTGTTTGCTTCAAAATTAGGAGCGGCCCATTGACGGCGGCTAACGGAGCCATGCACGATGTCGTCTTTTTGTATGGTGCGCTTTCTATTGGCAAGTTTGTCCATCCTTGGTTTATTACAGGGCGCATCTTTGTTGCTCAGGTTTTTATGAATTTCAAGATGTGTTGCTGGAATATTAATTCCCGCATCTAATGCCCTTTTAAACATCCATACTAAGGGAATGCTTGATAAGGCTTCATTCTCATTGCCGCCGCCGATATCAGAATGAAAACCACGGAACCAAACTTCGCTAATATCCATTGAAGCTCTTCCGGTGAATTTGTCTTGTATGAGGTGTGTTAAAGGGAATGTTTTTCTTCTTTCATCCAATGCGATGGCGTGGAAACAACGCCTGGTATTTTCAGGAATGGTTAATGTATAACCCAGATTAATATCATTTCCAGGTATGCCAAACGATGCAACAGTGTCCCATAAACCGATAAAATTAATTGTCGGTGATTGCTGTCCTTTGATTTCGAGATCATGTATTTCATTGGCAAATTCAAGTGCCAATGCAGCACCCCGGCTGAACCCAACAATATCTATTCTTTCATCACCCTTGTTGAAATTATTTTTTAAGGTTTCAATAGCCTTATCAACTCGTCGATGTCCACCCATCCCAAAGATTGAGCCAAAGAATTTACTTAGCCAATTTCCAGTACCGACACCTCGGATATAGAAATTATCCTGATTCGGATAGGCTTCTTTGTACGCGTTAAAAAATTTTAATACATTGGTGTCTTTATCATCATCTGGGTTATCTTTATTGCCTGTGCCATCAAATGCGTAAATAGCCATTTTAATGCTCCAAAAAGTACAGTCTACATAAATTGGACTAGGATTGCCGTGATTTATCGCACTTTAGGAAGATAGAAAATGGGATACAATTAACGGTTGCCCTCGAGTTTAATTTGCTTTTCTGAGTAGCATTTTTTCATATAGCTCAATGATTGCTTTCTCGCCGCATGATTGCACGTAATGGTTATATTTTGGCCCGGAGTTCATTTCCAGCAGATGGTATTCGCCTTCAGTATTTTTAATGATGTCGAGCCCGACATAATTTAAACCGGGTAATTTCAGGGCGGGTTGGGCGAATTGGGTTAGGCGGGAGAGTTCTTCTTGGTTATCGATGGGCAGTGCGTGCCCCTTGTTGGTATCCCAGTAGCGTGCACCAAATGCTTTGTTTTCTGATACGCGTTGATAACATAGTAATAGTTCACCACGGAAAAATACGACACGGAATTCTTGTGCTGGTTGGATATATTCTTGGGCGAGTGCGATATAGTCATAGCTGTAGTTCATTCGATTGAAGATTTCGCCAAGTGCTGTTGCTGTCATTTCTCTGTCGTGACATAGGAATACGTTGATACCCAATGCGCCGTTGTTCCTTTTGATCACGAGCGGGTAATTGAATTCTTGTTCAATTTTGTTAATTACCGCTTGTTGCGAGGGATAGTTTACGTATTGTTGATACTGGTCACGGGTATTAAAGTCGAGAAATCCAATTGTTTTTGGCATTGCAATTTGTTTGTGAAGCAATTGATACGTGTGTTCTTTATCTTTGCAGATGGAGGCGATGACTTCTGTGTTGAATGGTGTGCGATTTTGTTGAAATAACAATCCATCACCCAATGCGACTCTTATAAAGTTCTTTTCAGCGTCGAGATATTGGTATTTTATCTGCTGGTTATTGCAAGCTTGGGTTAAACATTTGATATGGGTTTCCACTCCCTGACTCCAATATTGTCGGTTTAATCAGTCCGTCGCATACGCCAATGAATCTACTTGGCTCAGGATAAACGGCATTTCCTAAGTTATCTTTCCCTGTGTGACGGAAATCGTTTGGATTCTGATTTAGGTTGATGTGTCATTTGGCAGGCGCGGCGGAAGGCAAGTAACGTTTTTTGGGTATGACCCAAAACAGAGGTATCGGGATAGCGGGTTGTTTTACTTTTTTCAATAGTCCCAACAGGTAAACCGGTGAGTAACGCTAATCCTTGAGTGGCGTATTGCATGGTATAAATTGAGAATAAGCCTTTTTCAACCGCTTCAACTATCTTGTAATCTAACATTAAATGTCGTTGATTATTGTGAGGAATTAGGATGCCTTGCGTGCCATCAAGGCCGTCTTTTTCACAAAGATTAAAATAACCTGCAATCTTGTCGTTTATGCCGCCAACGGGCAGTACTTCGCCATACTGATTTAACGCGCCAGTCACGGCAATGCCCTGTTTTAGTGGCAGACCAGATAGCGATGAAAGTAAGGCGTAGAGTTCGGCACAGGAAGCGGAATCTCCTTCTAGATTGGAGTATTCTTGTTCAAAAACAATGGATGCATTGAGTGCCAGGGGGGCGATATGCGCAAATAATGCGGACAGATAGTTTTGCAAAATAAGCACACCTTTATCGTGGATAGGGCCAGACATTTCTACTTCCCGCGCAATATTGACTAGACCATCCTCTCCGGCAAATGTACGCGCTGTTACGCGTACGGGTGTACCAAAACTGTAATCACCCAAATCAATTTGAGTCAGTGCATTAAGTTGCCCTATTTTTAAGCCGTGTAAAACAATGGACACATCCCCGTCACAAATAGATTCTTGCAATCGAATATAGGGGTAGTTGTGGCGTATAGTACGCGCTTCAAGCGCAGTCACGATGTCTGATACCTCAACCAAACGCCCATCACGGGCATTACACAATGCCGCGCTTTCTAGCACAAGCATTTCAGTCCGCGCAAAAATTGCACTTTGGCGCGATTGATCATTGATTTCGCGGTGGGATTCTTCCAATAAACGCGCTATCGCAGCGGCAGAGAAATGGGGTAATTTTGATGTCTGGCAAGTTTGAGCAACGAATATAGCTGTGGCGTGGTAGGTTTTTGTGTTGGCCGCGAAACTTGTGGCAAAATCAACCTTCACGCGGAAGCGTCGCGCAAATTCTTGGTCTTCTTCTTGCAGGGCATAATATTCTTCACGTGAACCGATGAGGACGATTTTGACATTAATGTCCACCGCTTCGGGTTGGAGTGAAATCGTTGGGTTTGCGGCAAAAGTTGCGCCAGATTCTTCAATTTGAAGCTGATTACAACGCAGAAATCTTCGCAGCTTAATCCATACTTGACTATCAATTAATAAATCATTCAGATGTAACATGAGGAATCCGCCATGTGCTTTAAGTAGGCTGCCCGCACGAACACCCATGAAACCGGTTTTTAATCTGCCATTCTCAAGCTGGTACTCAATGCTGCCAAATAATGAATGAAATAGGGGGTTATCTTCGATAATAACTGGCGCCCCTTGTAAGCCATGATTATCTACGACCAAATTGATCTGATAACTGGAAAACCCATGGCTCAACGCGGTTTGCTGTTTTTTCTCATCAATGTCATTGGTTTTGAACAGTGCCAGATTATTAAGAACATCTTCCTTCATATGTTCAAAATAAGCGTTAAGTCGTGTTTCCTTTTTTAACTGTTTTTGTAGTTTGTCACGTACTTTTTTGAATTCAAGGTTTAGCAACGGATTAACAACATGACGCTGTAATGTGTCTAATTCGGCATTTTTCTCTTTTTCAATCCGCTTGAGTTCCTCAAAATAACGAATGATTGCTGCGTGTAATTCTTGCTCGGACTTATCGATTTCTGTCCTGCGCTTCTTCGGTAATTTCAGTATATTTTCTTCACTAAAGATTTCACCTTTTTTATTGAGTAGCGTAAATACAATTTGTTCAGACTCGCGACGAATGGTGAAATGACGTGCCTCGGCAAAAGCGTCTAGTTCTGCGTATACCTGAATTTCTTCCGTCCTAAATTTTTTCTCGATACGTTCACTTTTGATCTTGAAATCCTGTCCTTCCAGGCATTGTAATATTTCAGTGGGTAAGGATTTGGACAGTTTTGCAATAAGCTGGCGTAGTAGGCGTCCTTGGCCAGCGGGTAAACGTAAAGCCAGCGGTTTTTCAGGCGCTTCAAAATTGTATAAATAGCATAAATCAGGTGGTGTTGGCCGCTTGGCAGCGGTGCTAACCATGGCTTGTTGTAATAAAGAGGACCTGCCAGAGCCAATTTCGCCCAGTACAAATAAATGGTAATCAGATTGCGCCATGCCCAGGCCAAAATGGGCAGCCATTTCTGCGCGTTCTTGGCCAATCCAAGACAATGGGTATTGC
>Ga0224506_10003411_pt1 | contig 10496 bp, 10 predicted proteins | sample SF_Jan12_sed_USG_2_FD_169108 | JGI IMG/M metagenome (GOLD analysis project Ga0224506, IMG submission 169108) | Sediment microbial communities from San Francisco Bay, California, United States - SF_Jan12_sed_USGS_8_1 | ecosystem: Environmental > Aquatic > Marine > Sediment | place: USA...
ATTTAAACACATTTAATTTTCAATACGTTTTCACTAGCGTCATTAATGCTGCCGCGTTGAGTATTCTTTAAATAAACACATTCCTGGTTTACCGGATGTTGGATAATATTGAGTTGATAGTTGCTGTTGTTTTCAAAAGGTTGTGGCAATGTGAATGTTTTGACAAGGTTTCGGATTTGTTATCTACACTCAGTACAAATTCCGTTGCGTGTTGATCGCTGATGATCATGTTACCAAGCAATCGGCGAATTTCTCCACCCAAGGAAAATTGTTGATCACAACGTATCACAATATTATTAATATTGTCGTTGTTGATTGCTAGCTCGGTTTGACGTGATTCCGAATCAGCAGCGACAAAAAACCGAACTGTTGCTTGGTCCGAGAGTCGACAGTGAGGATGTAAGATTCGCCTGTGATGTAAGGCTCATTAAATTCAAAACTTGAGTTGGAAATGGTAATAGAAGCGTGTTCATTTTTAAGTACAAATTGATTAAAGTCGCCTTCAACTAGACCTTTAACTTTTTGCGGTGAAGCTGGATCAAGCAATTGCGGATTTTCAGCTTCATCTCGGCAAGCGCTGATAAAAACGAATATAATGAACAAAAGCGTAAGCTTAGGTAACTGCATGATTTTAAGGTTTTATGGTTGCTCAATAACGAACAGTTTATAACATTGTGTGCATGCCAGATCAATTGCTAGACCTATTTAGCTAGCTGAATATTTTTTTGTCTATAGATGGACTGATAGTTGCACTCGTGCGCGGAATATGAGGATAAATAAAATGAAGGTGATGCGAGTTTTGTTTTTGATGATGGCGTTGCTGGCAAGCCATGCGCTATTTGCCGAGAATGCAATGCTTATTAATTCGAGTCCTTACTTTAATGCTAAAGTAAAGTGGTTAACGTTGGGATTGAATGAAACTGCTGCGATCAATTCTTCTATAGTGCAAGCAAGTGAAGCCGCGACCTATAAACGTCGTTGGTTAACATTTCGCAAGCTACACCAATACGCAGGACTAGGTGCCATTACATTAGCAACGGCCGCCATACTCTCTCCCAAACCCGAAGATGAAGATGAGTATGGAAATGAAGTGATTACTAACCCGGAATCCGGTCTGCATCATGCTTTAGCCGAGGGGGCGACGGCCATGGCAGTGCTAGCGAGCGCCACCGGTTTGGTGTTTCATCTAAAAGATCTGAATTTTGCAAGTGGCTTTTATAAAGACCCGGATAATTGGCATGCCTTACTGGGTGCGCTTGGAACGGCAGGGTTTGTTATAGCTACTGGATTAGCGGGTGCGGAACCACATGCGGTCTATGGCATCGCAGGATACACGTCCATGTTAGTGGCGATAAAAATTGTTTGGTGAAGCAATGAAAAAAATTTTGATACTAATATTGAGCCTGATATTTTCAGCGCCAAGTTGGGCCAATAAAAATATTGATTTGGCGATTAAGCAATATAATCCACAAACCACGTTGGTGGCCAGTGCCGCGCGTGGAAAAGAAAAATGGTTTGAGACTCGAAACGTTGAAGGAAAAGAGCGCAACTGCACAAAATGCCATGGTGAGGATTTAACGAAAAGCGGTAAACACGTTAAAACGGGCAAAACCATCGATCCGCTTGCAGCCTCGGTCAATGCAGAGCGTTTTACCGATTTAAAAAAAATAGAAAAATGGTTTAAGCGTAATTGCAAATGGACGTTTGAACGTGAATGCACGGCTCAGGAAAAAATCGATTTTCTCGAATACCTCAGACAGTTTTAATTAGGGATGAGTCATGCGTAAATTCTATTTAGGTTTCATTTTATTACTTCTAACACCGCTTGCTAGCACGGCCGAAGAAACTATTTTGTCCTGGTTGTTAAGTGTAGAGCGTAAAAATGAAGTTGCGCCAATTAATAATGAGTTATACGCGGAAGAATGTGGCGCTTGCCATTTTGCTTATCCGCCAGGATTGTTGCCAGAAGCATCATGGAAAAAAGTAATAGCTGCAACAGCCTTAGCGGATCATTTTGGTGATAATGCTGAGTTGGATAATGAAAGCCGGCAATCAATTGAACAATTTCTTATTCGCCATTCTGCGGATAAATCGTATTACAAGCGATCTTTGAAAATCATGGCAGCACTCAAATCAGATGAAGCACCGATGCGCATAACAGAGTTGCGTTTTTATAAAAACAAGCATCAAGAGTTAAAAGACAAACATGTTAAGAATAACCAAAAAGTTAAATCTTTCAGTTATTGCGATAAGTGTCATCGTTTAGCAGAACAAGCCATATTCGACGACGATACGGTAAAAATTCCAGAATTCGGTCATTGGACCTGGTGATCATTAGTTAACAAAAGGAGTGCTTCATGAGTGTGGAAAAATATCACCCGGCATTAGTGGTTTTGCATTGGATAATTGCTTTAGTGTTAATTGTTGCCTTGACCATGGGTACCTTTGTTCTCGAACCAATGGCGAATGATTCAGCGGAAAAAGTTGATGCGCTTAAAGGGCATATGATCGCTGGGATACTGCTATTGAGTTTAATGCTGATTCGATTGATTATAAAAGTGAAAACTCAAAAACCGACGCGCTCCAGCACTGGTAATGCTTTGCTTGATAAACTAAGTATGGCCACGCATCATGGCTTTTACTTTTTTGTGATTTTAATGGCCCTGAGTGGAATCACGCTATCGATTGTTGCAGGATTACCGGATATTGTATTTGCTGGCTCCGCTGAGTCTTTGCCTAAGGACTTTCATGAATTCGTACCAAGGATTGTTCACGGCATCATTGCCAAGATTCTGATTATTATGGTAATTGCGCATATTGCCGGGGCTTTATATCATCAATATGTGTTAAAAGATAATCTGATTGCACGAATGAAATTTGGCAAGCGCTAAACAGTCTATATATAAGGGTTATCTCATGATTTTGCGCTAGCCCTTTAAAAGAAAAATCATTGCGTATTTTTGGATTAAGCAATGTAAAATAGGCGTTTCGCCATTGAATAGCGGTGTCTCATGCGTGTTTTAAGCTTGTTTATTATTCTAATAACTCTGTTCCTCAGTGCTTGCCAGGGCGAGGATCCATCGGTGTCCAAATCGGGCGCTAAAAAGAAAAAGTCTCATTTTGTCGAAGTGGCTCGGGTTAATATCTCGGATAAAGCCATGCGTTTCAGCGCCACCGGCATTCTTAGCACACAACGTGATGTTAAAATCATTAACCAGGAAGAAGGCGTGTTAATCAGTCTGCCTTATTTTGAAGGCGATCGGGTACAAAAAGGTGATGTGCTGGCGCGCTTGGATGACACCATACTGCGCACAGAATATCAGCGTGCGCAATCGGCATTAGTAAAAGCACAACAGGATTTACAGCGAGTCGAAACCTTATTTAAAGCGCAACTTGCCGCTGAAGAAAGCCTCAATGGGGCGCAAGTGGCTTTGGATGCAGCAATGGCCGAAGAAAAATTATTAAAAACTCGACTGGCTTACACCACCATGATTGCGCCTTTTAATGCGATTGTCACTGCACGATTATTAGAGCCCGGTGATGTGGCTCAGCGGTTTACCCATTTACTCACGCTGTCCGATCCAAAATCCATGGTTGTTGAAGTTCAGCTTTCGGACCTATTAGTCAGACATATTGCTGAACAAACCAAAGTCAGTGTAAGTATTGATGCCATGCCGGGTGAAAAAATCCAAGGCATGGTCAGTCGCATACACCCAAGACTGGATGTGCAAACCCATCAAGTTCAGGTGGAAGTGCAATTAATCCAGACCCCCGCAAAGCTGCGTGCGGGACAGTTTTGTCGAGTGGAATTTGTCATGGAAAAAACGCCACGCGTAATGTTGCCGTTTCAAGCCTTACGTCGTGATGAAAGCAGTGAATTTGTATTTGTAGTCAATGAGCAAAATAAAATTCAACGTCGCGATGTGAAGACCGGTGTGCGTATGGGTGAGTTTGTGGAAATTCTAAATGGTGTCCAGGCCAACCAACAAGTAGTGACCAAAGGTTTTCTTGACTTAAAACCAGGCAAAGCAGTGCAGATTGTTAATCCTGAGGCCAAAGCCTCGGCTTCGGCTAAGTCAGGTTAAGCCCTTATGGCCTTGAAAAAACACGTAGCAAAAAGTGGCGGCATTGCCGCTTGGTCGATACGCCATCCCGTGGGTGTGAGCATGATTGCATTGGCGGTGATCGTATTAGGCTTGTTTTCACTTGGGCGATTGGCTATTGATTTATTACCGCATTTAATCTATCCCGAAATTCGCGTACGCATTATCGATCCCGGTGTACCTGCCACAGTGATGGAAGACAAAGTCACCCGGCAGCTAGAAGAACAATTGGCGATTACCGAAGATGCGATTAGCGTGCAATCGGAAACCGTATTGGGTATGAGTAGCGTTGATTTGTCATTCGCCTATGGCAAAGATATTGATATTGCATTGCGAGACGCCAGCACCCGACTTGACCGCGCTAAGCGATTTCTTCCTGATAGCATTGACCCACCGATTATTTATAAGCGCGATCCTTCACAAATCCCGGTTACCGAATATGTGGTGAGTTCGACCTTGCGTGATGCGGTGGAGTTGCGTACCTGGGTTGATGATGTTTTAAGTAAATGGTTTATCAATTTACCGGGTGTTGCTGCCGTTGAAGTGGGTGGTGGTATGTTGCGTGAAATCCATATTTTGCCGGATCAAAATCGATTGGCCGCTTTGGGTTTACGCTTTCAAGATATTATTGACGCCATTCAAAAATCCAATCGCGAGGACCCCATGGGACGTTTGCAAATGAGTCAGCAACAAATTCCTGGACGTATTAACGCACGATTTGAAAACCTGACTGAAATTGAAAACCTGCCGATTCCACTAACTGATGGTGGTTTGATTTATTTAAGTCAAATTGCTCAAGTGATTGATACGCACGAAGACGAACGTATGCGAATTCGCGCTAATGGTGTTGGTGGCATTAAAATGTCTTTGCAAAAACAACCCAATGCGAACACGGTCGCGGTGGTTGATGTGGTTAAACAGCGTTTCCAATGGTTGCAGCAGCAAGGCGTGTTACCTCAAGACATTGAAGTAACGATTGTATCCGATCAATCAATTTATATTAAACAATCTTTAAAAAATTCAACGCTTGCCGCCATGAGCGGTGGCCTGTTGGCCATGGCAGTGGTTTATCTATTTCTGGGCAATTTGCGTCGTACCTTGATTATTGGTAGCGCCATTCCTATTGCGATTATGGTCACGTTTGTTTTAATGGGTTTGGGTGGTTTAACACTGAATGTGATGACGCTGGGCGGATTAGCGCTGGGCGTGGGCATGTTGGTGGATAATACGATTGTGATGCTGGAAAATATTTATCGTCACCAGCAAACTGAAAAAGATAATATTAGAGCAGGTACGGAAGCCGCTGAAGAAGTGAATAGTGCGATCGTTGCCGCGACCTCAACTAACTTGGCTGCCGTGCTGCCATTTTTATTTGTGGGCGGCTTAACAGGATTATTGTTTCGTGAATTAATTTTTACTATTTCCGCTGCAATTGTTGCGTCAATGATTATTGCACTCACTTTGGTGCCAGCTTTGGCGGCAAAAATCAAAAATGTAAAAACCAATCGTTTGCGTGTTCACGTTGATGCTTTATTGGTGCGACTGCAGAATTTCTATTCCCAACTGGTGGCAAAAATACTAAATCATGCTTGGTTGATGCCTGTGATTTTTTTATTGGCAATGGTGTTGGCTATTCCAGCGTTTACCAGTGGTAAGCAAGAATTCCTACCAAAAATGGACGACGGTTTGATTTCTGTGCGAATATCTGCTGATCCAGGCATTACCTTAAGTGAAATGGATAAGAGTACACGCGAAATCGAAAATCTTTTTCTTAAACAAAAAGAAACAGAGTCTGTGTTTACCTTGTCTGGTGGATCTGTGTTCGGGCGGACGTCGCGCGAGACACCGAATCGCAGTAGTATAAAAGTGCAACTGGTGCCACTGGCGCAACGCGATTTAAGCAGCGCTGAGTTTATGAAAAAAATGAACAAAGCCATCAAAAAGAAACAACTTGCAGGGGTTAAAGTTCGTATGACCCAGCGTGGCATCCGCGGAATTCGCACGAGTCGCGGTGATGATGACTTGAGTCTACGTATTCAGGGTGCAGAAACACAAGTGTTGGAAGATATTGCCGAGCGAGTGGTCCGCCGTCTTGGTGAAGTCAAAGCCTTGCGTAATTTGGAGCACTCGGCAGAAGAAAATCATTTTGAATTGGCCGTGAATGTGGATCGTGAACGTGCCCAACGACTTAACTTGAGTGTGGAAGATATTTCAAAAGCCTTGCAAATAGCAGTTGAGGGGAAAGTAATCAGTGATTTTCTGCAAGGTGATCGCGCCTATGATATTCGTTTGCGTTTGCCTTATTCTCAAGCTCAAAATCCGCAAGTACTGGAGCAGGTTTTATTATTTTCCGATAGTAAAAACAAAGCACCGGTATATTTATCCGATGTAGCAAGCATTGATTTAGCCAAAGCACCAGCCACCATAAAACGTGATAATCAAATGCGAATTGTGGAAGTGAGCGCGTCGATTAATGAAGACGCGACTTTGGGTGAAGCGCTGACGCAGGTCAATCAAGTGCTCGCTGAAATAGATCTACCAAAAGGTTATACCATTTATGAAGGTGGTGCGAGTGCGACCTTAGAAGAAGGTAAACAATTGACAAATATCTTGCTTGGGCTGGCTTTATTTTTGGTGTTTGTGGTCATGGCGGTGCAATATGAATCCTTGCGAAATCCGCTAATTATTTTATTTAGTGTGCCGTTTGCAGCGATTGGTGTCGCCATGGGTATTGCGGTTCATGATTTGAATTTGTCCATGCCGGTGTGGTTAGGTATGATTATGTTGGCAGGGATTGTGGTCAATAATGCCATTGTATTCGTCGAATATATTGAAATTTTGCGCCAACGTGGCGCGAAAAAAATTGAAGCCATAGTCGAAGCAGCACGCTTGCGTTTGCGCCCCATTTTAATGACAACAATGACCACAGTAGTGGGCATGCTGCCCTTGGCCATAGGCATTGGCGATGGTTCAGAAATGTTACAACCCTTGGCAGTCACCATTGTTTGGGGACTAAGTTTTTCTATGTTAGTGAGCTTATTATTGGTGCCTGCGATGTATAAATTGGTGCACGTGCACGAAATTCAAGCTTAGATTCCTTTTTTTATCCCGATCGAGTTCATTGCCCGCGTGTATGGCAACAACGCAGGGCTGTGCGTTTGTCCTGAAATAATAAGCCCTTGAATTATGAGCCTATGATGCTATGCTATAAAAAACTATTGTACAAAACTATTTATTAGAAAATGATTTACAACCCATGAAAAACCGCGAAAATGTTAGGGCCGGTTTCCATCAGTCGTTTCAATCCATGCGATTAATGTTATTGCTTATCTCCTGTGCGCTGTCGCTATTTCCCAGCAGTTTACTGGCAAATAATCTGAATTTAAAAACATCGAATGTGATTGCAAACGCTGGGTATTTCCAATTAACCTGGCAAGCGACTGAAAAACTTGGCACATATCAATTGCAACAATCATCAACACAAGATTTTTCGCAAGTGAAAAAAATTTACCAAGGGCAAGACCAAGCCAGCGTTCTGAGTGGATATAGCAATGGTGAGTATTTTTTTCGCGTTGGTGTGGTGGATGCAGACAATCCTAGTGCGACGATGTGGAGTAATACGGTTCAAGTCCATGTTGTTCATCATGCTTTAAGTCGGGCATTTGCTTTTTTTGGATTAGGTTTTATTGTTTTTGCGGCGACCTTGTTCTCGATTCTTCGCACCAATCACCAACAAGCCTAAGGACATTATTCTTGCTGAAAATTAATTCACAACGTTTGCAATCCGATATTGATACTCTGGCAGGCATTGGTCGTGCGGAAAATCACGGTTTGTATCGTCAGGCATTTAGCGATAACGATATGCTGGCGAGGCAATGGTTTTGTCAACGCATTGAACAAGCACAACTGCAAGTGCATATTGATGGCGCAGCCAACATCCATGCACGTCTGGGCGAGTTTGCAAACAATAAACCTAGTGTGATGACCGGTTCTCATTTAGACACAATTCCTGGTGCAGGCCATCTAGATGGAGCATTAGGTGTGTTAAGTGGTTTGGAATGTTTGCGAGTCATTCAGGAACAAGGTCTGAGCTTAACCTATCCATTAGAAGTGGTCTCTTTTAGCGATGAAGAAGGTCGCTTTGGTGGAATGTTTGGTTCACAAGCGATTGCAGGGCAACTCACGCCAAAACGAATTTATGATGCGGTTGATCCCGATGGATTGAGTATTAGCGATGCGATGCAGGCGCATGGCTTAAATGCTATGGATGCGCTGAATGCTAATCGGCCGCCGGAAAGTTTAAAAGCATTTGTTGAATTACATATTGAACAAGGCCCGGTATTGCATCGTCAAGGTCTAAGCGTTGGCATTGTTGAAGGCATTAATGGTTTATTCAAATGGTTGGTGCGGCTCAAAGGTCAAGCCAATCATGCGGGCAGCACCCCTATGGATATGCGCCGTGACGCTTTTCATGGTTTGGCCGAAGTGGCCATGCAAGTTGATCGAGTATTGGAAGAAAATGGTTCAGCGCGCAGTGTAGCGACTATTGGCCATGTGCAGCTATCACCCGGGGCCGCAAATGTGATCCCCGGCGTGGCGGAGTTTACACTCGAAGTACGGGATATTGACGAGCAAGTATTGGAAATCTTAGCCGATGCTTTTCGGCGTACAATTTCAGCCATCGCACGTCGACGCGATTTAATGTTTGAATTCGAAGTATTGAGTCGTATTCATCCGGTTAAATGTGACCGTGCAATTCAGGAAGTTATCAAACAACATGTGCTCGAATTGGGGTGCGCGGATTTTACTATGCCCAGTGGTGCTGCTCATGATTCACAAATTATGGCGACTATTACGTCTGCGGCCATGATTTTCGTTCCGAGTAAAGAAGGTCGCAGTCATTCACCTGATGAATGGACGGCGTGGGAAGATATCGAGCAAGGCGCCAACGTCTTGCTCAACACTTTATATACGTTAGCGAAATAATTATGAGTGATAAAAAAGTCGATTTTGACAATATTGATCCATTGGGAGATAGCTATCGTGAATCCATTACCGATATTCCCCAAGTCACCGAATCATTGGAAAAACATAATACGGCTTTGCTGGTGATTGATTTACAATATTTAGATGCCGCACGAGGTTATGGCGTGTTTGCGGATTTAGAAAAAAGCCCAATTCCAATTGAAGCCCATGATTATTATTTTCATCGTTTAGAAACCATGGTGCTACCCAATGTGCGCCGTTTGCAAGATTCGTTTCGTTCTCATCGTTTAGAAGTTATCCATACACGGATTCAATCATTAACATTAAATGGTCGTGATCGTGGTCCCGGTCATAAGCGTCTGGGTTTGCATGCTGCGCCTGGTTCAAAAGAAGCGGAGTTTATCGAATCGGTAGCCCCCATCGGTGACGAAATTGTTATTAACAAAACGGCAAGTGGCGTGTTTAATTCCACTAACATCGAATATATTTTACGAAACTTAGGCATTACGGGTTTGTTCATAGTCGGTGTTTATTCAAATGAATGTGTGTCCACGGCAGTACGTGATGCTTGTGATCGTGGTTTTTATGTAACCTTAATTTCCGATGCATGTGCCACGGTAACCGCGGAACTACAACATGCCACATTGACCACAGTCAAAGATCGTTATGCACGTGTGCTAACAACCGAAGAAGCGGTTCGAGAAATTGAACAGGTAATCGAGACATGATGGATCAAGGTGGCGCTATCTTAGATGAGAATACAGGCTGGCTGATACTCGCGCTATTCAGTTTGCTTTGGGTTTTCCTCGGTTGGTTTTGGGGACGCAACGCAAAACAACTCGATGATTTTATGTTGGCCGGTCGCAATGTTGGATTGTCCCTAGCCATTGCCACTGCAATGGCAACCTGGGTGACTAGCAATACCACCATGGCCGCGCCACAATTAGCTTTGCAGCTAGGTATTTGGGGAATGGTGGGTTATGCCTTAGGTTCAATTGGCTTATTTATGTTTGCACCCTTGGCAAAACGTATTCGTCAATTAATGCCGCATGGCTATACTAGTGGTGATTTCGTGCGTTTGCGCTATGGCAAAACGGCGTGGCGTATTTTTCTGGTTATCTCCTTGTTTTATGGTTTCGGCTGGTTGATTAGTTTAGGGATGGCCGGCGGAGTGTTAATTAATGCACTCACGGGTATTCCTTATGTCTATGGCATGTCGGTAATTTTAAGCATTTGTATGATTTATACCTTGCTCGGTGGTTTACGCGCGGTTATCGGCACGGATTTCATTCAAACAATTCTAATTGTTGTTGGTTTAATTGTTCTTGCCTATTTAGCCATCGATAAAGTTGGATTCGAGGCCATACATGCAGGTGTCAGTGAACAACGTCCTGAACTTTTAAATTT
>Ga0224506_10003412_pt1 | contig 10495 bp, 6 predicted proteins | sample SF_Jan12_sed_USG_2_FD_169108 | JGI IMG/M metagenome (GOLD analysis project Ga0224506, IMG submission 169108) | Sediment microbial communities from San Francisco Bay, California, United States - SF_Jan12_sed_USGS_8_1 | ecosystem: Environmental > Aquatic > Marine > Sediment | place: USA...
CGCCCGTTTCATCCTTCTGCTGAGCTCTCATCTGGAAACCGGTCACTACTTCAATCCGCACGCCCAGCGGATCATGGAAGCCAAACAGGCGGGCGCCAAGCTCGCCACGATCGATCCGCGGCTGTCGAACACGGCGGCCATATCTGACATCTGGGTGTCATCGTGGCCGGGAACCGAACCTGCCATGCTCCTGGCCATCGCCAAGCTGTTGCTCGATCGTGATCAGATCAACCGTGATTTCATGAAGCGATGGATGAGCTGGGAACACACGATGGCCGAGCGTTATCCGGACCGTCCGCAGACCTTCGACGAGTTCGTGGAGATTCTCAAGGAGACCTACGTCACGTATACCCCCGAGTGGGCGGCCGAAGAGACCGGTGTGACGGTCGATCGGATCCTCGATATCGCGGCGGGTATTGCCGAGGCAGGAACCAAGTTTGCTTCGCACACTTGGCGTTCGGCCGGTTCTGGAAACCTGGGTGGCTGGCAAACCGCCCGCTGCTTGTGGTTCCTCCACGTGCTGACCGGTTCGATCGGAACCGTCGGTGGGACCGCGCCAAGCGCCTGGGACAAGTTCAAGCCGGCCCACTGGAACACGCCGCCGGCGCACAGTCGTTGGAATGAGCTGCTCTGGCCTAAGGAATATCCTTTCGCCCACCATGAGATGTCGTTCTTGCTGCCCTACTTCCTCAAAGAAGGACGCGGCAAGGTCGATGTGTACTTCACCCGCGTCTACAACCCGGTGTGGACCAATCCGGATGGTTTCTCCTGGATCGAGATGCTGACCGACGAGTCGAAGATCGGCCTCCATGTGGCGATGACGCCCACCTGGTCGGAATCGGCCTGGTATGCCGACTACATCCTGCCGATGGGGGTCGGCTCCGAACGCCACGACACCCATTCGTACGAGACGCATATGGGACAGTGGTTGGGTTTTCGCCAACCGGTGCTGCGGGTCAACGCCGAACGTGACGGCAAGGTAGTGAATCGGACGTACGAGACCAACCCCGGCGAAGTCTGGGAAGAAACCGAATTCTGGATTGACCTTTCGTGGAAAGTCGACCCGGACGGTTCGCTCGGAATCAAGAAGTGGTTCGCGTCGCCCAACGATCCAGATCGACCGATTTCGGTTGACGAATACTACGGCTGGATGTTCGAGAATTCAGTACCCGGCCTCCCCGAAAAGGCCGCTGCCGAAAACATGACTCCCCTCCAGTACATGCGCAAGTACGGTGCTGTCGAAGTCGAACGAGATATTTACAACGTGCAGGAACGGGCCGTCGAAGCCGATTCGATCGGCGAAGATGGCCTGGCCCGCCGGGATGGGAAAGTGGTTGGTGTCCGGGCCGGGGACGAGACCGTCACCGGCTTCGCTTCGCCGACCAAGAAGCTCGAATGGTGGTCCAAGACCATGGATGAGTGGGGCTGGAAAGACGAATCGATCCCCACCTACCTCAAGACGCACGTCTATTGGCGAGATCTCGACCAAGCCGCCGGCCAACGAGTGCTCGTTCCCATCTTTCGGCTACCGACGCTGATTCACACCAGGTCGGGAAACGCCAAATACCTTTACGAGATCAGCCACGGGCATCCGCTGTGGATCAATCCGATTGATGCGGAAGCTCTCGGCCTCGAATCCGGCCAGCTGGTACGCGTGAGTACCGACAACGGGCACTTCGTTATCCGGGCATGGCGCACGGAGGGGATTCGCCCGGGAGTCGTCGCGGCCAGCCACCACATGGGGCGGTGGCGACTCGATGACGAAAAGGGCAACGAAAGATGGTCATCGGCCCTCGTCGATATCGACAGCCTGGGCGACGGCAAGTGGCGCATGCGTCAGAAGAAAGGCATTGAGCCCTTCACGTCGGCCGATCCCGATTCAGAAAGGATCTGGTGGAAAGACGCCGGGGTCCATCAAAACCTGGCTTTTCCGCCTCACCCGGATCCGATCTCGGGGATGCACGCCTGGCACCAGATCGTGAACATTGCTCCGGCAGCATCCGGCGATCAGTATGGTGATGTGGTCGTGGACACCAACAAGAGCTTTGCGGTATACGAGGAATGGTTGAAAAAAACCAAGCCAGGTCCTGGACCTGATGGCACCCGTCGACCAACATGGTTGGCGCGACCTATCAAACCGACGTTGGATGCATATCAAGCCTGAAACCGCATCGTTGGCCGTAGAGGCGGCCGCGCGAGAAGCCAAGATCTGGATTGATCTTTCAAACCAGTGGCCAGGCGACGCCCACTTCCACGTATGGGACGATGTCCCTGGCTCGGAACTGGCCGTGATCGCGTTCTATGACCCGGCCAAGGACCTCACCCGGCGGATGGCGAGTTGGTCCTATCCGGTTGCCGAATTGGACTTCTCAGACGTGGCTCGTTTCGCCTCCGGCCTTGCCCAGGCCGAGTCCGACGCTTGGGCAAACGACCAGCCCCACGTCGCGACTCGGGCATACGCAGAACGGCGTTTCCTGGTGGGCGACAGAATCTTGCATTGGGCGATTCCCTGGCTCGATGCCATCGAGCGTTCTCACCCGGACCGGGCCGAGGATGCCGCCAGCACCAAAGAACAGTTGCTGGCGATTGGGGATCGTATGCGGCCTGCCCCGGCCTTGACCGGATCCGAAGGGCTCGTGGTTCCGGGGTTTGACGGCTACGGGCCGCTAACGCCTGACGTGCCCCTCGACGAGTTCTTGCTCTCACTCTGGTCCGGTTCACTTCTGACCAGAGCCGATATCGCTTCCGCTCGCAACTCACATGTGAATCGTCGATTCCTTCACCCCGACTGGTTGAAGGATGCCGAGACGCGCTCGGGATTGTCGAACCATTACAACCGGGCTGCCTTGCGGTGGGAGTCGATGGCCGTCGTGCACGTTGGTACGTCGCAGCTATGGCTCGATCTGGCGAGTCGGGCCAGGAACACCGCTCGATGGATGGCCACCTGAACCTTCGTCGGGGTAGGCGATCGCAGATCGAACGGAGACCTGGACACGCTGGTGGCGATCAAGGATCGGCGTCGGTCCGGTCCTAGCCCGGAGCAACTGGCCATCGTTGAGACGCACGACATATAGCTGGTCGTGGCCGAAGAATTCTCGATCGTGGATCGTCGCATTGCCGTTGTCGGTGGGTGCCAGCGACACGGACTCGGGGCGGATCATCACCGAGACACTTCCGTCGAGGGCTGTTTCGAAGGTGCCAATAGGTGTCACGACCTTGCCCTGTGTTGCGACCCCGGGAACGAAGTCGGCGTCGCCCACAAAAGCTGCCACAAATCGTGTGCTGGGGTTCAGGTACAGTTCGTCGGGCGTCGCAGCCTGGACGACCGTGCCGTTTTCCATTACGGCGACCACATCGGACAGAGCCAGAGCCTCCTCCTGGTCGTGCGTAACGAACACGGCCGTCGTTTCTGCCTCGCGCAGAATACTTCGCACCTCGCGACGGACCCGATCTCGCAATGTTGCGTCAAGGTTCGAGAAAGGTTCGTCGAGCAAGATGACGCCTGGACCGGGGGCCAGCGCCCTGGCGAGTGCGACCCGTTGTTGCTGGCCGCCCGACAACTCGTGTGGCATCCGCGTTCCGAGGCCCGCCAACCCAACCATCTCGATGACTTCGCCAACCCGCGGATCGTCGCGGCCGGGAAGACCAAACGCGACGTTGGAAGCCACGGTCATATGGGGAAACAGGGCGTAATCCTGGAATACCATGCCAACGTTGCGTTTTTCGGGCAGCACGAAAGTTGTTTCATCCACGATCCGCCTGCCGTGGATATCGATGGTTCCGTGGTCGGGTCGCTCGAATCCGGCGATGGCTCGTAGGGCGGTCGTTTTGCCGCATCCTGACGGGCCGAGTAACCCCACCAGGTTGCCCTCCCACACGTCGAGGTTGAAGCCCTGCAGGGCTACCGTGTTTCCGTAGGTCTTGTCGAGACCCCGGACGCGAATGGCTAGTTCTTGGTCAATCATGATCGGATCGTGCGGGTGGCGATGAGGAACATCGGCACCGCCGAGATCGCCAACAGTACCAGTGCGCTGGAGCTGGCCCGCGTGTACAGGCCTTCGTTGGCCTGCTGCCAGATCGCCAATGCCAGGGTGTCATACCCCGTGGGTCGCAGTAACAAGGTGGCCGGTAGTTCCTTCATGACCGTCAAGAAGACCAGGGCTCCTCCTGAGGCGATGCCCCGTCCAATGAGCGGCACGGTCAGCCGCAAGAACGAGCCCATCTGCCCGACTCCCAGTGACCTTCCTGCTTCTTCGATGTGTGGATCGATCTGGCGGAGCGCGGTTTCGACGGCTCCTGATGCTTGAGGCAGGAACAGAACAACGTAGGCGGCGATCAGAACCAAGAGACTCTGATAGATCGGTCGGACCAGGGTCACCGTAAAGAATAGGATCGCCACGCCGACCGTGATGTGGGGTAGCGCGTAGACCGCCCAGATCCCCCGTTCCATGAGTCGGCTGGCTCGCGAAGGAAACCGCACGAATAGAACTGCGACAGGTATTGCGGCGACGGCGGCCGCCAGGGCGGCAGCCCCGGAAACGGTCACCGAGCGAAGACCCGCCAGTCCGACGTTGGCAAGGGTCTGATCGTTGGCGAGTCCTCGCACCAACCAAAAGATGAGAACGCTGATGGGGACGACCAGGGCCAGCACCACCAAAGCACCGAGCGCACCCTCGACTGCCCAGGTTGCACTCCGACCAAGTCTCGTTCGTGTGGGTGGGCGGCTCGGCCGGTTCGTAAAGTATTCGGCTCTTCCCCGGGTCCGTTGTTCGATCCACAGGATGGCTGCTGCCAGCAGGATCAACACGACCGCCAGGGTGAGGGCGGGAGTCCGGTCGATACGTACCGCCCACTGGGCGTAAATCGCCTTCGTGAAGGTGTCGTAGCGCATCAGCGAAACTGCGCCGAAGTCAGACAGTGTGTAGAGCGCAACGAGCAGTCCAGAGGCTCCTATCGCCGGGCGTAATTGCCCAACGACCACGAGGAAAAAACCACGGAGCGGGGACTTGCCCAAAGACCTGGCGACTTCCTCAAGGGACGGGTCCATTCGACGGAGCGCGATGACACTGACAAGAAAGACGTACGGATAGGTGGTGAGCGAAAGCGCCAGCCACGAACCGAGCAGACCTTCCAATCTCGGAACGGGCCAGCTCCAGAGCTGCGCAAACATCCCATTGGGGCCGGAAGCCGCCAGGTAGGCGAGCGCCGCGACATATGAAGGAATCACCAGGGGAAGTGCCAGTACGCTCGTCCACAGAGCCGGCATCGGCAATGTGACGCGGGTCACCGCCCAGGCGGCTCCTACCCCGATTGCGGTGGCGGTGAGCGTGACGGCCGCTACCAAGACGGTTGTGTTGAACAGCAGCTCGGCGGTCCGCCCTGACCAGATCAAGCTCCACGATGGTTGTCGCGCGACCTCAATGATGATGTAGGCAAGGGGAGCGACGACCACGGCCACCACCATCAGCGAAGTAACCCAGAGCCAGCGCGGAGCCCGGTTGGCGCGAGGGGTTGCCGAATCCAAGCTTTGGGATCCGGCATCCGTTGGGATCATGTTCATGTCATACGAGACCGGCTTCTGTCACGAGCTCGGTTGCTCGATCAAGGAACTCGGACAGTCGCGTGAGATCAAGGTCAGGGCTCGATAGCTCGTCGAGGGGCTTCAGGCCTTCGAACGCCGCCACGCCTGCAGCCACGGGATACTCGAAGGTCTGAGTCGCAAAGTAGGACTGCGCCGACTCCGAAAGCAAGAATTCGATGAGCGCAGTGGCATCTGCGGTGCGATCACCGGCTGAGTTCAAGATGCCAATGCCGGCCGGCATTACGAGCGAACCGGCATCGCCCGCTGTTAGGAAGTGGTTCTTGGCAGTGGTTGTGCCTTGCTCGGCTTGCAGCTGGAGCAGGTAATAGTGGTTGACGAGGCCGAATCCGATTTCTCCCGCATCTGCGGCGGCGACAATCGGCGAATTCTTCGGGAACGGGGTTGGATTGTTTGCGGCGATTGCTTCCAACCACGCCCGGGTCTGGTCCTCGCCGTCGAGCATGATCATGGCGGCGACGAACGCCAGAAACGATCCGTTGGTCGGGGCGATTCCCAACCCGGCGTATTCGGGGTCGGTCAACTCCCACACGGACTCCGGGAGGGGGCCGGTGATGAGTTCCGGGTTGTACACGACTGTTCGGGCTCTCGCCGAGACACCCACCCAACGCCCCTCTCGGTCCGAGAACCGGGGATCGACCAAGCCCGCAAGTTCGGGTTCGAGTGGCTGCAGCAAACCGGCGTTGGCCACCGAACCGATGGATGCCGGGTCCTGGGCGAAGAACACCTGGGCGTTTGACGTAGCGCCTTCGAGAATGAGTGTGGCGGCAAGTTCGGTCGAGTCGCCATATCGAACGTCGATCTCGATCCCCGACTCGGCGGCGAATTGCTCAAATAGAGGGCCGACCAGGTCTTCTGACCTGCCCGAATACACCACGAGGGGGTCGCCCGATCGGTCGGCGGAACAGGCCGCTCCGAGCAGCGACAACACAAGCAGGATGGTCAGCGCACGCACGCAGGTTCCTTTGGTCGGTTGATGAAAAAGCTAATAAACACTATCGCCGTAGTGCAAATTAGCGGCCAGCCGCTTGGGGATGATGTGGTTATGGTCAGATTACCGGTAGCCTGTCGCCCATCATCGATCGTCCGGGAGTCAACATTCAGCGCGTCATCGGAGGCTTGCTCGGCCTCGCACTCTTGCTTGGTGCCTGCACACCAACCGAAAGTTCGACAACCATCTCGGTGTCGCCTGATCCGGCGGTCGATACGACCGTAGGCGGTTCACCCGAAGCTTCGTTGCCCCCCGTAACGCGAGCGGTGATCGAGTACGAACCGGGCTTTGTAGACGCCAAGTGCGAGTTCGCGACGGTGCCTGACCAGCAGCCGCGATGCGGCTACCTGGAAGTCCCAGAAAACCGGTCCAAATCCGGATCGGCCAACGTGCGCCTGCATGTGGCCATCTTTGCGTCAACCGCCGACACCCCTCGACCCGACCCTGTCGTGTATCTGGAAGGCGGCCCGGGTGGCGACGCTCTCGAGACCATCCAGTATTCGTTTGAAGACAACTTTGCCCCGTTCCTGGCTGAGCGTGACGTAATCATTTTTGACCAGCGGGGAACTGGCTTCTCCCGACCGTCGCTGGCGTGCCAGGAGGTTGAGGAGCTAACGGTCGAGTATCTCGACGTCATCCTTGAACCGGATGAAAGTCTCGAAATCGAACTCGACGCCGAGCGAGCATGTCATAAGCGACTCGCAAGTGAAGGCGTAGATTTCACCGCCTACAACTCAGCTGAATCGGCTGCCGACGTTGCCGACCTGCGCACGGTGCTCGGGTACGACGAATGGAACCTTTACGGCATCTCGTACGGAACCAAGTTGGCGCTCACCCTGATGCGGGACCACCCGGAAGGCGTGCGAAGTGTGGTCCTCGACTCGGTGTATCCGCCCGAACGAGATCTGGTTACCGAGATCCCTGCCAACTTTGCCAGAGCGCTAGATGAGTTCTTCGCAGCGTGCGCGACCGACGTCGACTGCTCCGCCGACTATCCCGACCTCGAAACCCGATTCTTCGCGCTTGTTGATGAGTTGAACGCTGCGCCGATCATGGTCGAGATCAGTGATGCGCTCACGCTGGAGCGCTACGACGCGGCGATCGACGGCGACGGCCTGATGGGAACGATGTTCCAGGCTCTGTACTCGCTAGATGCCATTCGCTATCTGCCACGCATGATTGTCGATCTTGAGCGGGGAGAGTCGTTTGTGCTCGGTTTGCTGGTTTCGAACTCGGTCACCAATCGGTCTTTCCTCTCCAGCGGGTACTACTCCGTGGTGCAGTGCCGTGAGGAAGTACCGTTTTCCGATCCGGCGACTGCCCAGGCGGCCAGCGATGCCTATCCCCAATTCGACGGCTACTTCGACGCGGCGTTCACGTACGAGTCATGTGACATTTGGGAGACAGGCACCGCCGACGAGATCGAAAACGAGCCGGTAACGAGCGACATTCCCACGTTCGTGACCACCGGGCTGTATGACCCCATCACCCCGCCGGAATGGGGGGAGGGGGTCGCCAATGAACTTGCCAATGCGCACTATCGGGATTTTCTGGTCGGCCATGCCGCCACTGCCACCGAACCATGCGCTCAGACGTTGATGCTGGTCTTTTTTGATGACCCGTTGACCGAACCGACGGACTCGTGTCTTGACGACATTGGCCCGCCCGAGTTCCTGAACCCGGCCGATGCGAGCGGTCCGTCGGGGTATGTCGAAGAACCATTGGAGGGGATGACCGGTGCGGTTACGGCCCGCCCCGAAGATTGGGAAGAGGTGAATGACGGCGTTTGGGCTCGGGGCCAAACCGATCTCGATACGACGGTGGTCTTGACACTCGGCGTCCCGTCACTTGGTGCAGACGTTTTGCTGAATGTCCTGAGTGCCCAGTTCGGTCTGGACACAGATTCCAGCACTCCCTACTCATCCAATGGGATCGACTGGAACATTGTCGACGGGGACTTCAACGGCGCCCCGGTCAAGGCGGCTGCCGGCGAAGCGTCAGGCGGGGCCATTGGGGTGATCTTCATATACGACCCTGCTGAATCGGCCCTGTGGGAGTCGGTGATTCTCGAAATTCTTGATCGGACACGCGGCTAGCGACTGCTGCCGGCCACCGAACCTGATTCGGGTGCATCCGCAAACTGAACCGCGCAGATTGCCCGACGATCGCCTTCCTTCCATGATGAAGGCGAGGGATAGAGCACGCCGAGATCCAGTTTCGAGGTGTCAGGGCTGGTGCCGACGAATTGGGTGAACTGCTCGATGCATGCGGCGTTCGCCCAGTTCTCCAGCTCGGTGGCGCCCGGGTAGTCCTTGTCGCCGGTCCAATCGGCAGCTCCGACGACTTCACCGTCGTGGGCGACCGAGCACGGTGTGTCATTGAAGGTCCCTGGACCTTCAATGACGAAGCAGGTTCCCGCCGTGAAGTCGTTGATGGCCGGCAGGTTCGAGAACCCGCCGAAGATGCGCGGGTACAGGCCAATGCCGATGATCACCAGGAAGGCCAAAAGTGCCACCCCTCCGGCGATTTCCTTGATCGGAACGGAGAGCTTTCCTGGGAGGGTTTCCGACCCGGCCGGTCGACCAGTCACGGGTCCACGACCGGTCATGGTTGCGGGAGTAGGGACGGGGACGTCCCGGTTGATGGTGGGTGGGATCGGCGTCGCGCCCGCCGCGAACGGGTCGGCCGGCAGGGCGAGGACTGCCCGACAGTTTGGGCACGTTGGTTCGGTTGTGGTGGTACCGCAGGTGCCGCAGTTCGTCGGTTTCTCCCGGTTGGTCACCAAACGGTAGTCAGGGTCGGCCGGTTGGGCGCGCCACCAACAGCGGGATCTCCAACTCGCCAGGTTCCAATCCGCCATGCATGCCGATGAGCCGGTTGTCCATGTAGCTGGTGAGTAGCAGGTAACCCGGGTCGGGGAGTAGGACCCCGTCGGGAAGTCGACGCTCCAGTTCGGGGTGCGGCGGTCCGTTTCCAAGCCAGGCACGGAGCTGATCCTTCGGGATCCAGGTGGCGGGGAATGGGGCCAGGCTGCTGGGGATTCCCGGCGACTCCTCGCTGACCCCTTTTACGTAGACGGCTCGCGGTTCGCCGAAGATCGTAAGGCCCTCGGTTGGTAACTCGAGTTTGTGATCTTCGGCGTAGTCGAGGTGTCCATGGTCGGCGGTGCCGATCATCACGGCGTGCTCGGGTAGGCGGTTGGCGATCGTCTGCCAGATCGAATTGGCCGTGCGGACGGCGCGACCGTAGTCATCTGATTTCTGACCGCCCACGTGGGCAGCCACATCGACGTGGGGGACGTACGTGAAGATGAGACGTCCTGGCTCGGAAGCGAGTTGGGCGGTGGCGTCGACAATGTCGGCGTCATTCCATACGCTCTCATATCGGGCCCCTCGATAGAGCGCCCGGGTCAGCGGAGTCCTCTCAAAGTTGCCTGGCTGTACGCAGATCGGCTCGATCCCGGCTGCCTTCAGACGTTCCCAAAGGTTCGGTGTCGGAAGAAGCTGGCTGGTGTCGGCCTCGATGGGGACGCCGCCCGGGGTTGTCCACTTGAGCATGTTGACCACCCCGTGATCCGGCAGGTTCATGAGATACCCGATGATTCCGTGCTGGCTGGCAGTCATCCCGGTGGCGATCGAGGAGAGGCTGACAGTGGTCGTAGACGGAAAAGGGGCGTCGATGGTCGCTACGTTGGCGGCGGCCAGGTCGCCGGCCTGCTCATGATTCAGCTGGTGGGCGCCCAGTCCATCGAACAGGACGAGCACATACGTTGCGGCGTCAGGGATATGTTCGGCAAGATCCAGATCGAGGCGGGGCGCCTGGCAGCTGCCGGTGAGACGATGTTCGAGTTCAGCGATGACGTTGACCAGGGAGCGGCCGTGCAGGCGGGGGGGACGCATATGGGC
>Ga0224506_10003413_pt1 | contig 10491 bp, 5 predicted proteins | sample SF_Jan12_sed_USG_2_FD_169108 | JGI IMG/M metagenome (GOLD analysis project Ga0224506, IMG submission 169108) | Sediment microbial communities from San Francisco Bay, California, United States - SF_Jan12_sed_USGS_8_1 | ecosystem: Environmental > Aquatic > Marine > Sediment | place: USA...
TGTTTATGAGTTCCTTATCCTGGGTCAAAGTTAAGCGTATTGAAGAATCGTAGTGATTTTTTATTTCTGTTACCGTGTTGGCATAGTAATAGTTTGGATAATCCAGCGCACCGTAGATTTCCTGCAGTAATTGTCGGATGTCGCCGTTGATATCCAGAATGTAAAGTTCAACCTGAGATAGCCTGAGTCTTCTCTTTAATTCATTTAAAATGCGACCAACCAAAACTTCAAAGGATTCAGATTCCAGCAAAAACATTTCCAGTTGATGGAATCTGTCCTGAGTTTGCTGATTATGCTTGGCACTATCCAACAGCTCATTAAGCAGATGATGCATTCTCACATTGTCTTGATAAAGCAAATGATTGGGAGAGCTTGCTGTCAGCTTTGGATTTTTATCAATTTGAATCGGATATTTCTTCATTTGCACAATCTGAGGGTTATCCTTAACTTTATTGAACCTTGATTACAAATACATTCTGGCACATCTTTAGTGAATTTTCAGGACATATGTAGCAAAAATAAAAAGAGTTTTATGTCATAAAAAACAAAGGTTAACAGTCAATAATCTCATAAACAAATCTATTTTCTGTGTCTATACTTGATGTAATGGAGTTAAATCAGTTTGTGGCATTGTCCTCATTAGGTGTAATGTCGATTGTTGTAAAGTAAGGCGGTAAGGGATGTTTAGTAGTAAAAGGCAGTTAAAGCTAATTGTAGTAATGGGATTTATTTTTTTCTTGGTGTTATCAGTTATTTTTGTCTATCTGTATAAAACTAACATCGATACACAAATCACAAGAATGTCAAGAATGGTTGAAACGGAAGCGCGGTTGATTGAAGCGGTAGCCCAATATGACTTTAAAGCAGGAACAAAAAGCTCAGGCTCAGGAAACTCTGCGCATAATACGATTAGTCAGGTAATAGATGCGTTTGCAACAAACTATTTGGTTAAGCAAGATAACAAAATGGAAGAAAGTTCTTTTGGAATCTTAGGCAAAGAAAAGAGCTATTTGTTTATACAGGAAAACGATAAGATCCAGATTTCAGCAAAAAACTATCAACATGATAGTTATGAGAGCGATGCAGATAGTGTATCTGTTTTGTCTATTGATAATAAGACACATCTACTATATCTTTTGGATGGCACAAGAGAAGAAAACCGGATATTTATAAATGCTTATAAAAGTAAAAGCGGCACCTATCAGGGAGCAGACAGATACGGTAATGACGTAATAGCTGTTTATTCTTATGTTCCAACCATACAACACAGCTTGATGATTGTTGCAAATAAAGATGATCTCAAGACTCCTTTTTTTCTATCATTTTTTTATTCACTGTTAGGCGTACTCGTCCTGATCTCAATAGCATCTTATAGCTATTTGAAATTTATAGACAAAATGTTTGTAAAGTCTGAGAACAGAAAAGAAAAAATGAAACTGCTACTCAATTCGACCAGTGAGGGAATTGTTGGGTTTGACGTTGAAGGTAATTGCACTTTTTCAAATCAAACCGCAGTAGAGCTTCTTGGTTATTCATCAGAAAAAGAGATAGAGAGCATGAATATTGGTGATTTCATTTATGATGACAACCAGTATTTATCGGCGAACAGGATAGTGTTATCTGAATATTTTGACAATTCAAACTCATCATATATCAATATGGTCAAAAAAGATAAAAGCTTTTTGAAGGCCGAGATTCGAGCGCATTCGATGATTGTAGATGGACAAAACGTTGGTGATGTTATGAGCTTTACTGATGGGAAGGTCAAACTTGCTGAGCAAGCCAGACTTAAAGACAGTAAGTTTCGTTACTATCAATTATTTAATGAAGTTAAGTTTGGAATTGCACATGTAGATTTTAATGGAAAGATTATAGAGGCGAACCATTTTTTTAGCATTATATCCGGATATAAAAAAGAAGAGCTAGAGAAAAGTGTTGTATATGATTTATTTGCAGATATTAACGAAGAAGATTTTCAAAATCTTGTTACGCATTGTATTGCACAATTAAAGAATGACGAAGTCTCTCAAATAAAATTAAATCATAAAACAAAAGACGAGGTATGGATCAATATGGGGATGACATTGTTAACTGATAGCAAGGGCACTCCACTAAATTTGATATGTGCAATTTATGATATCAGCGACAGAGTTCGCAGTGAAAGAAAATTGATAAAAGCGCAAGAAGCCCATTCGCAAGCTGAAATGATTACACATTTTGGTAACTGGGATTGGGACATAGTTACTGGTGAGCTTACCTGGACTGATGAGATATACAGGATATTTGGTGTAGAGCCACAAGAATTTCCTGCTACATACGAGGCATTTTTGAAGACAATTCATCCCGAGGATAGGGAAAGTGTAATTGAAGCAGTCAACAGTAGTGTAGAGGATGCAAATGTCCCCTACAACATTACCCATAGAGTAGTTCGACCCAGTAATGAAGAGAGGATTGTTCAGGAAAGAGGGATTGTATACCGTGACCAGGAAGGTAATCCTATTCGAATGATAGGTACAGTTCATGATATCACAATACAAAGAATTGCTGAAGAACAGCTCCACGTATATAAAAACAAATTGGAAAGACTGGTTGAGGAAAGAACTGATGCATTGATCTTGGCACAAGAGGAATTGATAAAGCAGGAAAAGATGGCAACATTAGGTCAATTAACAGCAACGGTGAGCCATGAGTTAAGAAATCCATTAGCGGCAATCAAGCCATCTTTATATATAGTTGAAAAATTGATAAAAGAGCCAAATCAAAAAATATCTTCAGCATTGGAAAGGATATCCAGAAGTGTTGAGCGTTGTGACAATCTTGTCGATGAATTGTTGGATTTCACCCGAAGCAAAGAGTTGAATATAGATACGGTCAATATAAATACATGGTTACCTGAAGTGATTCATGAGCTGAATTTACCAGACTCGGTTAAGGTTGTGTACGAGTTAAAATCCAGAAAAAGAAATATCGATTTGGATAAATCAATATTTTCCAGAGTAATAATTAACCTTGTTGATAATGCATGTCAGGCAATGACGGAAGTGGCAGATGCGGAACATATATTAAAGATAAAAACCGAAAGTAAAAAAGGAGGTGTCAGTGTTACCATAAGTGATAATGGTCCAGGTATGAAGGATGAAGTTCTTGAGAGGGTGTTCGAACCTTTATATAGCACAAAAGGGTTTGGAATTGGTTTGGGTATGGCTATTGTTAAACAAATTGTTGAACAACATCATGGGGAAATAAATATTCAGTCTATACTTAACAAAGGAACCGATGTTGAAATATTTATTCCTGATAAACATGTTACAGAAAAGGTGGCTTAAATGAACTTGATGCAAAAAAGCGAAATCAATAGCAATGATGATGAATCAAGCGTACAAGAGCAAGCCAGAATTTTAATTGTCGATGATGATGTTGATATTCTGGATTCATTACAAGGAATTCTGGAAATTGAATTTTCTGATTGTACTATTGAGACTGTTAACTCATTTGATAAAGCACTTGATTTGGCAAAGGATTTTGAACCTGACATTGCTTTGCTGGATATAAAAATTGGAAAAGACAATGGATTAGAATTGATTTCTAAGCTAAAGGTCATTAGAAGTGATGTGATTTGCATAATGATGACTGCTTTTCGAGAAACTGAATATGCTGTGACGGCAGTGAAAAATGGTGCAAACGATTATTTATTTAAACCTGTTCAACCTGATGAGCTTTTTAATATTGTTAAAAGAAATCTTGAAAAGCTGGAAGAGCAAAGAAAAGTTATAGCTTCTGAGCAAAGAGTAAAAACAGCATTTAATCATATTGATGATCTACTTTTTGTTGTAAATACCGATGGAGAAGTTATTGAGGCCAATGATACGGCCACCAAAAATATTTCCGAGGACAAGGTGCTTAAGAAGAGGGTTTGGGAATTGCCATGGTGGGATGATACCACTGAAAACAAAGCCAAGGTAAAGGAAAGTTTTGAGCAAAGTCTTTCAGGACAAATCATTAATTTTGAAATTGGTAGTATTAGTCTAAGTGATAGTTTGAGTTATTACAGTTTAAGTTTTAAACCTGTTTATGATATTAAAGATCAAGTCGTTATGCTGGTACTGGAAGGTTCAGATGTTACCAGAGAGAAAGTTGAGCAGCAAAATATTGAATATTTGGCTTTCTATGATTCATTGACAGGCTTAGCGAACCGAAGAATGTTTATGATGACTTTTGAACAAAATCTGGCCACCAGTTTAAGACACAAAATTAATAGCGCTTTATTATTTTTGGATCTGGATTATTTTAAACAGATTAACGACGAATTGGGTCATGGCGCAGGTGATAGTCTGTTAAAGCAAGTAGCAGAAAGGTTAGCGAGTTATACCAGGCAGGAGGATATTGTTGCTAGATTGGGTGGAGATGAGTTTGTTGTTTTACTGCCACTTTTAAGTCGAAATGCCTCTACTGCAATATCCAAAGCAAAATATGTTGCAGAGAAAATATGTAAAGGATTGAATGAGCCTTATGATCTAAATGGTCATTTAAATCGAGTTGGAGTCAGTGTTGGTGTTGTGATTTTTCCTGAAATGGGTACGGCTATCAAGCCTTTAATGGAGGCGGCTGACGCAGCTACTTACAAGTCAAAAGAGAGTGGCCGTAACCGGGTTACTATATACAATGGTGATGATGGTGAGCTTGATCACAAAACAAATATCGTAGGCATGGATATCAATGAAGCAATCGAGAAGAAAAGATTCAAATTGTTTTATCAGCCTATATATGGGCGCGATGAAAAAATTTATGCGGTAGAAGCTTTGCTGAGATGGGAGCATCCGGAATTAGGTTTAATAACGGCTTCTGATTTTTTTAATACCGTTGAATCACATGAAAATGTTGCCGATCTTTGTTACTGGACAATCAAACAGGCTTGTAGAGATTACAAGAAGTATGGAAAACCTGAGCTACAACTTGCGATTAATGTGAATAGTAATCAATTTCATAATAATGATTTTGTGAAAAAAATACTGGAGATTCTGGAAGCAGAGAAGGTTGCACCGGAGAATATCATTCTCGAGATAGATCAAAGGGTGTTGAGCAGTAATCCGATTGAAGCAAAGCACAGGGTAAATCATTTGATCGGAAAAGGAATTAGCTTTGCGTTAGATGGATTTGGTGAGCAAAATGATTCTATCTCACATCTTTTGCACTTGCCAATTAGCTATATTAAATTGGGATGGCAAATTATTCAGACTTCACAGGGATCGCAAAACAATAAATTTCTTGATGCACTGATAGCCATGAGTCAAGTTTTGAAATTTAACATAGTTGCCAAGCATGTTGAGAGTGAAGAAATGTACCAAAATCTTGTAAAAAAGGAGTTGTACGGATATCAGGGTTATTATCTGAAATCTGCGGTAATGTTAGATGAAATTGACTGATGTCATATCAAGGTAGAATTTTGTGACTTTGTTGTTAAAATTTTATTAATGGTAGTTTGTATTGCATCTATAATTATTAGAGTTTAGAGTTTAGAGTTTAGAGTTTAGAGTTTAGAGTTTAGAGTTTAGAGTTTAGAGTTTAGAGTTTAGAGTTTAGAGTTTAGAGTTTAGAGTTTAGAGTTTAGAGTTTAGAGTTTAGAGGCAAAGATACATTCCTTAAAAGACAGTTGAGTAGAAGCGAGACAATGTCAGAAGATAAAATCAATCAGTACTCGACCAGCGATCCGGATGTTACCTGGTCATCAGAGAAGACGGTCAAACCTGTTGTTGAGCGTCGTTCAGGCGTTGATAGAAGAAAGATGACTGGTCGCGCAATTACAGTACCGGATCGGCGCAGCGGAGCAGATAGAAGAAAAATAAGACTAACCATCACAGGAAGACCCCTGGACATAGAATAACTACTTGTGCAAGTAGTGTTTGTTTGCTATCATCCTTCAATTGAAAGTAATATCTGTTAGAGCTTAGAGCTTAGAGCTTAGAGCTTAGAGCTTAGAGCTTATAGCTTATAGCTTATAGCTTCTGTTAATATTTCCTTTCTCCACATTAAATCATCCCCGGGAGATATTATCAGTAGAATTTTGTAAACCATTTCTTCTCATGGATGAGAAAGCTTACCAAGTTTATCTATCAGGTATTATTTTCAATTTATCAAGGTTACAGAATCAGTCAGTTAATTCAGCATTACCCTTGCTAGCAAGTGATTTTGACCGCAAGGGTAGTTTGTAAGCATGATAGATAGTCAGAATGATCATTTGTCAGTAGCGCATTGTCGAAGTAGAATGAGCGAATGTACAGGCGCTAGCCGTACGAATAGTGACAAAAAATACATCTTTGTTTAGGGTCTTGGGAAGTTAACCATAATATAAAAGTTTTAGAATATGCAAAATCTGTTTTCACATGACAACCTAACCGTTATTTTATTATTTCTGACGTTTGTTGCTTTGGTTATTTTAATCATTGCATTAAGGAGAATATTATCATCTCATCCTGACAAAATATCTCAGGAATTAAATAATCTGTTGAGCCAACTTTCCCAATCACTGAATGAAAATCAAAGACAGACCGATGAAAAATTAACTCGCAATCAGCAACAATTATTTGAAAACATCATGGAAGACAGGGTCAAACAGCTTAACTCCATGTCTGAACTTAGAGTCGAGCTGGAAAAACGTTTTGCCGAAAGTCATCAAAAGCTGTCTGAAAGTGTTAATAATTTTGGTCAGAAAATCTCTCAAACTATGGAGCAATATCAATCTCAGACTCAACAATCAATAATCGACAATATCCGCAAGGGAATTGCAGAATTGCGCAATGATCTGGACAGAAGTTTGAAATTGCAGACAGAGTCTATTGAAAAAAGTATTTTGGGTCTTACTGAATCTACCGATAATCGACTGAAGGATATTAGTGGTCAGGTCGAAAAGAGACTGAATGAAGGTTTTGAAAAAACCAATAAAACATTCAATGATGTGATCAAAAGACTGGCTCTCATTGATGATGCACAAAAGAAGATCACTGAATTGTCCGGCAATGTTGTTAGTTTACAGGAAATATTAAATGACAAGCGTTCCAGAGGCGCGTTTGGCGAAATTCAGCTGCTGTCTTTGGTAAGCAATATCATGCCAGAGAACCATTACAAAATGCAGGCGACCTTATCCAATGAAAAAATTGCTGACTGTCTTTTACTTTTACCTGAACCAACAGGCTCTATTGCGATTGATGCCAAATTTCCATTAGAAAGCTATAAAAAGATGATGGATATCTCTCTTGCTCAGTCAGACAGAGATGCCGCACAAAGGCAATTTTCAAAAGATGTAAAAAAGCATATTAATGATATTTCTGACAAATATATCTTGCCACCGGAAACATCTGATGGTGCAGTTATGTTTATTCCGGCAGAAAGTGTCTTTGCAGAAATTCATGGTCATTTTCCTGATTTGGTAGAGTTGGCTTATCAAAAGAAGGTCTGGATGGTATCTCCAACCACATTGATGGCAATATTAACCACAGCATCTACTGTTATCAAAGACGAGCAAACCAGAAAACAGGTTCATATCATCAAGGAGCATCTTTCTGCTTTAGGTAAGGATTTTGGAAGATTCCAGTCCCGTATGGATAGTTTGTCGAAGCATATAGGTCAAGTGAGCAAGGATGTTGATGATGTGAGTGTTTCAGCTAAAAAAATCACTTCCCGATTTGAAAAAATCGAACGAGTTGAAATTAAGGAAGAAGTAGAAGAACTTGAAGTGGATAAAATTACAAAGCACATCAAGTAGCATCACTAACAGTATAATCTCTAAAAAAGCACTTTATTTTTAAAATTAATTAATTTCATTTCGTGTTACTTGCATTTTTTGTCTATATTTTACCTATACATCTGACAAAAGAAGGACTTTAACTTGTCTATACCAAAAGCTGTAAAAGAAATACTTGAAGCACAGGAAATTAAATACGAAACCATTAAAGTTGAAGATGTTTTCGGAATGGAGCGGCTCGCTGAAAAGCTTGGTGATGATTCACAATATTTGTTGAGAGTTGTAGGTTTTAAAAAGGCCAATAAAGTTGTGATGTGTGTTTTGCCATATGATCGTGTTGTTGAGGTAAAAGCTGTATGGCAATGGTGTTTTAGTGAATGTGAAGTATTGAAGGATGCAGAGCTTTCTGATTATTTTAAATTATGTGATAAAGGCAACTTTCCTCCTGTTCCAGATGTATTTGACGTGCAAATATTGATTGATACCTATGTTTATGATCTTGAATGGGTAATTTTTCAAAGTGGAAGCGATAAATCCATTATCAAGATGAACAAGGTGAATGCCAATTTGCTTTTTCAGGATTGTGCCAGCCATACCTTTTCATCAACGCCTGTAATAGAAGGCGAAATTCTGAACAGTAATCAGTCTGATGATATGGCGGATGATCAGAAGGAAAACTTTACTGCAACTCGTATCAAGCAAAGAATCAACGAGACATTTGATTTGCCGGCGATGCCTGAGATAGCACAAGATATTATGAAACTGAGAGTCGATCCCGGGGCGGATGCTGCCAGATTAGCTAAAGTTGTTTGTCAGGATCCTTCATTAGCTGCTCAGGTAATTAGTTGGGCAAGTTCGCCTTATTATGGATATCAAGGCAAGGTAACGTCTGTTGAAGTGGCAATTGCCAGAGTACTAGGATTTGATCTGGTTATGAATCTGGCATTAGGTATATCAATTGGAAAATCATTGAAAGTTCCACTTGATGGTGCATTGGGTGTCAGGGAGTTTTGGAAGAGAGCTATTTATGCAGCCAGCTTAACCGAAAAGCTTTGTGCAGCTATGCCAGTCAACAAAAGACCAGAACGTGGTTTAATCTATTTAAGCGGTCTTCTACATAATTTCGGCCACCTGCTTTTGGGGCATATTTTCCCGCCTCAGTTTAAACTTGTTAATGCTATGGTTGAGGCTAATCCATATACAACCATTGAAGATCTTGAAGACTTTATTCTAGGGGTTACTCATGAAGAGTTGGGAGCATGGTTAATGACAAACTGGCACATGCCAGAAGAATTGATTACGGCTGTAGGCAATCATCATCGTGAGGAAAATAACAATCAACATGCGGTTTATTCCAATCTGGTTCTTGTTGCCAATCAATTACTGAAGCGTTTAAACATTGGAGATGCAATAGGCACTGATGTATCTGAATCAATGATGGAGTTACTGTCTTTAGATAAGGAAAAGCTGGAAAAAGCACTTCAGGAAATAGAGGCTGATTCAGAAGCATTAAACATTATGGCAAAACAATTGGTTGCCTAACTTTAAAATTATTTAAACTTGTAAACAATGCTGTGATTTAATAAGTGAAACTTAATTATCATTGATTAGTTTGGTTAACAGTTTGTACTTGCTTAAGTAGACATTCTTGAAGTCGTCTAAATGAGTATTCTCCAGAGCTGATTCCAAATGTCTTTGGGCATCCTGGTATTCACCTAATTGTATTTTTGCACGAGCAATTCCGGCATAAGGTTCGTGTAGGTAAGGCGCCATTTTTTTAGCTTTGTTGTAGAGCAAAATCGCTTTTTCGTAATCTTTTAGGTTGTATGTAGTATCTGCAAGATTAATCCACTTAAAGGGGTTGTCATCAGGGTATTGCTCCAACTGGGTAGCAATTTCACGAGCTTCTTGATGTCTGTTTTGACGAACCAGTAGCATGTGATAATTGTTGAGAAGATCCAGTTTCTCATGGGTGCTTTCCAGACCATACAAATAAATCCCCTCAGCATAATCATCATAGCCCATTTTTTCGTGAATTAACGCCAACATATTTAGAGTAATTGGATTATTTTTGGTTAATTCCAATGATTTAACCAAATACCAGTACGCTGGCTTGATCTTTCCGCTCAATATAGATTCAGCTGCCATGTTTTGATAATACATAGAAATAAATTCCTGTTCCGGCACTCGTCTTAACATACGTGTACCTCTCACAGGAAAGTAATCAATCAAAATACCTGAGTAAAACAATGTAAAGTGTTCAGTTGTATTACTGGTTTCCATAAGCTTTGTTCTGATATGTTGACTGCTCACAATTAAATCATTACTTCGTTGATAAACAGGTGGTGTATTTACCAGCTGATAATGAATCTCCACCTTAAGAATATCAGCAAGAGATTTTGTTAAAATGGCCAATGAAAGGCAGTTGCCTTCATTTAAGGACAAGGCTTTAGAAGCGGTAAAAGTATTAGAATAAAAATTAAAGTTTGATAACTTGTCTTTTAGATAATTATAAATAATCTTGTTGGAGGCTTCAGATTTGAGTTTGCTGTGATTGGCAAAATTAAGGAAGTCGGTTTTTTGTTTTTCTGACAGAGCAAAAATTTGGTTTGGTTCAATAACATCAACGGGATCACCAAAATGTACTTCAGGCAATAGTTTTAACTCTCTTGCGGGTTTTGCATTTGATGATCCAGCGTATTCATCAACTTGTCTATAAGAGGCCGAGCAAGCTGATAAGAAGCATAAAATAG
>Ga0224506_10003415_pt1 | contig 10490 bp, 14 predicted proteins | sample SF_Jan12_sed_USG_2_FD_169108 | JGI IMG/M metagenome (GOLD analysis project Ga0224506, IMG submission 169108) | Sediment microbial communities from San Francisco Bay, California, United States - SF_Jan12_sed_USGS_8_1 | ecosystem: Environmental > Aquatic > Marine > Sediment | place: USA...
TGTTACAGTTCAAATTTAAACAATTCCTCCAGGATCTAACCCGCTTCATCTTCAACACCTTTTTTGGTCTTTTTGGGCTTTTCGATGTCGCAACGCATATGGGCTTACCTAAGCACGAAGAAGACTTTGGTCAGACCCTGGCCACCTGGGGCGTGGGTGATGGCCCATATTTCGTGCTGCCTTTACTTGGCCCGTCCACATTACGGGATACTGCTGGCCTGGCTGTTGACTGGCAATATGACCCTGTTAATGAAATCAAGGATGATCAGGCGCGATATGCAACCATTGGCCTAAAAGCCATTAATAAACGTGCTGGTCTTCTCAAAGCTTCAAATATTGTTGAGCAAGCCTCATTTGATAAATATGCCTTTACTCGAGATGCCTACCTGCAGCATCGGAAAAATCTGATCCATGATGGAAATCCACCTAGAGAAAAACCCGCTAATCTTAAATCCAGCAAAGAAGATGAAGCCCTGGAAGATGAACTCGAAGCCGAGTTACTTAAATCCCCTTGATAGCTGATTAACTTATGAACGAGATTTATTACTCAATAGCAGCCATTATTGTGGGATTCACCCTGCTGGTCTGGGGAGCCGATCGCTTTGTGCATGGCGCTTCTGCAACAGCCCGCAATCTTGGCGTATCACCACTGATTATTGGTCTAACCATTGTTGGTTTTGGTACATCTGCACCAGAAATGCTTGTCTCAATTATGGCTGCAATGGAAGGCAATCCAGGCCTGGCTGTCGGTAACGCGCTGGGGTCAAATATCACCAATATTGCACTGGTATTAGGTGTAACAGCACTGGTCTGTCCTCTGGTGGTGAAATCAGAGACCTTACGCCGTGAGTACCCAGCGATGTTTGCCGTGATGCTGCTGTCTCTGGTTCTGGTTATGGATGGCGAACTCAGCCGCAAAGATGGCACTATTCTGCTCTGTGGGCTGGTTCTAATGCTGTACTGGATGGTGAGTCTGGGTTTACGCAAAAACCGTGTCGACCCCATGGCCAGCGAGTATGATCAGGAGATCCCACACATTAGTATGCCCTGGGCAATTTTTTGGCTTTTGATTGGCCTACTCATCCTCCTCGCCAGTTCGCGTATTCTCGTTTGGGGCGCAATAAATATTGCCACTGCAATGGGGGTTAGCGATCTAATCATTGGCCTGACAGTCGTTGCGATTGGAACCAGCTTGCCTGAATTAGCAGCCTCAGTGATGAGCGCACTGAAAAAAGAACCGGATATCGCCATTGGCAACGTCATCGGCTCAAATATGTTTAACCTGCTTGCTGTTTTGGGCTTGCCCGGCGTAATCGCGCCATTAACACTCGACCCCGCAGTACTCAGCCGCGACTTCCCCATCATGATCGGGCTCAGTATTGCTCTGTTTACTATGGCCTATGGCTTCAGGACAGCAGGACGCATTAATCGAGTGGAAGGTGGTTTACTCGTAACGGCATATATTAGTTACATGATTGTGCTTTATTTCTCTACACAGGGATAAACCTATGCAAAATGAATTATTTAAAGTTATGAATGTAAAATGTGGTGGCTGTGCAAATAATATCCAGACTGGATTAAAAGAAATATCTGGTGTAACTGCTGTCGCCGTCGATATTGAATCAGGGCAGGTCACAGTTGAGGGTGAAGTATTACAGCGCGATACCCTGGCCGACAAACTTGCTAAACTGGGTTATCCTGAAACAAACAGCTAAGCTTAAGTATGCAAACCAGTCCCGCGACAAAATTGACCAAAGAACAGATGGATAAAGATCAAATTCAGTCCCTCGGCAAGGCCGTTATCGAAACCGAGCAACAGGCTATTCAGGCCCTGAGCAATCGTATTAATGATGACTTTGTTAAGGCCTGTGAATTCATGCTTCAGTGTGAGGGCAGGGTTGTTGTCACCGGCATGGGTAAATCTGGTCATATCGGTAGTAAAATTGCTGCAACGCTGGCTAGCACGGGAACGCCTGCCTTTTTTGTTCACCCGGGCGAAGCAAGCCATGGCGATTTAGGCATGATTACCGCAAAAGATGTTGTCATTGCCATCTCTAATTCAGGTGAGACTGACGAAATCCTCACTATTGTCCCAATCATAAAACGTCTCAACGTCGCCCTGATTGCTATGACGGGCAATCCGCAATCCTCTCTCGGCAAAAGTGCCAATGTTCATCTCGATGTCAGTGTCGAGAAAGAAGCCTGTCCGCTGGGACTGGCGCCAACATCGAGCACCACCGCGACTCTGGTCATGGGTGATGCACTGGCCGTTGCCTTGCTGGAAACGCGTGGATTTACCGCTGATGATTTTGCTCTCTCGCATCCCGGTGGTCGTCTGGGTAAGCGTCTGTTACTCCATGTTGGCGACATCATGCATGCTGGCGATGAAATGCCACAGGTCAGCGAAAACGTATCTCTCAGGGAAGCACTGGTAGAAATGACACGCAAGAGTCTGGGTATGACTTCTGTTGTTGACACAAAAGGTACGCTTGTAGGTGTCTTTACTGATGGCGACTTACGTCGCGTGCTTGATCATGGTGAGATAAACATTAAACAACTATCAATCAAAGACTGTATGACAAAAAACTGCACCGCAATTAGCGCCGATAAACTTGCAGCAGAAGCTCTGCAGATCATGGACAGCAAATCTATTAATGCGCTTCCCGTTGTAGATGAACATCAGCAGCTCATTGGTGCCATCAATATGCACGACTTACTCAAAGCTGGTGTTGTATAAGAACCGCAAACTCTGAATTATAAAAACATAAGAAGGAAAGATTGATCCTCATGCAAGAAATTCTAGACAAGGCAAAACAAATTAAACTGGTTATTTTTGATGTTGATGGTGTACTGACTGATGGCAGCCTTTTTCTTGGTGATGACGGTCAGGAATATAAGGCATTTCATTCTAAAGATGGTTTAGGTATGAAACTCCTGCAAGCTTCCGGGGTCGAAATTGGTATTATTACTGCTCGTAGTTCACATGTGGTTGAGCATCGGATGCGCAGTCTCGATATTAGACATGTCTACCAGGGCCAGCTTGATAAGCTATCAGCCTATAAGGAATTAATTGACAAACTGGCACTAAGCAGTGAACAGGTTGCCTATGTGGGTGATGATGTCGTTGATCTTCCGGTGATGAAGCAGGTTGGACTAGCCATTGCTGTACAGGATGCACACCCACTTGCTACTGAGCACTCTCACTGGCAAACCCCTCATAATGGGGGTCGTGGTGCAGCTCGTGATGTCTGTGAGTTAATCATGGAAGCACAGGGCACCATACAACAACAATTTGGTAAATTTATGTAAATGGGTAAACTAAAATTTTTAACACTTTTTTTAATCATCATCAGTATAGCGGGACTGACCAGCTGGCTGCTCCGAACCCTGAGTGATGAAGATAAAGAATATAAAACTGCATCCAAGTACGAAGCCGATTATTTTCTTGAAGATTTTGTTGCCACAGCAATAGATGCAAAGGGTAAACCTTCTTACCGACTTGAAGCAAAAGAACTCAAACACTTTCCTGTAAGTACACTCGTGACTCTGCAAAAACCCTATATTGAATTTTATACCGATCAAACTAAACCCTGGCAAACATGGGCAGAACACGGCATTGTGCATGAAACAGATCAGCGAATGATTCTAACAGGCAAGGTTCGTATTCATCGCGCCGGTGAAAAGAATGAAACGGCAATTACCTTACTCACAGATTCATTAACTATCGATACGCGCAGTAAACTCGCTGAAACAGAAGACGATGTCGATATCCAGCGAGGTAGTGATAATATTTCCGCAACGGGTATGCGTATTGATATGCTCAACGATCGGCTTGAGTTATTATCTAAGGTTCAGGGAAAATATGAAGTTCCTGCTAAATAGTATTTTTATCACGTTTTCAATCACGCCATGGATGACAAGCCATGCACTTGAAAGCGATCGTTCGCAACCTATTTTTATAAAAGCCAACCACGTCGAGATTGATAAACAAAAGGGCTTTAGTACCTATTCCGGCAATGTCAGTTTCAGTCAGGGATCAATCAAAATTCAGGGTGATCAGGTTACAATGTATTACAAAAATGGCGAGCTAGATAAGGCTGTCGTTAAAGGTCGACCCGCTCTGTTCCAGCAACAGCCTGATAAAGGTAATGATACCGTTGTGTCTCAGGCGAAGACTTTAGAATACTATGCCAGGTCATCACGCCTGTTCCTGCTGGACAAGGCGGAGGTATCACAGGGTGCCAACAGTTTTGCCGGTGCTCGAATTGAATATGATATTCATCGCAGTACCGTCGTTGCAAACAACAATAATTCGACCAAAGGACGAATAAATGCGATCCTTGCCCCTGCACCTGAAAACAAAGACGCAAATACTATAAAATGAGTCGAATCACTGCCAAACATCTCGCCAAAGCCTACCGCGGTCGACAGGTCGTCTCTGATGTTTCACTGGAATTAAATAGCGGTGAGGTGGTGGGATTGCTGGGACCAAATGGTGCCGGTAAAACGACCTCGTTTTATATGATTGTTGGACTGGTTGCCGCAGATACCGGCCAGATCACCCTTGATGATAAAGATATAACACAGTTACCGATGCATGCCCGGGCGCAAGTGGGTATTGGCTATTTGCCTCAGGAAGCATCCGTATTTCGTAAGTTGTCTGTAACAGACAATATCATGGCCATCTTGCAAACACGTAAAGAGCTCAATCCGACCCAGCGAGAACATGCCATGGAGGAATTGCTTGAGGAACTCCATATCGGACATATTCGTGCAAGTATCGGCATGAGCCTGTCTGGTGGCGAACGGCGACGCGTTGAAATCGCCCGAGCCCTGGCCATGAATCCACGCTTTATTTTGCTGGATGAACCCTTTGCCGGTGTTGACCCGATCTCTGTACTCGATATTCAGAGTATCATTAAACATCTGCAGGAACGTGATATTGGTGTCCTGATCACCGATCATAATGTCCGCGAGACGCTCGGAATCTGTGATCGTGGCTATATTATGAATAGTGGTGAAGTTATTGCCCGTGGTAAGCCAGATGAACTCCTTGCTGACCAGATGGTTCGTAAGGTTTACTTAGGCGAACATTTCCGTTTGTAAACCCCCTAATTTGAAATTATTTAAGCTAAAATGATATCAATCCAGCAGTAACGAGTACCGGCCAGAAATATAAATATGAAGCAAGCATTACATCTTCGCCTAGGCCAGCATTTGACCATGACCCCCCAGTTGCAACAGGCAATTAAGCTGTTGCAGTTGTCTACACTCGAATTGCAAACCGAAATTCAGGAAGCACTTGATTCAAATCTCATGCTTGAGGTCGCAGAAGAAGGCCAGGGTGAAGAATCTCCAAGCAAGCCCCAAAGTAGTGAGGAAAAACCCAGCGAGCAATCCTCCGATGACGACAGTCTTATTATGCAGCAGGATGAAATCCCTACTGACCTGCCTGTCGACAGCGCCTGGGATGATATTTATGAACCAACAACAGTCAGTTCCAGCAACCGGGAATTTGATAATCGAGAAATGGATATCCCCGATTCAGCTGGTGGTGAATCACTGCAGGAACATCTGATCTGGCAAATGGAAATGACCACATTCAGTGAAACTGATCGTTTCATTGCTGAGGCTATCATTGACTCAATTAATAATGATGGTTACCTCCCTACCTCAATCGAAGACATCCATCAGGGCCTGGGCGATAACCACGACATTGAACTTGATGAAGTAGAGGCTGTGCTCCACCGTATCCAGAACTTTGATCCACCCGGTGTCGCAGCACGGAACCTTCAGGAAAGCCTGACGATCCAGCTGAAGCAACTCCCGTTTGAATCTCCCTGGCTTGAGCAGGCCACTGAGCTGGTCAACGACTATTTCGATCTGCTGGCAAACCGTGAATATGCGCAACTCATGCGTAAAATGAAATTAAGTGAAGATGATCTGAAAGAGGTAATTTTACTCATTCAGTCCATGCAACCCCGCCCAGGTAGCCAGATCACCAGTGATAAACCTGAGTACATCGTACCTGACGTTATTGTTAAAAAAGTTAAAAACCGTTGGGTTGTAGAGCTAAACCCCGATGCGGCTCCTCGCTTGCGTGTAAATAATCATTATGCAAGCCTGATTAAACAGGTCAACAATAGCGCAGATAACACCTATCTTAAAAACCAGCTGCAGGAGGCGCGATGGTTTATTAAGAGTCTGCTCAGCCGCAATGAAACGCTATTAAAAGTTGCAAGCTGTATTGTAGAACGACAGCAGGGCTTTCTTGAGCATGGTGAGGAAGCAATGAAGGCACTGGTACTGCATGATGTTGCTGAAACCGTAGAAATGCACGAATCTACTATTTCACGTGTAACAACCAAAAAATATATGTATACCCCAAGGGGGATTTTTGAATTAAAATATTTCTTCTCGAGTCATGTTTCAACAGCAAGTGGAGGCGAATGTTCGGCAACCGCGATTCGAGCATTAATCAAAAAATTAATTGCCGCTGAACTTCCAAACAAACCCTTGAGTGATAGCAAAATAGCTAATATTCTGGAAGACCAGGGCATCAACGTAGCACGCCGAACAGTAGCCAAATATCGAGAAGCACTGGGTATACCGCCTTCTAATGAACGTAAAAGACTGACATAGCCATTCATTCCATATTCAAGGAGCATTCTATGCAATTAAATATCACTGGCCACCATATCGATATGACTGACTCCATGCATAATTATGTAGAAACCAAAATGGAACGACTTGAGCGGCATTTTGATAATGTCACCAACGTCCATGTTATATTGAGTGTAGAAAAAAACCGCCAGAAGGCCGAAGCCAATATGCACGTTACTGGAAATGAAATATTTGCCACCGCTGAAGATGAAGATATGTATGCGGCAATTGATGCACTCGTGGATAAACTCGACCGCCAGATCAAAAAGCATAAAGAAAAGCTCACCGATCATCACCGTAATGAGGGCAGCGCCAAGCGCAATCCGATTTCTGAATAGAATTTAATCAATGCAATTGACCGATCTGATCCCTGTTGACCGAATAGGCTGTAATGTTGATGCGAACAGTAAAAAGCGCGCATTAGAAATACTTGGCGAACTCCTGTCGACGGGTGATTCCAAACTGACCAGCATTGAAGTTTTTGACAGCCTGATAAACCGTGAACGTCTCGGCGGCACAGGTATTGGTCATGGCGTTGCCATTCCCCATGGCAGAGTAGCCAGCAGTGATACAACCCATGGCGCATTCATCAAGCTCTCGAAGGCGATTGATTTTGATGCCATCGACAATCAGCCAGTTGATCTCCTGTTTGCGCTTATTGTCCCTGAACACTCAACCGAAGAGCATTTGCAGGTACTTGCTCGCATAGCGGCAATGTTTAATGACAAAGAGCTCAGGACTAAATTACGCCAGTCGGAAACCTCTCAGGATTTACAACAACACATTCTCAAGTGGCAACAGTCTAACTAATAATGCCCAACTCTATTTCAATCCAGCAACTTTACGAACTTCACCAGAAGCAGTTAAAGCTGGAGTGGGTGTCAGGGCAGAAAAACCCGATCATCATTGAAGCACAAACTGATGACCTCGGCGATGAAGTGCTGGCCGGTTATTTTAATGTCATTCACCCGCATCAAATTCAGATCATTGGTCATAAAGAAATAAAATATTTTTCCTCCCTGGAAAAAAATGCAATCCATGAAATATTAAACTCATTAGATCTATCGAGACCGTCTATTTTCATGGTTGCGAATAATGCGAATATACCTGATTCAATAACTCAGTTTATTGTTGATAATAAACTTGCCCTGCTCAAATCCAGTTTATCCGGCGCCAAGCTGATTGAGTACCTGCGTTATTACCTCTCGCAACATACCGCGAATCGAATTACACGCCATGGCGTCTTTCTTGAAGTCATGGGTATTGGTGTACTCATCACTGGCGAAAGTGGCATTGGTAAAAGTGAGCTTGCGCTTGAGTTAATCAGTCGAGGACATCGGCTGATCGCCGATGATGCACCCGATTTTTATCGCTCTGGCCCTGAGATCATCCACGGCCAGTGTCCTCCAGCACTGGATGGCTTTATCGAAGTCCGCGGTCTGGGAATTCTGAATGTTCGCGCCATGTTTGGTGACATGGCTGTGCTCGGGACAAAACGACTTCGATTAGTGATACATATGCAGTTGTTCTCAGAGGAAAGGCATACTAAGATGGATCGATTGTCGACGACTCAACATTATGAAAATATCCTCGATGTTGAGGTACCGGTGGTTGTGCTCCCGGTTGCGCCGGGACGGAACATGTCGGTCATTGTCGAGGCTGCTGTACAAAACCACGTTTTGTCGCTCAATGGTTATAATGCAACTACAGATTTTATTAAAAGACAACAACATTTAATCCAGAATAACGAAACATGAGACTGGTCATAATTAGTGGGATGTCTGGCTCAGGGAAGTCAGTTGCCCTCCACGCCCTGGAAGATATCGATTATTATTGCATCGATAATTTACCGATCGGCATGCTACCTGCGTTCTCTGTACAAATTCTCAGTAATCCAAACACACACTATGAAAATTTTGCTGTCGGCATTGATGTAAGGAACCTGTCTGGCGACTTGAGCATCTTCCCTGAGTTGCTCGAACAAATGCAAAGTAATGGTCTGCAATGTGATGTCGTGTTTCTTGATGCCGATGATGTCACTCTCATGAAACGTTTCAGTGAGACTCGCCGCAAACACCCTCTCACCAGTGACGAGGTGCCGCTGAGTGAAGCCATCAAGCAGGAACGTAAGCTGCTTGAACCCGTTACATCGAATGCAGACCTGGTCTTTGAAACAACCCAGATGACGGTACACCAACTGCGCGAACTCGTTCGTCAACGCATTCTGGGGGCACAACAAAACAGCATGTCCCTACTGATCGAATCTTTCGGTTTTAAACACAGTACCCCTGTCGATGCCAATTTTGTTTTTGATATTCGCTGTATCCCCAATCCTCATTGGGTTCCTGAGTTACGTAGTCTGACTGGGCTCGATCAGCCGGTCATTGATTATCTGGAAAAATATGATGAAGTGCAGAAGATGTATAACGATATTCGGCACTACCTCGATGAGTGGATCCCCAGTTTTGCTGCGGAGAATAGAAGTTATCTAACCATAGCGATCGGCTGCACGGGGGGACAGCATCGGTCTGTGTATATGGTCGAAAAACTGGCCGCGCATTTCAGGAATGCCATTCGGAATGTACTCACACGCCACAGGGAAATGGAATGAGTGTTGGGATACTGATCATCACACACAGCAATATTGGCAAATCACTCTGTGATGCTGTGGTTTCGGTGCTGGGCACCAGCCCACTGACGGTTAAGACCTTACCCGTCTCTTTAGATTGCGACCCTGAACAACTCGTCGCTCAGGCGCATACGATAATTAAGACTCTGGATCAGGGTGATGGCGTACTGGTACTCACAGACATGTATGGCTCGACACCCAGTAATATCGCCTGTAAGCTGAGCAACACGATGGTAAAAGTCGTGGCTGGGGTAAATTTACCCATGCTTGTAAGGATAATGAACTACCCAAAACTCGATCTACAGCAGTTAACCGATAAGGCCGTCAGCGGTGGGCATGAGGGCGTCATCCCCTGTAGTCCTGCAAAACACTAATATGATTACTGAAGAAGTTGCTATTATTAATAAACTTGGCCTGCATGCTCGTGCTGCAGCCAAGCTGGTTACTATCGCATCGGCATACAAGGCCGATGTGCAGCTCGCCTTAAATGGTAAACAGGTCAATGGTAAAAGTATTATGGGTGTCATGATGCTGGCGGCTGCAAAAGGGACTAAAGTAACTTTAACTATCTCTGGTAATGATGAAGAACAGGCAATGGCCGCGCTAATCGAATTAATTAACAATAAATTTGATGAGGAACAATAGCGGCTACTTTTATTGATTAATAACGATATCTGGATGGACATCCATGACCTACTCTCAATATGGCACAGGTATTTCCAACGGCATTGTCATCGGTCCGGTCCATATCCTCTATCGTGATGAACTGGAGATCACCGAATACGCACTACCACAACAGTTCATCGTAGAAGAACAACTCCGATACCAACAGGCCCTCACTGCAACAAAACAACACTTGCGCGATATCCGCTCTCGCATTCCTGCAAGCACACCAACCGATATTGCTGAGTTTATCGATACACATTTATTAATGCTGAATGATTCAGCCTTTTCGACCAAACCTTTGCAGATTATTGCAGAACAACAATGTAATGCAGAGTGGGCACTGAAACTACAACGCAACAAACTCGTTCGTGTTTTTGATGAAATGGAAGACGCTTACCTACGCACTCGACGCGATGATATTGACCACCTCGTTAACAGTATCCAACGAATTTTGTTAAACAGCCCCGTGCATCATAGTGTCTCACCCTCACAGGAACATCCTTATTCAGGTTATATCCTCGTCACTGATGAT
>Ga0224506_10003416_pt1 | contig 10488 bp, 9 predicted proteins | sample SF_Jan12_sed_USG_2_FD_169108 | JGI IMG/M metagenome (GOLD analysis project Ga0224506, IMG submission 169108) | Sediment microbial communities from San Francisco Bay, California, United States - SF_Jan12_sed_USGS_8_1 | ecosystem: Environmental > Aquatic > Marine > Sediment | place: USA...
GAATAGCTTGCAGGTCTGAACCGGCCCTGCGGTCATTACCTCAAGCCAGCCTTGTACAGGCCGTCTATCAGGTGCCTTAGTTGCAATGGGTCGATAAAAGGCACGGCTTCTGCCACTGTGTCGATCGATACCGAGGGATCGTTGATTTTAATTTGTTCCAGTTCCCAGTTGGCGTCATCGATACGCCCAAGATGCGCATAAGTCGATGTCATCCACAGGCGCGCTTCCTGTGCCTCGGGGTTTCTATTGAGTGCGGCCTCAAATTGCTTTATCGCGTTTTCGTAATCGCGTAGATTAAAATAAATTTCACCCATAATAATTTTGTATACAGAGGGGTGATAGGGGTTGAGCAACATGGCCTTTTTCATCTGTTCCAGGGCTTCTTTCGGTCTCGCAGTATAATTAAGCGTTGTCGCCAGGATTCCATATCCATCGGCGTTATTTGGATCGAGATCTATCGCCTTGATGGATTCGGACAATGCCAGCTGGTATTTGCGATTGACCAATGCGGAAAATGCCACGGCCCAGTGTACCTGCGAGAGGCTGCTATCCAGCTCGAGTGCCTGCTGCGAAAGCGCTTCGGCTTTATCGAGGCTTAACATCGGTGTTTTGGTCCAGCCGTTCATGACATCGGCTGCGTGGGTCAATGCCAGGTTGGCATAAGCACGCGCAAAATCGGGGTCAAGATCAATCGCTTTGATAAAAAACTCGCGGGCGGCTTTGTTACTCTCTTTGGAGTACTCCCAATAGAGCCCCCAGCCCTTTAGAAAGTTGTCGTAGGCTTCGATGCTTTCGGTATATTTTTTTGCAATATGTCCTCTTTCACGATCGCTGATTTTTAACTGCAGGGCATCAATAATCCTCGCCGTGACTTTATCCTGTAACGCAAATACATCTTCCAGGCTACCGTCGAAACGCTCGGCCCAGATATCCCGACCATTACTGATGTCCATTAAATGGGCGGTTATTCGTAATTGATGATTACTTTTTCTGACGCTGCCCTGAATTAAATAAGCCGCACCCAGTTCCCTGCCTATCTGGATGGGGTCGGCAGAGCTGTCTTTGTAACTAAAAACAGAATTTCTGGCGATAACGCCGAGGCCGGATATCTTCGAAAGGTCGGTAATGATATCGGAGGTTATGCCGTCGCTAAAATAATCCTGCTGAACATCGGTGCTCATATTCTCGAAAGGCAGCACGGCGATGGTACTGTTCGGGGCAATACGCGTTTTGAAAAACCACCGGTATTCCTGATTAATAAGGACAATACTTGTTACCGCGATCAGGACTCCCAATCCAGCCAGTCGCAGGCCATTTAAACGGCGCGGCCTGGTTCGATGGCTGGTGTCGTTTAACTGGTTTTCTGTTGTCGCTTCTGCGGGCTCTATTGCTATAGTCTCCATGTCGCTGGGCGGAGATATCGGCATGATCAGGCGGTAACCTTTTTTATGGACCGTTTCAATATAGCGAGGATTTTTCGAATTATCGCCAAGTGCCTTGCGTAGTTTGATTATGGCTGTCGATAGCGAATCATAACCAACTACGCGGTCGGACCAGACTTCCGCTTCGATGGTTTCGCGGGAAACGACATTATTGGCTTGCGCGGCAAGGCAGAGTAAAACGGACATCACCTGCGGTTCAATTCTGTTCGACTCCGCATCACTGCCGTAAGCGGAAATTTCTCCCGGCTCTGGATCTATGTACCAGTCGCCAAGAACAAAAGGCGTGGGTTTTTCTAATTCTGTATCAATAATCATCAGAGGTTTTGTAATTATTTTCGGTCCTGAATTTTCATAAGCTATTGATTTATAATTATTATATCTTGTTTATTTATTATTCATAAAATCTTCAGATTTTCGCCGTAAATTTCTAAAAATCTAACCGTATAGTAATTGGTGTAATCCTGCAAAGCCCATTCACCGATAGTTTAGCAATGGTAGCTGATCTGCTAAAGCGACCCATTATGGTACAGGAATACTTCTTACTATAACTGTTGAATTTTGGAGAAAAAATTATGACTAGCTGGAATGTTAAAGGAACCTATGTCGAGGCCTGTAATTGTGAGGCTATATGCCCCTGTCTCGTATTCTCGCCACCTACCGAAGGTTCGTGTACGGCAATGGTCGGCTGGCACATCGATGAAGGTTTGTTCGGTGATACCACGCTCGACGGATTAAGCACCGCCTTGCTGGTGCATTCACCTGGCAATATGAAAGACGGAAACTGGAAAGTAGCACTCTACGTGGATGATCGCGCCAGCGAAGAGCAGAACCAGGCATTGATGGGGATATTTTCAGGCCAGTCTGGTGGGCATCTTGCCAACCTTGGGCCGCTTATCGGTGAAGTACTCGGAGCAGCACCGGCATCGATAAGTTTTAATGAATCCGCAGGTGATTTTTCTTTATCGGTCGCGGGCCTGGGCAGTACCGAGGCCAAAGTGCTTGAGGGCCAGGGTGGCGGTGCCGTGACAGTCAGCGGACACCCATTGTGCATCTCACCCGGTGAAGCAGGCGTGATAGCGCGTTCCGATAAGCTGGAACTCGACGGTTATGGTTATACGCTGAGTGTCGAAGGGAAGATGGCCATGTCTTCTGCCTTTAGTTACAGCGGTTAATACCATGGCTGGATATGGAACCATCGCACTGCTGCGACAGGAGCTACGCGTCACTGGTGTACTGCTGGTCGCCATGCTGTCCGGGTGGGTTTTTCTGGTCTGGGCGATGGTAGATGGGAGTCACCCGCTGGCCAAACTCATGATGCCCATGAGTCCAGCCTGGTCTGTCGCCAATGTACTCGGGGTATTTGCCATGTGGGCGATCATGATGCTGGCAATGATGCTTCCCTCGGCTATACCCATGATTCTTTCGTTCGTGAACCTGAGTCGACAGAAACACCGGGGCGCCCACGGCTGGATTTTCGTCGGTGCTTACCTGCTGATCTGGACGGTGTTTAGCGCATTCGCCACGCTCATGCAGTGGGTGTTACAGGTGACCAGTCTAATCTCTCCGATGATGGTGAGCCAGTCTATCTGGCTCACAGCGACCCTCCTGATGGTGGTCGGGTTGACGCAGTTTACGGCTTTAAAACAGGCATGCTTACGACACTGTCGTACACCGATGGGATACCTGCTAACCGAGTGGAAGCAGGGCGCCTATGGTGCCTGGCGAATGGGTTTTAAGCATGGGTTGTACTGCCTGGGCTGTTGCTGGGCGATGATGGGGCTACTATTCGTTACCGGTGTGATGAACCTGGTCTGGGTTGCAGCGCTCACCGTGGTAATAATCATCGAAAAAATACACCCGGCCGGCGAGAAACTCGGCAAATACCTTGGGGCGACCCTGATCCTTTTCGGTATCTGGAAAATTGCTCAGTTGAGTGTGATGTGACCAATCCACCGGGATGGAAACTATCCCGAACATCGGGTACTGCATGAAGAGCAAAGTAAGAAAATTTACTGGAAACTGCCAGTGCCCGACGGTTTCTGATTGCATCAATGCAAAATCAATTTCCCAACCGCTCACTCAGTAGCCAGCTCAATACGATATACCGCATGGCAGGAGACGCAGTTTTGTATCAGGGTTGATAATTGTCCTAGTGCATGGCTGCCATCGCCAAGATCTTCTGCATCCATAGCCAACTGGTCAAATTTTGTGTGGGTGTCAAACCCCAGCTGCTTAAACTCCATGGGGAGTTTTCCCATTAATGTGCCCGGGACTGCACCTTGAGCCGCTGAGCCTACTTTTCTGGCAGACTCTGCGATAAGAACCATATCATTTTCTGTTATTCCCTGTGTGACCTGTTGAATAGTCGCCAGGAATGTTCTCATTTCCTGCAGAACCAAATCTCTTTCGGATGCATTCAGTTGTATTGCCAGGCGTCCGTCACTGCTTTCTACGACACTACCCTGGATTAAAAATTTATAGGCTCCGCCAGCTATCACGGCTAACAGAATCACTACGATGACTGTACATAATTTTTTCATAATTTCCTCAGTTAAAATTGATCCTGAAAATCAGGATGCTGGTTTTGTGCCCGGGCGCATAATGTGGTGATAAGCCAGCCATGAAATGACTGTCCAGAACAGGGTTCGTATTGCCATAGCGACAACGGTTTGCATTTCATAGAGACCACCATTCATGACATGCATTCCAAAAAATATGTATGCTGTAGCCGTCACTAGCACGATCAAGTAGGCCAGATATGTCGCCCAACGCTTCATCAGAAACAAACCCGTCGCGGTAATGACATAGACAAAACCGCAGATAAAATTTGTCCAAACTACAAATGGTACAAAATTTCCCTGCTGTTGATGAAACTCGCCTGTGGTGAAGAGAACCAAACCACTTGATCTAAGTGTCAAACCACCAAAAATGAGTGCAATGATTGAAAATATCCAGATCGAAACTGGACGCTTTGTCTTTGAATCCTGCGACATAATTACCTGCGTTACTCAATATACTGTTTAGTTTCTTTTTCAGCGCCTGGGATAATTACTTGCTGAAGAAGGGTTAAAGCATCGCAAATCTGCTTGATTTGCTGCCCGTCAAGATTGCTGTAAATCTGACTGATCTGCTCAAAATGCTGAGGAATCATGCCTTGTACAAATTGCTCTCCCGACTCTGAGAGCCGAAGGCTGATTTTGCGTCCGTCGTCAGGGTGCTGTTGCCGGGTGATATACCCATCTCGTGACAGATTATTCACCAGTCCTGTAACCGTTGCTTTAGTCACACAAGTGGCTTCAGCCAGCTTCACGGGTGTCCAGTCATTCTCCGGAAGGTTGTATAGCAACATCAAAATGGCAAAACGTCCCTGCGAAAGACCCCACTGTGCAAAATGATTTTCAAACAGATGGATTGTCTGCTGGGAGGACATTAATAACTGAGCGCTCAGCTGAACCGCTGCGAAATCAAAATTGGGTACCTGTTCACTCAACTTCGAAAACAGTATGCGTCTGATTGCTTCGTTAGGGATCAAACTCTTCATAACGGTTAGGCGCCTTACTTAATGTTCTGAAAATAGTAAGGCGGCTAACTATAATTGTCAAGAAATCATCCTGACAAAGTCACTTCCGGGTCTGGAAAGTGCCAGCGAGATTTAGAAATAAGACGTGATACTCAAGATAGCCATTGCAACAAAACGCCCTGGTCGGCTGCGGGAAAATCCAGAAAAATCGCCGGAACCGCCCAACCGTCACCACTCCAGAGCCCGGGGCAGATCACAGGTTTTACTAAAATAGGTTTAGGCGTTATTCTTTGGACTCATACAATAACCATAAAAACCACATGGAGGTGAAATATGCCATGCAAACCCCGATTTAATTTGCCGGCTATACCTCAGCACGTTGTACAACGAAGAAATATTGGTGAATCCTGTTTTTGTGAGGGTCGACGATTATTTGCGATATCTCGATGATTTTCACCATGTCCCTGAAAATAGCGAGGCCGCGACATGTTATTCAATCATGCACCAGAAAAATTCTGGAATCTAATCTCGTCAAAATATGCGGCATCGCCTATTGCAGACAGATCGGCTTATGAAACTAAAATCACCAGGCTTAAGACCTATCTAACCCCTGACATGTCTGTGTTGGATATCGGTTGTGCCACCGGTACGCAATGCGGCGATATTGCAAGTAACGTCAAGCAGGTTACGGGCATTGACATATCCAGTAAATTACTCGCGATTGCGGAAAAGAGAATGGCGGAGCGAAATCTGACTAATGTCGAGCTTTTACGAACCTCTATTTTCGATAAAACTTTTCAACCCGGCAGCCTGGATGTGGTGATGGCTTTTTTCGTACTGCACTTTTTTGAAGACATTGATGCTGTCTTTAAACGCGTTCATGAACTGTTAAAGCCGGGCGGGATATTTATTTCTGAAACCGCATGCCTGGGTAATAAAAATAAACTCATGGGTGGCTTGCTCAGATCTGCGGGTCGCCTGGGTTTGTTGCCAAAAATCAATCTGCTGACTACTCAGCAACTCGAACAGTCATTGGCAAGAGCGGGATTCAGCATCGTTGAAAAAACCAGATTCAGTGAACGTTCCGATGCGGAATTCACCCTGGTTGCGCAGAAGGCCTTGAGCGAATAGGAAAGCAATATCCAGGCTATAGATCACCATAATTTGACTATAACTGGTTATGTTCGAATCGATCCAGTGTTGAGTTTTCTGGTGGGTCGTATTCTTCCGGTCGGCTTTTGAGGCGTTTATCGTTTAGCAGTTTAAAGAACAGGGGCACAAAGAACACCGCCAGGAAAGTTGCAGCCAACATGCCGCCCATGACCCCGGTGCCGACCGACTGGCGGGCACCGGCACCCGCGCCGGTAGAAAATGCCAGTGGTGCAACGCCGAGTATGAACGCCAGCGAGGTCATGATGATAGGGCGAAACCTGAGGCGAGCTGCCTCCATTGAGGCGGCTGGAGAATGCCAGCCCTCCTGAACCTTTAGCAATGCAAATTCAACTATCAGGATTGCATTCTTGGCAGCCAGCCCTAGCAAAGTGATCAGGCCGATCTGGAAATAGACATCGTTAGTGAAACCGCGCAGATACACTGCGGCCAGTGCCCCGAAGGTACCAAACGGCAGAGCCATCAACACCGAAAACGGCAGAGACCAGCGCGCATACAGGGCGGCCAGGATCAGGAATACCATTAACACCGCCAGACCCAGTGCGATAGTCGCGTTATTTGCAGCATGTTTTTCCTGAAAGGATGCACCGCTCCAGTCATAAGTAAAACCCTCGGGCAGCGCCTTGTCCGACAGCTCCTCGACCACATCCAGCGCCTGGCCTGAACTTATACCGGGCGCCGCACTGCCGAACATTTTTACCGCGGGCAGGTTGTTGAATCGATCCAGCGTATCGGGCCCGGAACTGTATTTTACCTGGGCGAAAGCCGACAGTGGCACCATATTGCCGCTGCTGCTGCGCACAAACATCTGGCCAATATCCTGAGGCGACTGACGATACTGAGCATCGGCGGACAGTATTACCTGCCAGGCACGGCCATAACGGTTGAAATCGTTAACATAATAGGAACCGAGGGTTGCCGACAGGGCCTGAAATGCGCCATCGATGGGAATGCCTAGCGACTTGGCGCGTTCGCGATTTACATCTACAAAAATCTGTGGTGTGGACGGTCGCCAGAGGCTGTTAACCATCCCCAGGCGCGGGTCTTTTTGTGCGGCTCCCTGGAAGGCGCGCATCGCGTCAGCCAGCTTCGCCGGGTCGTTACCCCGCTGGTTCTGGATATAAAACTCAAATCCACCGGTTGCACCGAGGCCGAAGATCGCCGGCGGGTTGAATGCCAGTACCAGTGCTTCCTTGATGTTTGCTGTCTTGGCAAAAACTTCCCCCACCAGTGCTTTTGACGGAACCTGACGTTCGTCCCAGTGCTTGAGCGTTACGAACAGGGTAGCCGCATTATTTTTGAAGCCGCCACCAAGAAAATCAAACCCGGAGAATGACACAACATCTTTGTTGTTCGGGTTGGACTTGATTGCTGCGATGACGCGGTCAACCACCTTGTCGGTGCGCTGCAGTGATGCGCCATCCGGCAGGTAAACCGCAGCAATGTAAAATCCCTGGTCTTCATCCGGTACCAGGGACCCCGGCGTTATTTGCCAGAGACCGCCAGCCACTGCGACCATGCCGCCGAATAGAAGTAACGCGAACAAAGCGCGCCGCAGCAGAAACCGGACGCCGTGAACATAGGCGTGGCTGAAGCGGCTGAAGGCCCGGTTAAACCAGTCGAAAAAGAAATTGCTCTGCTTGTGCTCGTTGCGCAGAATCATCACGCACAGCGACGGCGTCATACTCAGGGCTACCAGGCCGGATAGTGTCACCGAAATCGAAATGGTAATCGCGAACTGACGGTATAATTCACCGGTTAGCCCACCGAGAAAGGCGATCGGTACAAACACCGAATCCAACACTAGAACGATAGCAATGATCGGACCGCTGACTTCGTGCATGGCCTTGATCGCCGCTTCGCGGGCTTTAATACCTTCCTCATGCATGATGCGTTCGACGTTTTCCAGTACCACGATGGCATCGTCTACGATAATGCCGATAGATAACACCATGCCGAACAGCGTCAGTGTGTTAATCGAATAACCGAGCAAATACATCCCCGCGAAAGTGCCCAGCAGGGAAATCGGTACCGCCAGGGTGGGGATGAGGGTCGCGCGCCAGTTTTGCAGAAACAGGAACACCACCAGAAACACCAGCACCATGGCTTCACCAAGGGTTTTCAATACTTCTCGAATCGATACTTCGATAAAACGCGTGGTGTCGAATGGTACTGCGTATTTTAGTCCATCGGGAAAATCCTCGGCCAGATGCGCCAGAGCCGCTTTGACTTCGTCGCCGACGTCCAGCGCGTTTGCACCCGGTTGCAGGAAAATACCAATCAGGGCAGAGGATTGACCGTTGTAACGGCCGTTAAAATTATAATCCCTGGAGCCCAGTTCGACCCGCGCAATGTCTTTCAGGCGCAGGCTGCTGCCATCCGGGTTGGTGCGTAGGATGATATTTCCGAATTCCTCGACGTCGCTAAGCCGACCCTGGGTAGTAATGCTAAACACCAGTTCCTGCTCACCTTTATTCGGATTTTCACCAATCTTGCCGGATGCAAACTGAGCATTCTGCTCTCTCACGGCGGCGGCGACATCACCGACCGTCAAGCCCAGTTGTGCCATGCGATCGGGCTTGACCCAAACCCGCATGGCGTAATCCTTGGCGCCGAAAATCTGTACGTTGGTGGTACCCGCAATACGCTTGATGTTATCCAGCACATTCAATTTTACATAGTTGGAAATGAACAGGTCATCGTAGCGGCCTGCATCCGAATAAAAAGCGACTACCTGCAGGAACGATGAACTGCCTTTGCCCACCGTTACCCCCTGCCTTTTGACTTCCTCAGGTAGCCGCGCTTCCACCTGTTTGACACGGTTGTTGACATTGAGCGCCGCCTGATCGATATCGGTACCAATATCGAAGGTAACGGAAATAGTCAGGGTTCCGCTGGAGGTAGAAGTCGATGCCATATAAATCATGCCTTCGACACCGTTGATGGCATTTTCTATCGGTGCCGCTACAGTCTGTTCTATCACGCTGGCCGACGCGCCAGGATAGATGGCTTGTACCTCTACTACTGGCGGTGAAATTTGCGGGTATTGCGAAATCGGCAAAACCCGCATCGCCGCCACACCGGCGAGCATAATGAAAATCGCCAGTACATAGGCCAGAATCGGCCTGTCGATAAAATATCTTGCGATCATCAGGCTCAGCCTTTTGGTTGTTCTTGGGCGGGTTGCTGTGCGGCATCAGGCGCTGCTTTTTGCACCGGCATGCCGGGGAAGAAGATACGTGCGACGCCATCGACTATCACTTCGTCACCGGGTTCCAGGCCGCTGCGCAGAATCCAGTAATTTTTATGCTCGGCATCGAGGTCTATCCATTCTCCCAGGGTCACGTTTTTCTGCATCGCTACGGTCATACCGTTCTGCCCGGGGCTGACTACATAAACATATTTGCCAGCCGGACCGTCCAGAACCGAGCGCTGCGGAACGGCTATGGCACCCACCTTGGTAGCACCGATAAGTGCCACCCTGACGAACTGGCCGGGCGACAAACCGCCATCCGCATTATCCAGTATTGCGCGCATGGCAAAGCTGCCAGTCGCGTTATCGACCTTGTAATCCTGAAAATCCAGCTCACCTTGTCGACCTGAAAGCTGACCTTCGGCATCGAGAATATCCACTCTAAACCCCGAATCGGGCAGGCTCAAAATACCGCTAGCCTGTTCCGCCCGCATGCGTAGTTTGTCGTTCTCAGGTATGCCAAAGTCGACATGTACCGAGTCGATCTGCACCAGCGTAGTCAGTAAGGAGTTGCTACCTGCCTGCACCAGTGCGCCCCGGTTTTGCAGGGAGCGCCCGGCTATCCCATCGATCGGCGCCTTAATTTTGGTGTATTCGAGATTAATACTTGCACTCAGCAAATTGGCCTCGGCCTGCCTGATCGCCGCCTCGGTTACCGCCAGTTGTGCGCTGGCGATATCGATTGCCGACACGGCATCGTCTTCGGTGTTCTGGCTCAGCATATTCTGACTGGTTAGTGGGGTAATCCGTTTGAGTTCGCGGCGGGCCTTTTTCAATTGAGCCCTGGCGCTCAGTTTCTGCGCCCTGGCGCTCTCGACTGCAGCCAGCGCCTGCTGGTAAACCGCCTCGTAGGATGCAGCATCGAGGCTGAAAAGCAATTGTCCGGCGTGGACGGCGCTACCTTCAATATAATGTCGTTGTTCTATAATGCCGGTAATTCGACTGCGCACATCGACTTCCAGCGAGCCAGCCACCTGCCCGACGTATTCATAGCGTACCGGAATGTCTCGTTTTTCCACGACTATCGAAGTGATCGCTGCCGGGCGCATGCCTGCTCCGCCGGACTTAGCCGGCTCCGAAGCCCCGGGTTTGCAGGCATTGAG
>Ga0224506_10003417_pt1 | contig 10488 bp, 7 predicted proteins | sample SF_Jan12_sed_USG_2_FD_169108 | JGI IMG/M metagenome (GOLD analysis project Ga0224506, IMG submission 169108) | Sediment microbial communities from San Francisco Bay, California, United States - SF_Jan12_sed_USGS_8_1 | ecosystem: Environmental > Aquatic > Marine > Sediment | place: USA...
CCCTAGCATCTTAAAAGGCGTCGAAGTCACTAACGGAGGGCTCATATACACCACGACATTGTTCGTGTCAGCGGGATTCGACAACGACGTGGGCAAGTTGGGGCTGACAGGAAACGCCTTCCTGTTCTTCAAGCTTCCAGCCCCCCTAACCTCCGGCCCCGGAATACTTGCGAACGTGACCTTCAAGGTGGTGGGCTATGGAACTTCTGACATAACCATTGCACCGCTGGAACAGTACACGGACTCGTGGACTGGTGACGGTTTAACAGAATCATTTGATACAACCAAAAAACCGTTTGTTTCAGATTCAGAAGAGGTCTATGTGAATGAAACTCTCAAGACCAAGCCTACCGACTACACTATAAACTACGAAACAGGCAACATAACATTCACAACTGCACCAGGGGAAGGCGCAGAAGTAAAAGCAATTTACTCATATCGCGAAACGAAGCTCAAAGGAGTCACAAACGGTGGGTACGGAAGCAAATACAACATTATAGACGCAACGACCATGCCCGACCAAATATGCCACGGCTACTTCGACAATAGAGGAGCACAAGAAGTTCATGACGTGGCCGTTGACGAAGTTATCGCCGACCCCAACCAGACCATTGCTGGAAAAAGCGTAAAAATCAGCGCGAAACTTAGAAACCAAGGAACCGAAGAGGAATCTTTTAACGTCACGTTTTCCTATGACAACGAGGTCATAGACAAAATTTTCGTCACGCTAGTAAACGGAACATTCGAAACCATAGAGCTCAGCTGGGATACACCCCCTGTCACCGTGAACGCCACGTACACGATAACGGCTGAAGTTCCACCTCTTGCTGGAGAGGTCGACACCGACGACAACAAGGGAACAGCGGAAATCAAAATCGTGGCGTTGCATGACGTGTCCGTTAAAGACCACCTCGAAGCCCCAACCACAGCACTCGTTGGAGATCTCGTAACCATTAACGCGACCGTTGAAAACCAAGGTTCTTTTGACGAAAATGTCACTATCACGGTTAGTTACAAAGGCGGTATCATATACACCAAAAACCTCACGGTTAAGGCCCTAACAACATCCGATCCCATTCCGTTCACGTGGAACACCACAGACTTAGATCCGGACACGTACACGATAGTGGCTCAAGTGACGATAGACCCAGACGAAGTCGAATACGACGACAACACCGACGATTGTTCAATCAAACTCACGCTCGGTCATGACGTGCGCGTCAAGCGCATATCAGCCCCAAAAACAGTGACTGTTGGAGAACTCGTAACCATTGAAGTGCTGGTGACAAACCTCGGTGGGTACGACGAAACCTTTGAAGTGGAGGTCACTTGTGATACAAGCCCCAACAAAAGCCGATCAGTCACACTGGTTTCAGGAGCTTCGGAATACATCGAGTTCAGCTGGGACACCACAGGCGTTGCCCCAGGATCCTATACGATAACAGCTAAAGCAATTTTAGATGGAGACGTAAATCCGAACAACAACCTAGGAACCCAATCAATTAATGTTAGCCCATCCGGGGCCATTGCTGGTACGGTTACGGATGCTTCGACTGGTGATCCGATAGAAGGAGCCACCGTAACTGCCAACGGATACTCAGCCACCACCGAAGTCGAAGGACACTACATTATCGTGGACGTTCCACCTGACGACTACACAATTAATGCATCTAAGCCTAGTTACTACAACAATTCGAAACCCGCGACCGTAGTTGCTGGAGAGACCACTACCATGAACTTCGCGCTTACCCCTCTTCCAGGAGCAATCGCTGGCACGGTTACTGAAGCCTCCGGAGAAGTTATTGCCGGTGCCAACGTTGCCGCCAACGGCACGTCCGCTACCACCGACTCATCTGGAGCCTACGTGATTCCTAGTCTCCCACTTGGAACCTACGAGGTAATCGCTTCTGCAACTGGATATGAGAGTGCTTCTCAAACCGGCATCATTGTATTCGCAGAGAAAACCACCACCGTAAACTTCACTCTACGGGTAAACAGCAACATCACTACCTCCGCAGACCCAACAACCGTCACGGTTGGCGAGAGCACCACCATCAGCGGATCCATCACTCCTGAGCACACGGGAGTGACCGTGACCATACAGTACAGATCTGCTGGAGGAAGTTGGAGTGAACTCGCAACCGTAACAACAGACGACAACAGTCAGTACTCGTACGTTTGGACACCGAAAACTGCTGGAACCTACGAGGTTAAAGCCAGCTGGCTAGGCGACGAGAACACTTCGTCCGCCGAAAGCGATGTGCAGAGAATCACGGTACAAGAGCCATCTTCAAGCATCCTATGGTACCTATACATAGCAGCCGCCGGAGTAGCAGCCATCATCATGGCGGCAGCAACAGTCTACTTCCTAAAGATCAGGAAACCAAAGCATACATAACCAAAAACCCAATTATTTTCTATCTTTTTCTTTCTTAAACAAGTACGCAGAGGACCACTAGGAATCAAAAAACCGTCAAAGGGTATTGTCAACGGCGTGTGGAAGAGAAAGACTCATAAATACCTAGTCCTTATACCAAAAGACTCATAGTGGGGTGAGTTAATGAGAAAAAAACTGTTGTGGATAGTTCTCACCGTGCCACTTATCCTCAGTCTACTCGGTTTAAACACGATAGAGGTTTCGGCAGCCGCGACACATGACATAGCGGTTATCAGCGTTAAACCGTCTCCGACCCTAGTTAGGAAAGGCGAGCTAGTAAACATCACTGTTGTCGTTGAAAACCAAGGAACGGAGAACGAAACATTTGATGTTACCGCTTACTATGACGCCACCGCTATCGAAAACAAAACCGTCACCAGCCTTGAAAACGGCACAAGCACAACCCTAACATTCACTTGGGACACAACGGACATAACGGCGGGAAACTACGCCATAAACGCTACAGCAAGCACCGTACCCGACGAAACAGAAACAGAAGACAACACACTTGCCTCGCCTACCCCCGTCAAAGTTATATCTCAATACATCGCAGTTATCCCTCAACGCACCGTAGACACAACATTAACACCAGGCAAGAACTACACCGTCTCAATATACACGGACTACAACGGAACCGACGTTTGGAGCTACGAGTTCAGCCTAACCTACAACCCTAACGTCTTGGAAGGCATCAACGTCACCAACGGCGACCTCATCACAAAAGAAAAAGACTCTTCGGCCGAGTTCTTACCGGGAGATTTCAACAACACTAAAGGCGAGTTAGAGACGACAGGAGCCGTCTTCATAACGTACACCCTCCCAGTCCCACTGACGTCTGGACCCGGAATACTTGCCAACGTAACCTTCCGGGTGGTAGGCACAGGAGAGTCCAACGTAACCCTTGGATTATATGACACGAGACTTGTAGGAGTTACCGAGGATGGATACGGAGAAAAATACAACATTATAAGTCTATCTAAACCAGAACTTGGCCATTTACTGTTCGGCTACTTCCGCAATACGGCAGGAGCCGTGACCCACGACATAGCTGTTACCAACGTCACGCCCTCCCTAACCTTGGTGGAAGCGGGCGAGCCCGTAGACATCGTGGTTGTCGTTGAAAACCAAGGAACGGTAGTCGAAACATTTGATGTTCAGGTCTACTACAAATACATGCCAGGATTCCCAGGTACTAATCTTATCGGAACGCAAACAGTCACCAGCCTTGAAAACGGCACAAGCACAACCCTAACATTCACTTGGGACACAACGGACATAACGGCGGGAAACTACACCATAACAGCTTTAGCACTGGGATTATCTGGCGAAACGGATAAAGAGGACAATAAGATCGAAAGCATCGAAACAGTCACAGTAAAGGTGCGTGAAGAGCAGCCCCTGCCCATTGAGCTAATCATCGGCATCGTGGTAGTAGTTGTAGCCATCGCCGTAGTAGTGTACGCTGTTAGACGAAGAAAGAAACCGATATCCGTATAGGTCTCTCGCATTCATGCCTCTTTTTTGCACCATCAAGAATTCTCCTCGAAAACCATACTTTTATTCACGAGAGGAAACACTAAATCATCGAAGATGAGATTTGAGGACCAACACAAGATATGATGAATTTCTACGTCCTTTTGAGTAAACCTTAAATTAACGGAATTCCACCCTCCTTGCGGGGAGGGAGAAGGAGATAACTGCTCTAAAAGGTGAATGGACCTTAACACCGCGAGTCCTTTCTCTCAAAAAAGTCGGCTGGTTTGCTCTATGACGCTGAGAACTTACATAATTAGAAGATTAATACTAATTATCCCTACCTTTTTCTTGATATCCGTTATTATATTTACGTTAATCCATCTTGCTCCTGGCGACCCGGTACAGGCCATGATGGGTGGGCGTCCTGTATCTAAGGAGATAATGGAGCAAGCAAGAAGGGATTTAGGTATGGATCAGCCAATTTATGTCCAATACTTGATGTGGTTGGGCAAATTACTGCGTCTCGACCTCGGACAATCGTACCTCACTGGCAAACCCATATGGAAAATGGTAAATGAACTGATCCCACGCACAGTGGAACTTATGCTCGTCGCCGAGTTTGTGTCGGTGGCGATTGCGATTGTTCTGGGAGTTATTGCCGCTGTTAAGGAATATTCACTGATTGACGCCTTGTGTTCTGTATCGGCGATAATCGGTTATTCGGCACCTGACTTTTGGCTAGCAATGATGTCGCTATTGGTTTTTGCATTGTGGATGGGATGGTTTCCCGCCTCTGGAACTCAAACCGTAGGCCTACCGTTTGCTTCGCCTTTCCATGCATTACTTGACCACTTGAGACATCTTGTACTTCCAACAGCCATCCTCGTCTCGGGGTGGACAGCTTACCTTTTCCGAATGGTGAGGTCAAGCATGCTGGAAGTGTTATCACAAGATTACATCACCACCGCCAGGGCAAAAGGCCTAAAAGAAAGAGTTGTAATCTACAAACATGCCCTAAGGAATGCTTTACTTCCCGTAGTGACATATGAAGGTAACTCCATTGGGTTCCTGCTCAGCGGCGCAGTGGTCATTGAAAACATATTTGCTTGGCAAGGTTTAGGTCAATTCATGGTTTTAAGAGCGCAGATGAGAGATTACCCTGCACTCATGGGTCTCAGCGTACTTGTCGCTATAATGGTTCTCCTCGCCAACCTAAGCGCAGACATAGCCTACGCAGTGGTAGACCCGCGAATAAGATATGACTAAAAGGTCACGTTCCGAAAGGAGTAATAGCTCATGGACAGTCATCTACCCGCCGGCCCTAAGGACAAAAGTGAAGTTGGTAAACCGTCAAGGGCCACCCAGCTTTTCATCGTGTGGAAAAAACTTAGAAAGAGTAAACTATCAGTTGTTGGCTTTGGCATAGTTTTATTTATATCGATGGCTGCACTTCTTGCGCCAATAATTGCTCCGTACGATCCTGAATGGACAGGAAGAGCAAGGCGTCCTCCCTCCATGGAGCATGTTTTTGGCACGGATGGCCGAGGTAGAGACATGTTAAGTTTGGTCATGTATGGAGCTAGAGTCTCTATCTTTATTGGACTCGCCACCGTCGCTATAGAGTTGATCCTTGGTGTGGCCATTGGGATGATTGCAGGATATTTCGGTGGGATGATTGATGAGATACTAATGAGGATAACAGATGTGGTTCTAACCTTACCCACAATGATGATGTTGATCGTCGCTATCTCCATGTTTTCGGTGCGAGGTGTACACGTAATAATTTTGGTGATGGGACTACTGGGATGGCCTTTTTTGGCTAGGGTGGTGCGAAGTGAATTCTTATCTATTAGAGAGACAACTTTTGTTGAGGCGGCAAGATCGATGGGAGCCACCAGTTGGCGCATCATAATGCGTCACATATTGCCTAACATACTATCTTCAGTTATCGTTATTGCAACGATGGATATACCATGGTACATCTTCTACGAAGCAACTCTAACTTTCTTAGGTTTTGGCGACCCTCAATCAGCTTCGTGGGGTGTACTTCTACAATTGGGGTATCCTAAAATGCAACATTCTTGGTGGATAATAACTTTTCCGGGGCTGGCTTTACTCTTCACTTCATTAGGGTTTAACCTATTCGGAGATGGACTCAGAAATGCTTTGGACGTGAAAGTGAGAGAATAACAGGAGGATACAAAAAATGAATGAAACTCTTTTGAACGTAAACGATTTGAAGACTTACTTTTTCATAGCAGAGGGTGCAGTGAAAGCGGTTGATAGTGTGCATCTGAAAATAGGCGTCGGCGAGGTTCTTGGACTTGTCGGTGAGTCAGGATGCGGAAAAAGTACGATGGCTCTTTCAATTATGAGGTTGATTCGACATCCAGGCAAGATAGTCGGAGGCGAAATTTGGTTTGAAGGCGAAAATTTGTTAAGTAAAAGCGAGGGAGAGATGAGGAAAATAAGAGGGGGAAAAATATCGATGATCTTCCAGAACCCTATGTCTTCCATGAATCCTGTCTTTACTGTAGGATCCCAAATTGCTGAAGCTATTAAATTGCATCAAGACGCACAAAAACATGAGGTAAGAGAAAAAGTGGTGGAAATACTGGGTAAGGTGGGCATACCCAGCCCCAGTGAGAGGGTGAAAGACTATCCGCATGAGTATAGTGGAGGCATGTTGCAGCGCGCCATGATTGCCATGGCTCTTTCATGTAATCCAAAGTTACTTATCGCTGATGAGCCCACCACAAACTTGGATGTTACTATACAAGCACAGATCTTAGAATTGATGAGAACGGTGAGAAAAGAATTTGACGCATCTATCCTACTTATTGGACACGACTTCGGAGTTATAAGTGAACTCTGTGATAAGGTTGCAGTTATGTACGGTGGAAAGCTTGTAGAACACGCTGATTTAGCAACGATTTTTAAAGAAGCAAAACACCCCTACACTCAAGCACTCCTTGAATCTATTCCTAGACTTGACGTAGAAACGGAAAGACTCCGCATCATCCCTGGGTCGGTGCCCCAACTCATTAATCCGCACCCGGGATGTAGATTTTGTCCTAGATGCGAATACGCTAAGGAAATTTGTAGCAAAGAAGACCCTCCGCTCATCGAAGTTGGGCAAGGCCACTCAGCAGCCTGTTTCCTATACGGTTCTATAGACAAGCCAAATCACCAACGTAAGTGATCAAGAATGTCAGAAACACTGTTTGAAGTCACAAATCTAAGGAAATACTTCCCTATAACGGGAGGAGTGTTCCCGAGACAGGTGGCGGCAGTACATGCAGTTGATGGGGTAAGCTTCACTGTTGAACTGGGAGAAACCTTTGGGTTAGTGGGAGAAAGCGGGTGCGGAAAAACAACTCTTGCGAGAGTAGTTTTGCGGCTTATCCCTCCGACCGCAGGCGCAGTCCGTTATGGGGGACGTGAGATTTTTAAATTAAGCGAAAGGGAAATGCGAAAACTACGACTGGAAATGGCGATGGTATTCCAAGACCCATACGGGTCACTTAACCCCCGAATGACCATTGCAGACAGTGTTGGTGAACCGCTGGATATCCACGGTCTTGCTAAAGGACCTGAAAAGGAAAAAAGAATCATGGAATTAGTGGAAAAAGTAGGGCTAGCCCCTTTCCATATCTACAGATATCCACACGAGTTCAGTGGAGGGCAGAAACAGAGAATCGGAATCGCAAGGGCACTGGCTGGTAACCCCAAGTTACTCGTAGCCGATGAACCCGTATCATCGTTGGACGTGTCTGTTCGGGCTCAAATACTCAACCTGCTCAAAGACCTTCAGGAAGAGCTCGGATTCACCTATCTCTATATTTCGCATGACTTAAGTACGGTTAAACACATGTGCAACCGGGTGGCAGTAATGTACCTAGGTAAGTTCGCTGAACTTGGGGCAGTCAAGGACGTTTACAAAAGGCCACTGCATCCTTACACGGAGGCGTTAATGTCCGCTATTCCTATTCCCGGTCGAAGACGTGAGGACCGGATTATCCTAAAGGGAACCGTGCCAACGCCGATTGATCCTCCACCGGGATGTAGATTTAATCCTCGATGTCAATACAGTGAACCGATGTGTAAAAAGGAAGACCCTGAGCTTATCGAAGTTAAGAAAGGCCACTTTGTAGCTTGTCACTTAAAGAAGTAACGTTTCTAAGCTAGCCCTCCTAAAAGAGTACACGTCTCCTCTCTTAAAATATGAAGCTAAAGCTCAAGTTCACGGCTACAGGACTAGGGCCAAAACATTATTGAAAAAATAGAAAGTTTTGACCAGTCATTTTTAGGATGCGAAAAGATTTTTGGCAAACGTTCTCCTTATTGTTGGGTTTTGTCGATGGCGGGTGTCCGTGCAGAAACTTTTAAATTGCTAGAAGTAATTTATTATGTTGAAAGGGAAAGGAGAGAATATAAAGTGAGAAAAAACTTGTTGTGGATATCCTTCATTGCACTGCTTATTCTCAGCGTGCTCACGGGGTTTAGCGTAAACACGTTAAAGGTTTCCGCTGTTGAATATCCCGCTATTATGGTTGTCCCTGAGAACGTCATTGACGAAAATCTGAAGCTAGGCGAGAACTTCACGGTTTCGATATACACTGATTACACGGGCAACGACGTTTGGAGCTACGAGTTCAGCCTAACCTACAACCCTAACGTCTTAGGAGGCATCAACGTCACCAACGGCGACCTCATCACAAAAGAAAAAGACCCTTCGGCCCAGTTCTTACCGGGAGATTTCAACAACACTAAGGGCGAGCTATCATTGACAGGAGCCGTCTTCATATTCATCTTTCCGCCAGCCCCCCTAACCTCCGGCCCCGGAATACTTGCGAATGTAACCTTCACGGTGGTGGGCTATGGAACCTCCGACATAACCATCGGAGATGACACAAGACTTATAGGAATCAAAGACGGTGGTTCTGGAGTTAAATACGACATCATAAACGCAAAGCGTGACTTCGACCACATCCAGCACGGTTTCTTCAGCAACAAGATTCTGGGTGACGTGAATGGTGACGGAATTGTTGACGCTTCTGACTTGTTTGATTTAGGCAAGGCCTACGGATCCTCGCTTGGAGATCTCAATTGGAACTCAGATTGCGACTTCAACAGAGACGACAAGGTTGATGATTTAGACCTCTCTGATCTGAACGAAAATTTCGGTAGATCTGTGCCTTAGCTTTCCTTAAATGCTGTTCCGTCCTTCTTTTTTTGTGAATTTGTTGGTTATTACGGAATCTTGTGCGGTAATTTGTTTTTGTGTGTGAGTGGTTTGGGTGTTGATGCGTTGTTTCGTTTTTGAATGTGTTTTTTGTGGACGACGAGTCTAAACGGAGGCTTCGAAGGGCGGGTTATGCACTGATGTATACTTTTTCTTTATCTAGAAGGCAACTAGCGAAAACCTAAAATATTACGTGATGTAACATTTATTGTTGAGGAAGAGAGAGGAGAGAAAAAATTTGGGCCCAGTAACCAACGTTAAAGCGAAGTTGTTGTTCTTCGTCTCGCTTTTGGGAATCCTTCTGATAATCAGCACACCCGTCGTGAGCTCTGTTTTTGTAAACTTAATAAGTCCTACAGAAACGGTTCCCCTGAGTTCTTCTCCGGCAGAGGTTCTTATGGGCCCTTGGCCCGCCGGAAAAATTGGGCCCGCCATTATAGACCACACTTTGCAGCCTTACAACACGACCATTTTTCATGTGAATGTTACTGGTGTGAGTGACCTGTTTACGTGGCAGGTTAACATGACTTGGGACCCCTCTATCTTGAACGTTAGCAGCATTATTCCGGGTGAGTTTCTTGCTTTGTCTGAGAATCAGACATCCTCTGAAGTGCTTGGTTTTGTGATTGATTTCACAAATAATGCTGAGGGTTACACTGGTATGGCTGAATCGATTCTAGGTGAGGTTTCAGGGATTACTGGTAGTGGTCGATTGGTTTCAGTTGAGTTTCTTGTTGTGGGTTATGGAAGCACGGACTTAACCATTAGTTTGACTGGCACTCTTCCCACAACCCTGCTGAACAGCACAGTCCTACCCGATGGCCAGCCAGGGACTATTTCGTTCGTGAAGACTGATGGCTACTTTAGAAACAAGTATGCAGGTGACACTGACGGTGACAAGGACATTGATTTCGAAGACTTTATGGCTTTTTTGTGGTCCTACCTGAAAACCAGTGTACAATCAGGCTACGACCGAGAAGCTGACTTCGACTTTGACGGCGATACTGATTTCGAAGACTTTATGGATTTCCTAGCAAACTACCTAAAAACCTTTGCATAAACAATCAGAAAAAACGCAACAAGAAATTAGTTCCATAAACCTTAAATTTGAGGAAGGCTATTAAAATATGTTAGTCGAGAAAGGAGAGAAGAATAAATGCGAAAGAAATACTGCCTATTAGTATTAGTGCTTCTATTTGTGTCAGGGACGATAGCGACATACTCACCACCAGTGAAAGCAGAACCAGAAGTGCGCTTCTATGTCGATCCCTTAATATACGCTGGATTGCCTCCGCCGCCGCCGTTCCCCCCGCCTCAGCCCAACCTTGAA
>Ga0224506_10003418_pt1 | contig 10486 bp, 13 predicted proteins | sample SF_Jan12_sed_USG_2_FD_169108 | JGI IMG/M metagenome (GOLD analysis project Ga0224506, IMG submission 169108) | Sediment microbial communities from San Francisco Bay, California, United States - SF_Jan12_sed_USGS_8_1 | ecosystem: Environmental > Aquatic > Marine > Sediment | place: USA...
GGGGTGAAGCTTGCGGTTTAATTGGAGTCAACGCCGGGAACCTTACCGGGGGCGACAGCAGTATGATTGCCAGATTGATGGTCTTGCTTGACGAGCTGAGAGGAGGTGCATGGCCGTCGCCAGTTCGTGCCGTGAGGTGTCCTGTTAAGTCAGGCAACGATCGAGACCCGCGTCCCTTGTTGCCTCTGAGGAGAGTCTCCGATGGGCAAGACTAGGGAGACCGCCGCCGACAAGGCGGAGGAAGGAGCGGGCCACGGCAGGTCAGTATGCCCCGAATCCCCCGGGCCACACGCGAGCTGCAATGGCAGGGACAGTGGGTTCCAACTCCGAAAGGAGGAGGTAATCTCGAAACCCTGTCGTAGTTGGGATCGAGGGCTGAAACTCGCCCTCGTGAATCATGGAATCCCTAGTAATCGCGCGTCATCATCGCGCGGTGAATACGTCCCCGCTCCTTGCACACACCGCCCGTCGTTCCACCCAAGTGGGGTTTGGATGAGGCGTGGTCTTCTTGGCTGCGTCGAATCTAGGCTTCGTGAGGGGGGAAAAGTCGTAACAAGGTGGCCGTAGGGGAACCTGCGGCCGGATCACCTCCTATGTAATGAGGCTGTGTTGGTTGGAGGGGAAAGCTGCGCCTTCTGACGCCCTCGAGAATTTCTTGTTTTTCTTCATCACATTAATCTCTGTTGATAATGTCAATGGAAATTTTTGGTCATTGTTATCAATTGTGAGTGAAGTTGTCCTTAGTTGATTTTGGAACAGGGGTCACTTTTGGTCCTGTTGCGTTAACGGCGTATTGATAACTGGGTTGGGTCTGTTTTTCAAGTGATGGCTTTATTTGGGGTCCATGGCTTTGAAAAAAAGGAGAGGTGGTTTTTTGGCGTTGTTTCTATATTTTGACGCCACGTTGTTCTGCTTCGGTGTCTCTTGTGCAGTAGTAGAGACGGGTGAGGCCCATGTGGGCTACAACTGGACATAATCCGCAAGAGCAACCCATCTCCTTACTTATTATTGTGCTTTTTCCTGTGCCGCAAAAGAGGAGTTCTGTCTCGCCTGTGCCTCTGTAGCTTGGGCAGCTTCTGCAGATACACATGCTTTTGGACAGTTCGATCCGCTTCATGCGCTCTTCTGCGGGCATGGCCATTATCTTCTTCATCATTTCTTCCCATTTGTCCATTGTTGGCTTCTCCAGTGTCTTATTATATATGTTGGATAATTTTTATTTGGTTTATAGATAGAATAGAGTTACTGAACATGTTGGGCCGGTAGTCCAGCGTGGTTAAGACGTCGCCCTCACGCGGCGAAGATCGCCGGTTCAAATCCGGCCCGGCCCACCAGACACGAGCCGACGCACTGTATGCCGACTGGCACCCCCTATTCTCTTCGAGTTTGCACTTCAATTACTGTTAAGGAGAGAAGATTAGTTTCAATCTCAACTATAAACAATGTATCTATTGAGATACAAATATGACATTGTTTTACTGAGATCAAACAGGACCAGAGAAATCGATCAAGTTTCCATAGCTTTCATTAGAAATTCATGTGATCGCCCAGACGTTCTCTAGAATTTCCTCTCGGAATACAGATGCACGAACTTTTTATTTGGCTTTGTATGTGGGCGGTTGCTTTCGCTCAACTGTCACTAAATCATAGAAGTAGCCTGATGACTGCAGCCGCTATCATAGCCGAGGCCGAGATAACAACAAATATTCTTATCGAAGCAATAATTTCACTTCGCACGTTCTCATATCCCCTATCACACGTCTTAATATATAATATATATGCGAATCTGTATTTAAGTATTACTTTCCAACAGTAGGACACAAATACACGTGCGTGCTCAACAAGAGATTGAGGAGGGGGAGATTTGGTCAGTTGATTCTAATAGGGAGAATAAGTGAAGGAATCTGTCATCGGTGCACACGCACCTCGAGAAACACGATAGGGGATATCGCACCCTAAATTAAGGTGGAATCAAAATAAAAGAGTTACTTATGTAGAATCTAATTCTAAAATTAAGAAGAAACGTAAAAAAAAAGTGGAAAACTTCTCGTTCCAAGTCTGTTCCTTTGGAAAATTGTGCCCCCCAGGTTTCCTTCATAATCTCATCGCGGGGGCTTAACGTAAAACACAAATAGGAACGACCCTCTGCAACCGTTATATTCAGCTTTACATGGGACGTCCGAGGCTGATTAAATATGAACCCAAAAGAGGCAACAGGGAGTATCTAAAGTTAAAAAAATGGAGAAAGAGGCTATTTCCTAAATTAGTTTATTTTTCTTTCTTCTTTGACTTCTTACCTTTCTTTTTCGCCATCATTTTCCCCCCACTCTTGTTCTTCCAAGCCTTTCATCCTTTTGTAGCCCAGATATCTATAAAATAGATTCATGGTCTATATATGCATTTCGTTACAAATAAAATGGCTAAAAATTACTTATAATAGTAAAATAAGTCTAAATGGTTCTCCTTTTCTTGCATTTATGGAAAAATCTAAATTGTTTCCTGAAACACCAATTGTTGGGATGCACGTAACTTTAGCTAGAAAGTGTGTCCATAATTGTGCGCATTACTTTTCTCAATTCCAAGAAAAAATAGACGCTAGAAAAAATGAGCAAATGAATGTGAAATTCTAGAATTTTACCACTCCTCTTCTTCTTCCTCCTCTTCTTCTTCCTCCTCTTCTTCTTCTCGGTTCATGCCTTTCACCTCCTTGTGATTTTCTAAAAATGCCTACGACAAGACACTCGGTAATAAACTTTTTGAAAAATTGTCAAATACACGTGATATAGGTTCTAACGACTTTCTGGAGGAGGGGTAATCTAGTGGTTACTGTCTGAATGATATCCTTTGAGAAATATTTGCATGGGAGTTGCTGGCTTCGCCGTGTCGAGAAACGATTGTAAAACGTTTTCCGTATTGATTCTCGAACGTTTTCTTCATCATTTAAGTATCCTATATATAGAAGTTCATGTATCAAAGCGGTTTTGGCTCCATTCTTGGTACAAGAACGCGCACACTCGAATTTCCACATCGATCTTCAGTGCATGCGCACAACCGTGGTTTCATTTTAGTCTGGGCGGTATGGTGACTGCGGTCTGGGTTCGTTGAACTCCCTTCATAGACTGGAACTGCCCCAACATCTCCCTAAGCTTGCCCATGTTGGGAAACTCAACATATGCAACGACATCGAACTGCCCCGTGACTGCATGCGCCATCTTCACACCCTCAATTTTAATCGCAGCTTCAGCAATCTCCCACACCAACAAAGGTTCACAACTGAGGAAAACGTACGCTTCCAAGAAACGCACCTATATCCGATTTACACAACAAGATACATATATTATCTTCTCCTTCTTCGGAGCCTAGTGTGAAGGCGCCTGCTTCCAATTTGAATGTGTCTCAGTTTTGGCTAACCACTACATTGATTACCGCCTAAGAAACTGAAAGAGATCTATAAAGCAAGCTGACCTGGAAGTTCTGCTCTAATTACTGTTTTTGTGTCTTGTGCGCTCAAAAAAAGGTGGTAGGCAGCTATCCTACTAAGTTAGTAGGTAGCTATCCTATCAGGTCGATGACGTCGGTAGCTTTTGCTATCAAGCAGTCGGCTTGTTCATTGGTAAGTTTCTTTTCTCTTTGGGCCTCAACTTCATTTATGAAGGCATTTAGTTTGTTGATGGCATCTTCCCTTTGATCAGCGTTCACTGCTTCCAAGGCATCCAGCGCTGCCGTTAGCTTTACATCTAGACTATTGTCAATGCCTTGCTGAAGGTTCATGAGCTCAACGGTGTCAATTAGATCCTGTATCGCCCGCGCTGGAGTCGCCCAACCATTTTCATTCATGAATGGAAAGCTGTCTGTGTTACTGCCATCAATTAGGTATGGTGTATCACCTATTCCATCGTCGCCGGTTTCATTTTGATATGGGCCGCTGTACGAATCTACTCCGGTATAGTCGCTCCAGTGGTTCCCTCCAGAAGGATACCCGTCATCCCAAAGATTGGTAGAGGCGAACGTGATGACCTGCAGAATGTTGTCTATGAAATTGTTGTGATAGAATTCGTTGTTGGAAGACATGTAGATATAGGTGCCAAACCAGTTGTTCTTTATGTTGTTTTCAGTGATCTGGTTATATTCTGAAAAGTAAAAGAACCAGATACCATACTGGGTGTTGCTCATTATGCTATTTTCAGAGACTGTGTTGCCGGAAGAAGTGAGTAGCCAGAGGCCATAAGCATTGTTTCTGATCTTGTTTCCTTGGACGGTGTTAAAGCTTGAAGGATAAAGTAGATTAATACAGGTCACGGTGTTTTCTCCGATGTTATCAGATATCAGGTTGTTCAAGGAAAAAGTCCCAACCGAGATGGCATCATAACTGTTTGTTATGTTGTTTCCAGACACAACGTTGTTAGAGGAGCCGGCAAGAATGATTCCATAATGGTTGTCCGCTAGGCGATTTTGAGAAACGATGTTGTTTGAGGAGCTCGAGAGAAAGACAGTATCGTCATTCTGGGTTAAATCATTTCCAATTATGTAGTTGCTTGACGAGTCTTCGAGATAGATGGCATGACCGAAGAAACTTATTTTCACATTCTTCACTGTAACATTGCTTCTCCCAACAAGCTTCACTCCCATTGATTGCGTTCCGCCTAGCCCTTGAACAGTATAGCTTGCCCCATCAAGGATGATATTATCTCTCTCCACAACGATGGAATCCAAAATGTTGTCAGTAAAGGTGTAAGTGATGTTGTCAACGGTGGAAATTGGGGCATCCAAGGGGTAAACACTACCATCAGCCTTTATGTAGACCGTTCCTGATGTATTGCTTGGTTCATCAATCGCAAAGTTCGTCAAATTTCCTGCTAGATCTTCTTCACTACTATCGGCTAATGCTAACCATAGAATATCATCCATACGCATTTTGCCATCGTCATTGACGTCAAACCAAAGACCAGGCTCGGTTGTTTCACCTGAGCCCGGCGGTATTTCAGCGAGGAGCATTGAGGAGAACAAAATAGCCGTCATAATGATGTTCACTAATGTCAGAGTCTTCACTTTCATATTTCTATTCCTCCCTTCCGTTAGAGATGTACAGTAATGACATAACCCTTATAACTGTTTCATTAGATCCCTTTTCCATCCAAAAAATCAGATACTGCAAAACTGTTCAGAAAAAGAGAACAAATCCGACCGGAAATCTGAGGTGTCGGTCTTTAATGCCTACGTTGTCTAGTATCATACGCATTATGGGCGAGGTGATCGGCTTCCGTGTTCTTCTCCCGAGCAACCCATTCAAAAACAATATTCCGTCCATCTGCCAACGCCACCGCCTGATGATACAGGGGCACTATCAGCGGCGCCTTCACCCGCCAATCTCCTCGCATTTGATTAACAACTAATCGAGAATCAGAGCGCACAATCACCGGTCCTTCCAAAACCAGATCCTTAATTCGTTCCAAAGCTCGAATTAAAGCCGCATACTCAGCCACGTTGTTCGTCATATCTTCCCCTATGCCCACAACTTCAGAACCCTTCTCAACCACTTTATCATTCTTTTTTATCACGTAGCCCAAGCAAGCCGTTCGCTCATGTTTTGGGATGACCGGCTCACACAAGCCATCGATCCACACCTCAATCATCCGTCATCCCACCACAACAATCATATACCTATACACGACCACTTCCATATCAAATTTACAGGAGACACAAACCTATGGGATTCAAGGCAGTTCCCTTCTCCAAAATAAAGGAAGAAAAGGTCGAAGGACCCGAGTTCAAAGGCGTCAAAGTCCGATGGCTGATAACAAAAGAGGATGGCGCCGAAAACTTCGCCATGCGATACTTCGAAATCGAACCCGGAGGACACTCAGCATACCACTCTCACGCTTGGGAACACGAGACCTTCATCCTCGACGGAGAATGTCTGGTCAAATGCGGCGAGACCGAAAAACGTGCAACTCCAGGCTATGTCATTTTTATTCCGCCCAACACCATCCATAACTTCAAGAATGTAGGCAACAAAGTTCTAAAATTTCTATGTCTGGTTCCCTACGAAGAGTAGACTGCAAACGCATTAGAAGATTAAAGAGAGAAATGCGCGCGCCATCGACCCCATAAGTGAACTCTTGAAAAAAACGTGTTAAAGAGCTAGCGAAAGCATGAGCGATGGATCAGCCACGAAGGCGGCAGTGAATGCGGTTTTTGTCAACTCAGACGAAAGCATTGACTTGATACACATGTTTACTGTTAAGCGCACATGAATCTGCTACAAATCTGTCACTTTTGGGATGATTTCCTGTCCGACGATTTTGATTGGTTTGATCTCCTCAACATTGGGCATGTTGAAAATGACATGCTGGATACCTGTGGCAGCCAGCTGGTCGCAGAGCTCAATCACTTCGGTCGCGCTCATGGCGTCTGGAGCTAGTTTTATGTATGTTGTTAGGGTCTTTTCGATGTCGCCGTAGGACCGTCCGACTTCATTGCAGTGGCGTTTCAGGACTGCGAGTTTTCCGAGAATCCATGTGCGGACCATTTCTCGGCGTTCTTCTGTGTCTTCCTTGTAAAGGACGCCGGCTTCTTTCAGTGTTGTTCCTGTCACAAAGTTGCTCGCATCCGCATACTTTGCCACAAGCCGTAATGTCCTTTTTTCTCCTGCTCCACCGATCATAATAGGTGGATGAGGTTTGCTCAGTGGTTGGGGGTTGTTGATTGGTTCTGCAAGGTGATAGAGTTTTCCGTTGTAGGGTGTCGTTTCGCCCTGCCACATCTTCTTCGCAATCTGCAACGTTTCCTCAAGACGCTCAAAACGCTCTTTCAAAGGCGGAAAGGCAAAGCCCAATCCTTTGGCTTCGCGTTCAAACCATCCTGCGCCGATGCCGAAGTATGTGCGTCCGCCTGAGAGAACGTCAATAGTCGAGGCCGTTTTTACTAGCAATCCTGGTTCCCGAAAGAAGCTACAGGTTACCATTAATCCGATTTTAATCCTCCTAGTCAAAGCGGCCATGTAAGCGATTGCGCTGTAACCCTCCAACATCGCCCCTTCAACGGGTCCATGAACAGTGCCGTATTGAGTCCCGAGCTGAAATAGATGGTCCATTACCCATAGACTGTAGAAACCATTTTCATCAGCAGTTTTCGCAATTTCGGCGAGCTTTCCACCTATGTTGTCAGGACTTCCCATCCAGTCAAATTTCCCTATGTGCAATCCTACACGCATAGTTTTACCCACCGAAATCTTAGCTTGTCTCTATATAAACATGCAACTGCGCGCGCGAAACGTGTTGATTCAATAAGCTTAGTCACAGGCTTTTTATCTTACAGTTTTGCGTAACTTTGCAAATAGTGCTTCAGCTCTCGGTCTCATTTCTTCAGGCAGGTTAGGATCATCGTCTAAAACGCTTTCTTTGTATTGTCTCAGTCTAATCTTGACCCAGAAATAATCTCGCTTGTACAAAGCATAATTGATTTCGGTTTCCATCGCTGTAAGATGGGCATCATAGATTGCAGTCTTCGGAGCGTCTACAATCACTTGCTTGTCAATGGTTAGGCCCAGTTTCTTCAGTTCATTTATCTCGACAAGCTCATGAATCATAAGGTACTCACTACCTAAGACATCGTCCAGAGTAGTTGTGTCATCTGAGAATATCTCCCCCGTCATGTAATCATAGAATTCTTCCGCTGACACTTCGTTGACGACGTAGCTCATAGACCTGAGCGCTTTCTGAGTTGCTGCGATTTTGGTTTCAATCTCGTGTAGCATAGCCTAAACCAAGATATCCTAATGGCTATTTTTCTATTAATCTGTATTTGATGTTTTATTATATAGCATACTTGACGCTGCGTGCGCTCATCAAACCAACGATTCCATTCCAAGGTCAAGAATAAATTTATAAGGTGACACGTCCATGTTAGCCATTCAAGAATTAGGATTCAAAGACGAAGACTAGTTCTTCTAATAAAATAGGAGGTAAAAACCTACATGTCGTACAGAAGAAGAGAGCCAAGGGAAATGCACAAGGCAGTCTGCGCCGATTGTGGCCAAGAATGCGAAGTCCCATTCAAACCTGACGAGAGCAGACCTGTCTACTGCAGAGACTGCTGGGCAAAGAGAAGACCCCCGAGAAGATCTCGATACTGAGACGCCTACTTAGTTAGCGTTTTATCCAACCCTTAATCGTCTTCACAGCCCTTACTAGGTCTGTTACTACGGCATCTGAGCACGCCACTTCACCCATTTTATGCTCCCTATCCAAAAGCACAGTGTGCATGCCTAATTCTTTTGGAATCAGAACGTCTATGGGCACGTCATCTCCAATCATCACGGCTTCGCTTGGCCTGACGTTGAGGATTTCTAGTGTTCGCTTGAACATTTTTGGATTTGATTTCTCGCATCCTGCTTCGTAACCGGTAACAACAGTATCTAAATATGGTGAGATGAGTTGCAAGGCTTCTCGGAATTTGAAGCGTGCTATGGTAGTGACAATGGCTGTTTTAAGTCCCTGTTCTTTCGTCTTCTTCACGGCTTCTAGGGCGTCGGGATAGAGTTCAAAGTGGCTGCGTTCGTACAGTTTCGCTAATCCGTCTAGGGTGCCTTTGTCAACCTTAACTCGTATTCTCCATAGAAGGCGTTTTAGAAAAGGATGATAACCCTTGTATCCGTGTTTTGGGTAGTCTATGAAGGCTACGAATCGCCATGCAGCCATGAAGGTTTGGGGATAAACTTCGTAGCCTCGACTGACAAGGAAGTCGGATGCTTCTTGATGGGTCACTGGATTTCTAACGTAGGCAAGAGTGCCGTGAAGATCGAATAATACGGCTTTGATAGTCAACTACCGAGCACCCTTACACAAATGCCCTGGATGAGAGTTAAATCTAGCTTCGAATTTATTGGAAGGCAATGAATACACGACTCGGCTACAAAAAGCTCAAGTTCTTTGGGTCAACAGACTTGATAGTATCCTTCAAGGAAGTTTCAGCCTTGGATTATGTAGATACAGGATCTTTACATTTTCTTCTCTCTAGGGTTATATGTTATAGCTTCTGAATAGGCACAAGATCCAATTATTCCCTCTTCAGACAGGACAATCATCTACGTTTGAAGAAGTGCCATATTATAGCACCCACTACTGCAGGGGTTACTATTAATACAAAAATAATTATAGCCCTTAGAGGAGTTGGGAGAATCCAGAATAAATAGAGTAATACAAAACAATAGGCAATAAATGCTGAAGCCCATAAGAGCATCATCCAGAGTTCTTTCCAGAATAGAATGTTGAATAGGAATTTTATGGCATCAATGAACCCTCTAATTTCATTTCTAATTCGTTTTAATAATTTCTCTTTGAGGTTCATCTTCATTTCATACTCATAGCTTCGGATGTTTGATTTCTCCGAAATGGTCAGCTGTTGTAACTATGTCATCTATTCCTACATGACCATCCTTGTTTATATCGTGGATAGGATTGCACTCTGGATCATCCAAATTAAAGTTCTTTTCTAAGAATCTTAAGACTTCACTGATTAACTTCAGATTCTCACTATATTCATTCTTCTTCAAGCTCAATAGTACATTGATAATATCAGTAGATTTGCTAGTACGGGTATTCAAGCCTAGAAAGGTTGGTATGCTGGTCGTAACGCTCCTTCAGCTCAAACGCGTGCACATCGACCTGCTAGGTGGAATAGATAGCAATTCGATTATCGCCTATAGTTATCAAACCCACTTAAACCGATTGTTAGCGTAGGAAAAGAGATCAGTAATTACCATTAAAAGAACGCTGCATTGTAGCAGATCAAGCGTCCAGACACCTTCAAACAGGGTTCCATCCGGAAGATAGTCGGCACGATAGCCAAGAACATACCATTCCACATTAGCTGGTACATATCCATTCGCGTAAAGATCATAGTAGACTGTCAGTGCGCCAATGGAGATCACGACAATATTGAGTAAAGCGAATAACACAATTTTTCGCAAGTTCATTGTCTTTTTCCTCATTTTAAACATTGGCTCGGTGCGCACGCACTCCTAATATGATCTACAATTCAGGCATTTAACCCTTAAGGGCAAATTTCTATTAAGAACGGACAAGAACACTGCACCATTTACAACAACATTTCTCTTAGCTCTGAACTAGTCCATTCTTAAGCCAATTAACCGTCCCAAAGACGTAGTGTTCTTATGCATCAAATGAAACATACTACCCCCCCTCAGAAAAGAACTGTCTTATGGCTAATGTCACCAGCGCGTTTTTGTCGGTGTTTCCAGCATTATGGTGGAGGATTCTTTTTCCGTATGGAAAACCATGCACGTCAGAGTCTTCTGTATTCCTTTCACCGTCCTTAGTTTGTCTATAACGAATTTCCCAATGGCATCCACATTCTTGTCTTTCACTTTCATTAGAATGTCCCAGTCTCCAGTGATAATGTGAACTTCTTGCACCTCAGGTAGTTTTGAAATCTGTTCAGCAAGTCTTCTCTGAGACAATGGCTC
>Ga0224506_10003419_pt1 | contig 10486 bp, 6 predicted proteins | sample SF_Jan12_sed_USG_2_FD_169108 | JGI IMG/M metagenome (GOLD analysis project Ga0224506, IMG submission 169108) | Sediment microbial communities from San Francisco Bay, California, United States - SF_Jan12_sed_USGS_8_1 | ecosystem: Environmental > Aquatic > Marine > Sediment | place: USA...
GTCTTAAAATTTTGTCTAAACAAATTATTCATATATACAAAACTTATCAAAAAAGTAACTTAACCTTCCGGTTTCAGATCACCTTCCTGATTTACTTTAAATAAAGCCATTTTCATTTGAAATTCCATAGCTACAGTAGCTATAAATACAATACTGCCATCTTTTAATTTTACAACATTTTTTCCCCCATAATCAGAACCAAAAGCCTCCCCATAAAAAGTGCTACCGTACGACCTCTTCCAAATGGGATTACCAAATTTATCTACATTGGCCAGGAAGATATTCCCATCATCACCGATCCACTCTTCTCCCAGAATCAAATACCCCAAATCATAATCAGCAATAGCCGAAGCCTTAATGTTTCCCTGTCCAAATACATTAAACTGCCCTTGTTCAGCCAGTCCTTCAGATATTTTTGTGACATAAATTTCGGATTGGGAACCCGAAACTGTGGTTCCCAGCAACACAAAACCGCCATCCGTTTTTAACAACTGTGCAGCTATTTCCTCTCCGGGTGTGCCATATGCTTTATAGGTCAGTTGCTCTCCGCTCCCCTCAAGTGGTATCAAATAATAATTAGTACCTGATCGGCTACTCCCCTGATTAACATCTTCGCCATCGGAGGTGGCCAAACAATAAAAATAATTTCCTGCTTGTACTACACCCACGCCGTAGTTTAAGTCACCATTGGCATGATAACGTCTCCATAGCTGCTGACTGAGCGTATCGAGCGTACCAGGTTGTGTTCTCAATACCCAAATACCATTCAATTCTTTTAACTGCACTTCCTCGCTGGTACCTATCAGAACATACTCGCCTGAAGCTGCATTGATAACTTCAGAAGCTGTTTCACTAAATAAAGGGCTGCCATAAACAGCGCTATCCAGTTTATTACCATTTTGATCAACCCTTAGAAGCATGACATCTGTCTGACCACTGGCGGAGCCCACAGTAGCTGCAATAATAAAATTACCCTCGGGAGTTATTTTTATAGAAGCTGCTTCATTTCCAAACTCATTCCCAAAGGTGGCAGACCATACTTCATTGCCCAATTCATCAACTTTCACCAGGTATATTTTCTTTTTTTCTCCCTCTTTTTCAGAGGCACCGAGCAAAATAAAACCATCCGGGAGTTGCTTCATATCCACGCCCCACTGATTTCCTGACTCACCATAATATTTTATAAAATAATCTTTATAAAAAGGATAAATCGTTTTTTCATTATCGCAACTTAAAGCCACAATAATAAACACCAACCATATCGTCAAATACTTCTTCAATTATTCCCTTTATTAAAAAGATCGCGTAAGGTAAACTTATCCTTTTTCCGTGGTTTATATAATGGCTTAACAAACCCAATATTTAACCGAAAATGATTTAACCGAAAATCATCATCCACATAGCCAAATTTACCGGGCACGTGATAGTTTAACCTTTTATATATTCCATCTTCGGCCTCCACAGTTATGCCGTCATATTTCCCTTCCGGTCTGGAAAGGTTATCCAATCCGGTTGAATAATTTAATTCCAGACAAATATAGTTATAGCCAACCTTATACAATACACCTGCACCAAACAACAAGGATTTACTATAAAAGTTACGTCCTTTCATCATATCGATTTTGGGTTCCTGGCTTGTCTCGGATTTAGCTCCTTCAATATTCATAAATTCAGGAATAATCAATTTGGAACTCATAAGAAAATTACTTTCAAATCCGGCCAGAATATATGGGCTGTATTGCTTTCCTTTATAAGTATATTTAACAAAAACGGGCACATCGCCCCAAATACTCCGGTCTCTTGTATGAACACTGTCATCGGAGAACAGCCCTTCTGAAAAAGTATACTCATTAAGACCCGTGCGAAGATCAATCCCTACCGAAAAATAATCACCCAGATGTAGTTCAGCACCGCCTGATAATTGAAATCCCCCACCAATTTTATAATTTTCTTCTGACAGTGAGGTATTTCCAATTCCCCAAGGATGAACCACAATCGCTTGATTCAGATTTGCTCCTCCTTTTCCCCACAAAGAGAAAACAGGCGAGGTGGTGAATTTCTCAGCCAGATATACGATATCAATAGGATCTCGGGATTCTTCCGCCTGATATTCAGGATCAATTCTTAAAAATTCAAGGTAACTGTAATCAGCGCTGTCAGGGACATCAAGATACAGGTAGGTACGGGTGAGTAAATAATAGGCTTGTAATTTTTGCTCTCGTGTTAAACCATTCCCTTTTAAACAATCATTTAACAGTCTTGGTACATTATAAAAATGCCCGGCATCAAACTCTTCATTGGCACTGTTTAAATTTTCCACACAGCCTACCTCACCCTGTCCGAAGACAAAAGGCACAGAAAAAGCACATAAAGCCACTATAGTAATAATTCTATACAATCCTCTCTTTCTATTATCTTTCCTGTAATTGATCTGCACAAGTTTCACTGTACGGAATTTCATCCCCTACATATGTTTCCCACTCGTCTGATGACATATTTCTTTTTATTTTTCGACACATATTTTCCGCCATTATTGATGGGTTAGTTGCCCATACCCTTATTTCTCCATCCTCACAAGCTGCCAGCAAATATTGTGAATCAGGGCTAAAATCCATATCCCATACCCACGAATCATTATCACTTAATACTACAGGTAATTCATCCAACTCATTGACTACCAAAAGGTGTATGTTTCCATTGAGACTGGAAGTTGCCATCAAAATGCCATTTTCACTGAACTCAATATCGCTAACCCGGCTGGTATGTGCAATTAATTTTCTAAGTATCGACTGATTATTTCGATGTATCAGCGTGGCCTCCCCATGCTCATTGCCATAAGCAATCCATTGCTCATTGGGAGAAAGGGCCACAGCATATACAGGAATCCCATTGGCCTGTGCTATTTCTTTTTGACTGTCGTCCTTCAGGTTGTATAAGGTTACTTTTCCATTTTCAGCCCCTGCAAGAAGATAGGTTCCACTAGAACTCACAGCAAGTGATTTATACTCTATCCCTTTTCCATTTAGTTGCTTTGTCCTGCCCGTAATAATATCTGTAATGACCAGGGTTCCATCTCCACTAGAAGAAACAATAGAAGAGTTATCGGGAAGAAAAATGATATCGTTGATGTATGATTGATGAACATTTATCCTTTTTGGTACTTGTTGAGGTTCAGCCAGATTAAAAACATTAACGAATGTGGAGTCTCCTCCTGAAACCAAATATTTATCATCTTTACTTACGACAACAATTTTGTTTCTATATTTACTTGAAGATATAATTTCCCGCTGTGTCGGATTATCAAAATTATGCTTTACTACATTTCCATCACTGCCGGCAGTAAAATAATATGCTGAAGAATTGGGAAAAGCCACGGAGCGCACACTACCTTTATTTACAGCCACCGTGTTATAGGTTTTACCATCTATTTGTGCCAGGGAAGAGTAAAGTCCATTATATATAGACGGGTCATACACCCTTCCCTCCCACTTTGTATGAAATTGAAAAGCCTGAAAAGCCATTGCCCCTTTTAAATCATCATCTTCGATATTCAAAGATTTCAGGGCCATGGCCTGGGCTGTTTGCAGGTAAAAGACTTTTTCATAATTACTCTGGCTGACCATTGCCTCCTGGCGGGCAGAATCGGCCCTGACAGCTTCCATTTTAGCGATTACACTTTGTTGAATAGCATTTTGTCTTTCCCTGTCGGCGATTAATTTAGCCATTCTTTCATTTTTCACGGCAGACTCCAGTTTCACATTTGTCTCTTGCATCAATTTATAAGCCTCTTCCATCGAGGCCCTTGCCGCTTCTGCTTCCGATGTTTTTTCTATTGCATCATTCTGACTGATTTCAGCCTCAATCCTGGCCTGGTTTGCTTCTTCGGCACTTAAACGGGCTGTCAAAGCCTGGGCCTCGGCTGCCCGTTGTTGAATCACCCCATAGATAAAAAAGGCAATGGATATTACCGCCGCAATTCCAAGGCCAAGCGCTACCATACGTGCCCTTTTCACCAGGCGTTTTTGAAGCATTTCCTGGTTTTTCTGTTCAGCCTCATACGTAATTCGACTAGTATCAAGGAAAACAATTGCACGTTCAAAAGCTTCATAGTAACGCTCTGCCCAGGCTCTGGTGGGTTTCTGCTTTTTCTGCCATGTCAGTGCCAACTGGAGGTCAGGCGGTCTCCACAAACCCGTCTTTCCCACCTGATACATGGCAGCGGCCTCACTCAGGCGCATGTACATCTGAGCTGACTCATTTTCCTCATCTACCCACTTCCTGAGGCGTATCCAAATACGCATTAAACTCTCATGCGATATCTCAATAATTGAATTATTCTCCAAAGGGATATCAGCTGAAGGCATCAGAAAAGAGCGTCCCGGTTTTCTGAACCCTTCGACCACCTCTTTCACCGATTCAATTTCCATTCCTGACAATTCGGCAATTCTACTCAGGTTTTCTGCCCGTCGTACACCCTGTGAATCCTGTCCACGTTCAGTCAGGGCCTTAAACATCACTTCAATTGTTCGCTGCTCTCTTGGATCAAACTCATCAAAAATCTCATCAGCATGTTGAGAAAGTGCCCCTGACATCTTCCCTATGGCATTATAATGCCTGATATCTAAAGGTTCTTGCTCATCTCTATTTTGACGCCAATAATTCCACGTCCGCATCAGTGCATGCTGCAAAATGGGCAATTGATCCTGATGATCACTAATTTCACTCATCAACAACTTTACAAGCCGACTGGAAATAGCACCACCACCCACTGCGACAGGCCCTTTGATAACCAGCCTCAACTGCTCATGCTCCATCCGTGGCACCAAATAATTACTCCTATTAATCAATTTAGTTAATCCGGAAAACACTGAACAATCACCCACAAAATCCGAGCGCATAGTTAAGGCAACATATACCGGGACTTCCCGCTGTGTAATGGCATGTAGCAATAGCTGAACAAAAGCAATAGACTCTTCAATGGCCGCCTTATCTTCAGATTCCCAGCGGAACCTGAGCAATTCCTCAAACTGGTCAATTAAAACAAAATAATTTCCTTGAATATCGGGTTTATATTGGCGCAAGGCCCTCACCAATCCATCCCCACCACTGTTAAGCGTAGCCTTAAGAACATGTCTTTTTAATTGAAATTCTTCAGAATCAAAATCTAAATCCTCGTCATATGCTTTTAGTATTGATGCCGCCAGGTTATCAATAGGCGCTGAACCCGGACGTGAATGGATCACCGTCCAATCCGGACCGTTTTCAACCATAAATCCGCCGTACAATAAGGGAATAGCTCCGCAAAACATCAGCGATGACTTTCCACTTCCGGAATATCCCAAAACAGAAACAAACCTGTTTTGTGCCAATTTGAGCATAATCTCATCAACCTGGTTTTCACGGCCGAAAAACAAGTGGTTTTCACTCATATCAAAAGGCCGAAGACCTGGGAACGGGTTTGCCAGATTTCCGTGTATTAAAGGACGGTTTACATTGCCTTCAGGCTCATTTGCCTCCACCTGATATGCTCGTTCAAACATGGTTTATCTATAGACTCTATCTAAAAAATACACTTTACAACGTGTTAACAAAGCGTTCAATCCGCTAAAATAATTAAAAATTACATATAATTAGACAATATAGCCTTATTATTTAACATGCTCCACAACCTTAAAGGCTAGTTTTACATGATCAGCTAAAAAATCATAAAAGGTATCTTTATGAAATTGTAATAATATACTATCTTCCTCAGCCTCTAAATATGAGTGAGCAAAAGAATCACCAAAGGTAATTACCTCACCCAAAAGGTCCCCGGGAACATATCTGAGTTGCCGTTCACCTTTCACATTTACTGCAATTTTGCCTTGATAAATAATATAAAAATACAAATTATTAGAATCACTGATATATATTCGATCCCCCTTTTGTGTTTCTCTCATTGATGAAGCATCCACTAAATCAGCAATTACTACTCCTCGTGTCCCTCGAAACATGTCAAGATTCTTTAAGAACCTTATTTTGTTAATTTTCATCAGACGGTGCCTATTCTTCAATATCACATCATCCAGCCTGCTCTTTACATCATTTGATAACCTGGTCGTATTTTCAAGATAAAGCGCCTTGTCGAGGCTATACAAAGACCAGGCTGACACTTCTCTTACCAGTTCGTCAGGATTAAACAGATTAGCAATCAAATCCATATTAAATTCCTTTATCTTCACCAAACCAATCTGATAAATTGTACAGGCCTTTGTCCAACGGTTGGTTTGATTATAGTCTCTGTTTATCAGGAATTTCATGACTAAATTTCCAGGTAAACGCCCCCTGGGATAAAACATTTCAAGCCTTTTAACCTTTTCACTTTCTGAAATGTCATCTAAAACAGGAATCACCTTTTGCTTGAGATCATCGGATAAAAAAACATCTAACAATTCAATGGCAAAGCTTACACCTTCGGCCGTACCACTTTCTATATTTTCTTTGACTAACTGAATGGATTGGTAATCGTAAAGCATACCTAACAGCATATATATATGCTCAATATCATGTTCATTTTCTTCAGCTAATGCATCTTTTATCACCTTTCCAAAGAACCGTTCGGGGAGCTCCGAAATAGCCGCCATATTCCACGCTATATCGCTTATATCTGATTCTATGGCGTATTTAATATGCGTAATTTGCGAAATACCGGCCTTGAACCCACATGCACCCAACGCTAAAAGCACCTGAGAAACCAACACTTTATCGGGGAATGAAATTTTGCCCCACAAAAAAACACGGGCTTTATTACCTCCAATCCTTCCCATGATCTGGATAATTTTGATCATAACCGCCGTACTTTGACCTGATTTGTAAAATGCAGCTTCTAATGTATTTAATGCATTTGCCCCAATAATAACAAGGGTATCTGAGGCCTGATTGCTATACTCAGGCGATGCCAGGTTATTTACCACAGCCATTATAACCTCCGGATTATACTTTATCGCTGAAGCTTTTATCGCTGAAATGCGTACGTTATAATCCTCATCATTAAGTAACTCAATAAACAAGGAAAGGTTCTCGTCTGTAATAGAATTTAAAATCAATTCATTAACATAAAGTCGGTCTGAGGGATCAGTTGAGCGGCTTAATTTTAATATTCTCCGTTGGGAAATTTCACCGTAACTTAACAATTCTTCCAATTCTTGATCAGAAACCATTTTTCTCCCTTTATAACTTTCCATGGCCGGGTTAAAAGTTACTATATATTTATCAGAAACAGACAAACCTTTGATTTCATTCAACCTGATCTGTGCATATTCCCTTACATGCTCTTTCTCATGTTCCATAATGTGATTAACCGCATTATTCAGAAAACCTGGATTCATTTTTTCCAAAAGTTTTACTGAAAAAACTACCTTTTCAGGGCTGCGGTCATTTAATGTTTGGTTTAAAAAATCGATCAATTGTAAATCAGTAGATTCTGATAATACCATTCCCCGGTCTTTTAGTTTTAATCTTACCCTGTCCCTGTATTCATTATAAAGTCGATCGACCAACACAAAATAGGCTATCAGAATGAAAAGCAATAAATACAAAAAGTGAATGGGTTGAAAAAATGGCAAAAAAGATAGTCCAACAATCAGCAATCCCGTAATCATTCGGGCACCTTCATTTAATATTCCCTCCAGTTTAGTTTGAATATTAAATCTTACCCGATTATCCAGTGGCATAAAATACAGTTTGAATGTGGGATTTTCCAGCGCCTCCCGAAGTGATTTACTGAATAACCGGCTTAGTGCAACACCGAAAAAGAAAAAGATAAAGTTGGTCCCCTCAGGCAGGTATCCATAATAATGTCCAACAGCGATTGTTAGGCCTACAAAAACCAAAAGAATCACGGGTTGGATGAGTAATGCTACCTTTATCCCATGCTTACTTAATATCGTATCATTCACGAAAGTTTGAAGAAATAACATGAATATCAGGATAAAACCTTCATAAAAGGATAGAAAATTTAACAAATCTTCTTCATTGGGGTATTGTTTGGAAACCGTATCCTGAAAGGAAAACTGAAGAATGATAAATGCCATCATTGAAAAAACAAGAAAGCCTGAAAGAACACGAACATATTTGTTTTTCAGGAGGTTGCTCAATGAGGTTTGCTTTCTTACTTCTTTTGACGACTCGCCATCACTCCCATGCTCCAGTTTATTCGTAGAGAGTAAAATCACCAAAAAAATCATTGAAAGTATTATACTGATAAAACTGATAATAAATATATTATCGGTCTCTCCGATGAAAGCGCTTAAAAAGGGAATTGAAAAAAATGTAATAATCGAGGCAACTAACTGGCCACTATCAATCCAACCGATAATTCTTTTAGACTGCCTCAGATCAAATAAACGCCCGAATAAACCCCAAAAGCTCAATAATAATACTGCAGTAATGGGGCCAATCATGGCAAAGATCCCAAAGATGAAAAAGTCCTGATAGGCGGGATCCAGATAGTTATAGCCGTAGTAAACACTGCCGGTAAATAAAGCTACTAACAGCTGATTTAATAAACTTAGCTTTCCGAACGATATTCGATTTTGAGCAAATGAAAACAACGACGTTGTGACAACACCTAATGCGCCTGAAACCAAAAAAGCCAACTCAAGATGCTGATACATTCGGTTGAGGAAAAGCACCTCAGCACCAACCAGAAAGGTAGCTAAAAAGCTACCTAGGAAAAATCCATTAATAAGTAATAATAGTACAGGCCGGGCTTCTTCAGGCCGGACATTAAAGAGGGTTAGGAACTTTTTGAACATAGCACTTTACAATGGGACTGTCTCAAAAATTCAAGGATTTATTTCATCAAGAAACAAGACCTGCACCAAGTTAAATGAATCCTCGTATGTTTTGATATAAAAAATGCAAAACATACTAGAATATTGAAACGATAAAGCTACTCTTCAGCACCCAAGATTTTTATAGACAGCCTCGGTTTATGTAAAGATATGAAAAAAATTGAAGATAAAAACTAAAAATTCCTATCCGATCAATTCACTGACAGCGTATCTGCGGCACTGGTATTTTTTTCATTTACGCCATTCTTCTCGTCATCATATGCTTTATTAATGTTTTCAAGAACAATATCCGTAATATCAAGCCCCTTTCCAGCATATAACACATCACTTTGAGGATCAAATTTCACTACAATTTGTATCCCATTTTCCTCGCTATACGTTTCCAGAAATTGAGTTATTCTATTATAAAGCTCACGCGAAACGCCTGCTTCCTTTTCTATCAGTTCCTGACGAGCACTTTCTTGAAAAAGTCTCAAATTCTGCTCTTTTTTTCCAAGATTTTCTTGAATAGCCCGGGCCTGCCCGATGGTCAGGCTACCTACATTACTTTGGTAATCCTGAATTTCACGCTGCAATCCTTCTGCACGGTTTCGATAATCTCTTTCAATTTCAGTTGCTCTTTTTTGTAATTTTTCATTTTCATCAAGCGCATACTGATACTTACTCACCAGTGAATCAGAATGAATGTAGGCAATAAACACATCACCCTTCTGGCCTTGTTCCGTATTTTCCACCTGTATCGGTTGATCCGGCTGACTGGAAAAATGAAGGTAATATAGAACAGCAATGGCAACAGCCAACACAACATTTAGCGCAATAGAAATATTTTTCACGATATTCAATTTTAAATTAAGGGCGCAAATATAGTGAAGTAGTTAGCTTTATTAAGCATTGGAGTTATTATTTTCTGCTTTTTTAAAAGTGATCAAGATTTCAATATCCGAGCCGGAGGTCGTATTGACATTGTCCGGTCTTTCTTCATCCGCCGAGAAAACGGATTCTTTCTCTTTCATTTCAAACCGTACTTTACGAAAGAGAACAGCACAAAAAATACCGGAAACCGCTCCGGTAACATGAGCTTCCCACGATACAGAAGCATCTAAAGGCATCAATCCTGAAAACATAGACCCTCCGTAAAGAAACAAAATCACAAAAGATACCGCCAGCTGTTTACGATCCCTTTTTATTATTCCGGAAAGTAGCAGAAAAAATAGCAGCCCGTAAACAATCCCACTCGCTCCGATATGAAAAGCACTACGAGCAGCTACCCACACCCAAAATCCCGACAATAAATAAATCAATCCGATTACATAATGGGCAACTTCCCGATAAAAGTAAATTACACCAAATCCTAAAACGCCAATAGGTATTGTATTGGATATTAAATGATAGAAATCGCCGTGGATAAAAGGACTAAGTAAAATACCCCCCATTCCTTCCAGTGTTCGTGGATATATTCCAAAAACACCGAAATCAGCACCGGAATAGTATTCAATACATTTGGTTAACCAAAGGATCCCAAGAAAAACAAAGGTGTAAAACGCACTATCACGGGCTCTTTTTCGATCTTCACTCTTGATGATACCAACTGGCATATTCAGGATAATTTAAAGCTGTACGTTTGATGACTTCAATTAAGCGATCATCAATAT
>Ga0224506_10003420_pt1 | contig 10485 bp, 6 predicted proteins | sample SF_Jan12_sed_USG_2_FD_169108 | JGI IMG/M metagenome (GOLD analysis project Ga0224506, IMG submission 169108) | Sediment microbial communities from San Francisco Bay, California, United States - SF_Jan12_sed_USGS_8_1 | ecosystem: Environmental > Aquatic > Marine > Sediment | place: USA...
GTAAACATATAGATAATAGTTATTTCTGTGTAAATTAGAAGATTTTGTTGAAAGGAAAAATGGAATGAATAAATAAATATAAGTTATCATCAACTTTCAATCATCAAAGTAACTTTTAAGTGGTGTTCTTTTATTACGTTGAACAGAATTTTCAATTAATGATAAAGTAAATCAGATGGAGAATTACTTACTCCAACTTGAAGAAGCTAACAGTTGAATATTTTGAATTTAATAAGTCAATTTGTATCTTTCTAAGATGGCGCAACTAGTTGGATTTAACACATATTTTACCAGAAGTCTATTATTAATTTTTCTCTTTTTTTTTCAAAAAAATAATTGTCAATCTCAAAAAACATTAGACATTGGCTTTGAAAAAATAGGAGTAGACAAAGGGTTAAGTAGCAGTATAATTAGGGATATAAACCAAGATCATCAGGGTTTTATATGGATTGCTGCTTACAATGGTCTCGATCGTTATGACGGCAACAACATAGTACATTACCTAGCCTCTCCTGACGATAGTACTGCTTTACGATCTGGTTTGGTGAAAAAAATAGTCATCGATTCTGAAAACAACCTATGGGTAGTTTCTAATTCAATTTATTTGGCTAAATATAATCGAAGTCAGAACAATTTCACTTCTTTTTCATTTAAAAATAAACTAGGTAAACCTTCCGTTGTTACTAATGTAAGTGATGGTCTTAATAATACTTTGTGGATTGCTACATTAAGTGATGGCATAATAAAACTAAATACAAAGAGTGAATCAAGTACGTTTATTCCTATCCCTGAACACGACAACAGTCATGTTTATCAGGTTTATAATTCAGGTGATTATTTATATCTGGATATGGGAGATCCTTCATCATTACTCAAGTATAACAAACAGACAAACCAAATTGTTAAAATAAGATTTTCAGAAACTACTTCGGAAAGATTTACTAGTTATTTTTCCAAATCAATTCATCTGGATTCCACGGGAGTTCTGTGGGTTGGAACCGTAGGAAATGGATTATATCGCTTGGATGGTGATGATATAGAATGGTACTCACTAGAAAATGGAAACCTTTCGAGTAATAATGTCACCTCAATATTAGACTATAACAAGGAGTTTATATGGGTTAGTACCGATGGTGGTGGAATTACTATACTGGGAAAAAAAGGCAATTTTGTTCAGTTCCTACGCCAAGACCATGAAAACCCTTTAAGTCTTGCCTTAAACACTGTTCATAATCTATTCAAAGATCGTCAAGGCATAGTTTGGGTAAGCACTTATGGTGGAGGAATAAATCGTTATGATCCCAACAAATATGTATTTAATAAAGCTTCTAACTATAGTCATAACAAACAATCTTTAAGTAGTAACTATACCCTGTCATTTTTTGAGGATCACGAAGGCGATATTTGGGTAGGTACAGATGGTGGAGGGATCAATAAACTAATTAAACCAGGGCATTATGATCATTTTCTTTTTGATGCAAAAGAACCGAATTCTGTTATTGGTAATGTTATCACCACAATACAAGAAGATGAAAAAGGTCAGCTTTGGTTCGGGACTTTCGGCAGTGGTATATCTATGTATAATAAAAAAACAGGGCAATTCACTAACCATAAAGCAGGAGATGATTTGGGGCTGAGGAATAATACTACATGGATCATAATAAAAGACAAGCAGGAAACACTATGGTTTGGCATGGAAGAGGGTAATGTAGCTCGTTATAACAACACCCTGAATCGTTATGAGTACCTAGAAAACAATGCATCTGAAAAAGGCTTACTTTCTACGCTATTTTTATTCGAGGATAGCAATGGAGTGTTATGGTGTTCGTTTCGAAATAATGGGCTGTGGAAGATAGACAAGAAAAATATGTCGATTAATAAAGTAGACTTGAATAAACTTAATTTTTTTTCAATCAACCATATACTTGAAGATAGTGAACATAGAATATGGATGGCTACTGAACGATTTGGACTGGTGGAACTTCTCGAAGACAATGGTAAGTATTCTTTTAAAAAAATGCCTCTTTTAGAAAATGGGGTTTTATTCGCTCGTGCAATAGTGGAAGACGATGAAGGGTTCATTTGGTTAAGTTCGAACAAGGGTATTTTTAAATTTGACAAAAGCACACAACAATCTCAACATTTCACAACTGAAAATGGGCTTCATGGCAACCAATTTTCTTTTGGAGCTTGCCTAAAAGCTAAGAATGGAACAATTTACTTTGGCGGAACAACAGGCTATAGTTATTTCAATCCTTCAAACATTGAAAACAAGGTAAACACAAAAAATATTGAGATAACTAATTTTACAATATTTGATGATGAAGTTCCAATTTCTTCTCATGGAGTATTGGAACAGAGTATTCTTGAAACTGATAAAGTTACTTTGAATTATAATCAAACAACAATAGGTTTTGAATTTACTGAACTTAATTTTGCTGGCGCATCAGAAAAACGTTTTTGCTATATACTTGAAGGTTTTGATAAAGAATGGTTTACTAACAAAAAGGAAACTAAAGTACGATACACCAACCTCTCGCCTGGTACATATACTTTTATTGTAAAGCCTTCAAAAAATCATCAATGCCTTGATGATAATGCAAGATCACTATCTATAGTGGTATTGCCTCCATGGTGGTCGACTTGGTGGTTTAAAATTATAATATGGCTAGTAGTTATCCTTAGTATATTAATGATAATTAAGAAAAGAACTGCAAGTCTTCAAAATCAAAAAAATAAATTAGAGCATGAAATTATTAATAGAACAGAACAAATAACAGAACAAAATGATGAACTGTTAGCTACAAATGAAGAGTTAATGGCTACGAATGATCAACTTGTAGAAACGATGAATCACTTGGAAGCTACTCAAGATAAATTAGTGAAGTCTGAAAAAATGGCATCACTTGGTGTACTTACAGCTGGCATTGCACATGAAATCAATAACCCCATTAATTTTGTATATGCAGGTGCCAATTCACTTGAAGATAACCTTGCCAAAGTTGGACAAATAGTTGAGGCGCATAACGGTATTGATAAAGATAATTATGAAAAGAAGTTAGCAAAAATTGATGAGCTGAAGGCAGAAATTCAGCTAGACAGATTAATGCGCATAGTTAATAGAACCATAGCTAATATAAAAGATGGCGCAGAACGTGTTAGTGAAATAGTGAAAGGACTGAATATATTCTCTAGTGTAGGTAACGATACTTTAATCAAATCTGATATTCATAAAAGCCTTGATAGGTCTCTAGTACTATTGAAACACAAATATTCAGAAAAGGCTAAGATTGAAAAAAATTACAGTGAATTTCCTATGATAGATTGTTATCCCAACAAGCTAGAACAAGTGTTTATTAATATTATTTCTAATGCTTCTGATGCCATTAATGAAAATGGCAAGATATCCTTAGCTACTAAAATAATAAGTAGAGAAGGAAAGGAGTATGCTCATATCAGCATAAAAGATAACGGACAAGGAATGACAGAACAGGTTAAAAAAAGAATTTTCGAACCTTTTTATTCTACAAAGGAGGTTGGGTCAGGAACTGGATTAGGACTTGCTATTAGTCATGGCATTATTGAAAACCACCAAGGCTTAATAGAAGTGGAAAGCGAAGTAGGTAAAGGAACCACTTTTAACATTTACATACCAATATACCATATAGAATGACAAGAAATGTCAGATACTTCTAATTAACATGAAGTACATTACCTAAAAAAGCAATAGTGAAAAGCACTTTTAGCTTCTGTTAAGATCGTATTGCTATTACGGGATCTAATCTTGCAGCCAGGGCTGCTGGTATTATTCCCGAAACTACTCCAATGGTTGAAGCTACTACAATACCCAGTACAATATTTTTAAATGACAAGGTAACTTCCAAACTTCCCATAGGGATAAAAGTGATAAAGTAGACAAGAAGTAAACCAACACCTGCACCAATACAACTTAAAAATATTGCTTCGAATAAAAACTGAAAAAGTATAAAATAATTTTTCGCACCCAGTGATTTTTGAATACCAATAATATTTGTGCGTTCTTTTACAGATACAAACATAATGTTGGCAATTCCAAAACCTCCTATCAAAATTGAAAAGCCTCCTATTACCCAACCAGCTATTCCTAAAACATCAAACACACCACTCAATACATTGGCAATAGCTTCAGGTCTGTTCAATGCAAAACTATCATTTTCTTTTGGTTTTAATCCCCGAAGACTTCTAAGCAGTCCAGTAAGTTCACTTTCAAGTTCTACCAGCCCAATATCCCTCTCTCTACCTTTTATACCAATGGTAGATCCTCGTTCATTCCATAGACCTGTTCCTGTTGTGTACATTTTCCGAAAGGCATTATACGGAATCACACAATGATCGTCCTTACTATCAAACCCCATAAAACTTTCTCCCTCACGTTTTATAACACCAATTACTCTGTATTTTAAATTTTTTATTTTTATTTGTTCACCCACTGGATTGGGTGAGTTTGGAAAAAGTGCATCTGACACATTGGATCCGATAATAACTACATTTCTTCCACTTTCAATTTCGACCAAATTAAAATACCTTCCTTTATCTATATCAACCTCAAACAAATTTCCATAGCCATAACTCCCTCCTACTAAACTAACATCTCCTAAACTATTATTTTTTCGTTTTACTGTAGTGTTAGCACCTACAAAAATGGCTATCTCACTATAATTAGTTAAATTTTCTTCAAATCGCTTAAATTCTTTGTAACTGGGGTTAGGTCGTTTCCAAAAATCCCACCAACGATATTCGCCTTTTGAATCAGCTGTAAATGGCCATTTATCGACATAAATTACACCTGAACCTAAAAAAGACAAGCTGTCTTTGATGTTTTTCTCCAATGAATCCACCATAGTAAAAACAGCTATTATTGTGAAAATACCAATCGTCACTCCCAATAATGAGAGTACCGTTCTCAATAAATTCATTTTCAAAGCATTCCATGCAAATCGGAAGCTTTCCATTATTAATCGAAATACTAACACATCTGTATTATCAAATTCATAAAATCAATTTAATTCAGCCCAGTAATTTTCAAAACAAATTACTACATTTGCAAGCTAATTGGTAAAGCAAATCGCCTTATCAAAACGTTACCTTAATATTAAGCATGAAATTATCAGAATTCAAGTACGATTTACCGGTTGGTCTATTAGCCAAGTATCCGGCAGATAACAGGGATGAGTCAAGACTAATGGTTATTCATAGAGACTCTGGAAAAATTGAACATAAGGTTTTTAAAGATGTTGTTGACTACTTCGATGAAGGGGATATGATGGTGGTAAATAACACCAAAGTTTTTCCAGCACGATTATTTGGCAACAAAGAAAAAACAGGTGCAGAAATAGAAGTATTCCTTTTAAGAGAACTAAACAAAGAACTCCATCTTTGGGATGTATTAGTTGACCCTGCTAGAAAAATAAGAGTAGGCAATAAACTTTACTTTGGGGAAAGCGACTTAGTAGCAGAAGTAATTGACAATACAACTTCTAGAGGTAGAACAATCCGATTTCTTTTTGATGGTACTGACGATGAATTTTATAAAACGATAGATACATTAGGAGAAACACCACTCCCAAAACACATAGACAGAAAAGCAGAGCCAGAAGATCGTGATCGTTTTCAGACTATATATGCTGAACATACTGGGGCTGTAGCTGCACCAACTGCTGGATTGCATTTTACTCCTCATCTGCTAAAAAGGTTAGAAATAAAAGGGGTTGATCTAAGCCCTATTACTTTACATATTGGTTTGGGTACTTTCCGTCCTGTGGATGTGGAAGATTTAACCAAACATAAAATGGATTCTGAAAATTACAGTATCGGAGAAGAAACCTCTATTGCAGTTAACCGTGCATTAGACGCTAAAAAAAGAGTTTGTGCTGTGGGGACTACCTCTATGAGAACACTAGAATCTTCGGTGTCAGCCAATGGAAGGCTAAAGCCAAATGAAGGATGGACGGATCGTTTCATCTTCCCTCCCTACGAGTTCAAAATTTGTAATGCTATGATTACAAACTTTCATTTGCCAGAGTCAACATTATTAATGATGGCTTCTGCTTTTGGAGGATATGAATTAATAAGAGAAGCATATCATACAGCTATAAAAGAGAAATATAAATTCTTTAGCTATGGAGATGCTATGCTTATTATATAGTTAGAAATCCTTTTTAATAAAATCGTCTCAAAAACTAGATCATTATTCATTGGTTTTTGAGACGATTTTTTTGATGTTTATATCATGAATAAGTATGCTGTAATTGTAGCAGGAGGAAAAGGCACACGAATGGGTTCTGATACCCCAAAGCAATATCTATTACTAAATGGCTTGCCAATTTTAATGCATACTTTAAAGAGGTTCAAAACATTTGACTCATCAATAGAACTGATTTTAGTGATCCCTGAAGATGATCATAACTTATGGAAAACACTGTGTGAAAAATATAATTTCACTATAGAACATCAAATAGTATCGGGAGGAAGTTCAAGATTTCAATCTGTTAAAAATGGGCTTTCTAATATTAATCACGATGGGTATGTAGCAATACATGATGGTGTTAGGCCTCTTGTTGATAACTCAATCATCTCTCAATCATTTGAAATAGCACAGCAATTCAATACAGCAATAACAGCCATATCATTAAAAGATTCCATTAGGGAAATTGACAAAGGTAAAAACATAGCTAGAGATAGATCTAATTTCAAAAGCATTCAAACTCCACAAACATTTCAAGTGGATTTAATTAAAAAAGCATACGAAACAGAAGAACTACCACATTTTACTGATGATGCTAGTGTAGCTGAGCACGATGGAAATAAAATCCACCTTATTCAAGGAAGCTACAAAAATATTAAAATCACTACTTCAGAAGATTTAAAAATAGCAGAGGTGTTGCTTCACGAATAGGATTTCACTTAGCTAATAGCTTATACACGTTACTTAAATCACTTTCTCCTGAATTAATATGCCCAGAATATTCGATTTGTAGTTCATCGGAATTCATAGCCAACAAAAATGCTACTGTCTCACTAACCACTATAGCATTCTCGATACTCAAATCACACAGCGCAAACGCCTTACTAATAATCTTATTCTCTTTAAGTTTCTTATTTTTATTATCTATAAACCCTATCACAAGACTTCCATTAAATATCAGATTCTTATTAAAAATTGTATCTTTTACAAACCGTAATATTGCTGCTAAACGTGTGAAAATAAACACCTGTTTTCCTTTTTCTAATATCCCTTTAAAAACAAGAGATTTGTATTCAATATGATCGGTAGGTAACTCGAAAATATGTTTTGAATCAATTGTTAATATAAATGATAATGATTTTGTAGGGGTATTAATATGTTGAAGCCCTTTAAACCTTTTCATACTAATTGTTGAATTAACAACAGCATTTGCTCCTTTATATTTATCAATATTAATACAATGTGTTTGTTCCTTGTTAGGCCAAAAGTTTAAAAAATCTCGCACACCACCCGTTTTCTTTTCTAAACTAAATTCAGATATAGCCGCTAACAAAATTGGCTTAGTTTGAGATAATTTAGCTCTTAAAATAGCTGCTCCAGACAGTAGCTCTGATAATAAGTGAAACTGATAATTATCTCCAGAATATGGTTTGTTATACAAGTAGTGAATTTGAGAAGATTTTTTAACAACTTCCTCAAAACGCTCTACCCAATGATCCCCTGCAAATGCTACACTTGTTTGAATAAAATCATCAATATGAAAAGGTAAAAATATTTCAACCTCTCTATTTAAAGATAGCATCTCCTCTACAAAAAGTATATCTGATCCACAAGCCAGAGAACAATAACCCACCTGTATTTCTAATGAAAGTATACTAGAACGTATAGCCGCTCTAACATCTTTTTCCATTGATGGTGTAAACCGAGGTTTAATTCTATCAGGTGCATCTAACATATGACCAATAAATGCAGCTATTGTTGGAGGTTTAAAAAATTCAATAATAACTTTAGGTACATGAGTATAATGATTTATCAACCAAAGTTGCCGTTTTATGGAGGCAACATCACCCCAATTGTTTTTCAACATTTCTCTTGTACGGATGTAATGCTCAGTAGCCTTATCCACATCTTTTAGCAACAAGTAAGCCTCCGCTAAACTAGCCTCTTGCCAATTATTTCTAGCAATAGGTAAGAGCATATCAACCAATTGTTGTGCAATTTCTTTCGCTATTTTATAACCTCCAGTAATCTTGGACATGGTAGCGGCATTAATTCCAGTATAATAATCTTGAATAAGATTATAGCTTTCGAGGTACGTATTAGCAGATAGCTTACCGAATTTTGGGTCTTCTGAAGATATAAACATCGATTTGTATATACTACCCATAATTCCAGCACTTTCTGACTTATTATTATGGTTTCGCCATCTGTGTTCGAAGTAAACCATAGCATCCTTTGGATCGCCTAATTTTGATAACACCAGTGCTTTCATCTGCTGTAACCTTTCTTCATCAGGATTAGACTGTAGCTTAACATCTATCTCCTGATGTGCCTCAAAATAACGACTTTCGTTAATTAGCTGTTCTATATGTCTATTTTCGTCATTCAAACATTAAAATTTTATAATTCCCTATACTTACATCCGAAATATTTAAGAATATATGCATTTAATTTATTCTATTAAGTAATTAGCTTCCAGTTTTTTACATGAAAAAAATATTAATGCTTTTCTACAAGTTCAACCTAATAAACCTCACTACAGTAACTTCCGTTTCTAGTGTAATATCAGGATAAAAACGTTTCATTTTCTCACTCATATCATCATGGTCATCAAACCCATCGTTTATTATATCATCTTGCATAACATCTTTCAATAGGCAGAAATAAACCATTTTTACCAAAACTGTTTCTTCTCTTTTTAAAGCTGTACTTTGCAATAACAACTCACCAAGACTTATAGAAATTCTCCCTTTTCTGATAGTAGTGGTTTTACCAGTATCTAAAGCATCAAATACGTCCTCATATAAGGTTAGCTTTTGCATAAAAACATTTGTAAAACATTAAACAACTAAAAAATATTTTACAATTAATAATATAATGATAGCAATTAATGTTTAGCTTCAAATTTAGTGGAAGCTTTAAAAACTGAATTGTTAAAATTTAGTATTTGTTGTGTTAATAAATAAAACTAGTAAAAAATCTATTCATGAATATATCAGGTAACATAATAGATATCGTAAATAAGCGAATTTATAAAGGTGAAATCATTATTGAAAATGGTACAATCACAAAGATTACTGAAAAAGAAAATGTGGAGAATCAATATCTCCTTCCAGGTTTTATTGATGCACATGTACATGTAGAAAGCTCAATGGTTGTGCCTTCCGAATTTGCACGTATGGCAGTAGTTCATGGTACTGTAGCCACTATTTCCGACCCACACGAAATAGGCAATGTATTAGGTGTAAAAGGTGTAGAGTACATGATTGACAACGGCAATCAAGTCCCTTTTAAATTCTATTTTGGTGCACCTAGCTGTGTTCCTGCTACTCCTTTTGAAACCGCAGGTGCGGAAATCAATACTGATGATGTTCGCTATTTATTAGAAAAACCTGAAATCGTTTATTTAGCTGAAATGATGAATTGGCCAGGCGTGCTTTTTAAAGACAAAGAGGTGTTGGAAAAAATCACTATTGCCAAAGAACTTGGAAAAGTGGTAGACGGTCATGCGCCTGGATTAAAAGGCGACCAAGCTAGAGATTATATATCTGCTGGAATAAGTACTGACCATGAATGTTTCACTGCCGAAGAAGCATTGGATAAACTGAAATATGGCATGAAAATTCTTATTCGTGAAGGTAGTGCTGCCAAAAATTTCGAAGCACTTATTGGTTTGTTAGATGAACATTATGAAAACATGATGTTCTGTTCTGATGACAAGCACCCAGATAATCTCGAAGAAGGACATATCAATTTATTGGTAAAAAGAGCACTTGCAAAAGGTAATGACTTATATAAAATTCTCCAAGCTGCATGTTTAAACCCTATTCATCATTACGGAATGAAAGTAGGGCAATTACGTACCAATGATCCAGCCGATTTTATCGTAATTGACAATCCTGATGATTTCAATGTTTTACAAACTTACATCAATGGTGAGTTAGTAGCTGAAAATGGAACAACCAAAATTGCTTCAATTCATAATGAAGTGATTAACAATTTTTCAACATCACTAAAATCGGAAAGCGATTTTGCAATTACCAATGGTGGTAAAAAAATCAGAGTAATTGAAGCCATGGATGGTCAATTGATAACAAATGAATTGACCTACCTCCCAAAAGTAGTGAATGGCTACATTGTTTCAGATACTTCGCAGGATGTATTAAAAATGGCTGTAGTGAATCGGTATCAGGATGCCACTCCAGCAGTAGCGTTTATCAAAAATTTTGGATTAAAAGAAGGTGCAATTGCTTCATCGGTAG
>Ga0224506_10003421_pt1 | contig 10484 bp, 11 predicted proteins | sample SF_Jan12_sed_USG_2_FD_169108 | JGI IMG/M metagenome (GOLD analysis project Ga0224506, IMG submission 169108) | Sediment microbial communities from San Francisco Bay, California, United States - SF_Jan12_sed_USGS_8_1 | ecosystem: Environmental > Aquatic > Marine > Sediment | place: USA...
TATCGATTTAAAATAATTCAACCCTACCCCTTAGAAGAAGATGAATCTGATCATGAATTAATTATAGAATAAAAATAAATAAAATGATAAATAAATTTTAATTTTATTTGGATAATAACTTAGAATTTTCATTTAATTTATTAAATTTTCTTGAGTTGGGAGTAAGGTTTAATTGCAAAAATGTATATTTTAGCATGAGAGAGGTTTTAATAATTGAATTCTAAAGATAATGAAAAGGAAGAGGAGTATAAACCAACATGGATGGAACTTGACAACAAATATGTACCTAAAAAACAAGAAAAAAAAGCTTCATCCCTCGATGAATTGCGTGCTAAGGAGAAAATAGACTATGTACCATCATGGATGAAAGTCGAAGAAACCTCTGATGAAAAAGATCAACCTAATGCACAATCAATAATTTCATCTAAGAATCAAAAACCAAAAGAAGATTTAATTGATAAGTTAGTTCCCTCACAAGTTCCTAAATCTACTCAAACAACTTACAACGAACAACCAGTGGAAATTGAAAATGAGGAGGATAAAGATGTTCTTTCAATAAAATTAACCCTTTTAGGAGATGCCGCAGTTGGAAAAACATCAATACGTAAACAATATATGGGAAGTGGTCTAGGAGATCAATTTCTATACACTATTGGTGTAGATATGAATCAAAAGAAAATAGATCTGGGTAATACAATAATCGAAGCACAAATTTGGGATATTGCGGGTCAAGATAGTTTGGAAGATATCACTTCCCAATTTCTTTCTGGAACTCAAGGTGCTATCATTGTGTTTGATTTGACTAGAATGGTGACTTTTGACAACATTACGAATTGGTTAGAAAGATTACATGCAGAAAACGAAGATGCAGAAAATAATATTCCCTTTGTTTTGATTGGAAATAAAGCAGACCTTGTACATCTTCGAAAAGTAACAACAGAGGATGTAAATAACTATTTAGAATTTTTAAATCGACATAAGCAATATTCTATTACTGAGGTACTATATCTTGAAGTTAGTGCAAAAACAGGAAAAAATATCAATGATATTTTTCATCAATTAGGAAGTAACCTTTTAGAAAATTTCGAGCTTCAAGATCAATTAATAGATGATGAATAATTTTTTAATTGATTCTGTAATTAATACAATAAAATTGTTTTATTACTGTTATATAGAAAGAATAGTTATTAATGGGTATTAATCCCATTTGGTTGTAGAATATATGTCGATGAAAGTAATCCCCAAAATTACTTGTGAGAATTTATCCAAAATGTATGGTAACCAGTATGGTATTAGAGAAGTAGATCTAGATTTAGAATTTAACGGTTTAGGATTATTAGGACCTAATGGTTCTGGGAAGACTACATTTATCAAGTCTTTATTGGGTTTAATAAAGCCCAGTGTTGGTACCATTCATCTAAATATACCTTTCGAAGAATTAAGAGTTGTTACCGACCAACCTAATTTACCTGGTGATCTATCCATTGATGAATGGGTACGAACAATTGAAAAAATACATGGTGGATTATTACGAAACATCGATATACAAACTGATTTGGGTTTGGAAGGCCATTGGAAAATAAAAAACCTATCTGCAGGTCAGAAAAGAAAAGCTGCATTATTACCTGCATTTTATGGGAATCCTGAATTAATAATATTAGATGAACCAACAAATTTTCTTGATATTTCATCCAAAAAATACATAATGAAATTGTTAAAAGAACATATTGATTATACTGGCTCTAATATAATAATCGCCTCTCATAATATTGATGAAATACGTACATTTGCTAAAAAAGTACTAATTTTAAAAGAAGGTCAAGTTATGGATATAGTTTCAATTGATAAAGATAGACCTGAACTATATGCGATTCAGGTTAATAAGGTCGATGATTTTTCAAATGAATTAACACAAGCAAATGTGCATCACTATATTGAAATGACCGTTAGAGGTAGAATAATAAAAGTTGAACCTACTGAAGATTTATGGAAGGTAATTTCTAAGTTTATACATGAGGATGATGGTGTCATAAATTCATTCTCTGCAATTGATAAATTGGAATATGCAGTTGAGGAGTTAACAAAATGAGTATTAAAGATAGTATTGCAAGAAATTATATATTCTTTCGACATCCTTCTCACTTAATTTTAGTATTACTCCCAACTTTTACAGGATTAGTTCAATATTTCTTTTTTAATTCTGGGAAGGAAGTAATTATAAATCCTAAAGATGAAATTTATTCTAGTCAATATCAAATGATAAATGAATATTTGTTATTTACTGATATAGTTATTGTTCTCTTATTGTCTTTGTTTGTTGTCTATCGTTGGACTATCATTAAAAAAGATGGAAGCTATGGTTTTTGGTTAACTCAGGGAATAAAAAGAGAACGTATATTTCTTATTACTGTATGGTCATTCTTTTTAGATTTTTATATTGTAAAAATTTTGGGTTTTATTATTGTTTTTACAATTGGAGGTCTTTATTTACCAGCTTCTCAATTATTCTTGTTATTAACACTATCAGCACTAAATTTATTGATTCTAATTTTTGTCTCATTTTTGGTGAGTAATCAAATAGGTAACCCTGAATTTGGTTCGTTGGTATTAATTGTTTTATTTGGAGTTAATATCACATTTAATACTAATAGACAAAACTCATGGTTTCTAATTTTCAATGGTCAATATCTTTATAATGAAGAATCTGGATTTTTTGCTCTGATAATTTTGGTAATTTCAAATCTTTTGCTATTTTTTGTTAATAGGTATATCCAATTTAAGGAAGATATTGAATTATAGAGGTATTACGATGATTAGATTTACTACTTTAAGCACAATTTTTCTTCTAACTAGTATTTGTTTACTCTTTCCATTAATGGAAAATCCTGAAACTTATAATATTATCCCTAAGAAACAAATTACCATTATTAAAAATGTAAAGACTCCTGAAATTGAAATTTCATCAGATTTGGATAAAGTCGTTCATATGAATATTTCCTACTATAATCCAAGTGTAAATGAAACAGTACCTGTAATTACTGATTTTGAGTTGTTAAATGATTATACATTATCCATAAAGGAAAATGGTTATGGTTTTTATATTTTTAAATTTTTATCAGAAGGACTAGGTAAAATAACTATTTCTGGCAAAGGCATCGATACAAATAGTCTTTTAGTAATTGTAATCTTTTTTATCATCCGTACTATTGTATTTATTAATAATCGATATTTTAGCTCATCTGATTGAAAATAGTTTATATTTGAATTTCATTTTAATTATCAGAATTATCAACTGTATTTTCAGATGATTCATTATCAATCTTATCAGTAGATGCATCTGAATTTGTTGATAGTTCATTATTGGGTGAAGATGTTTTTGTTACTTTCTTCCAATAATAATATCCACTAAAGCCAAATGAACCAATTAATACTAAACCAATTATTAATCCAGTAGACGATCCGTCTCCTTTGATTATAGAAATAAATACTATGTCTGAATTAAAATAACCATCTAAATCTTTTACTGTTAGTGTTAAATTATAAAATCCAATTTTTAATTCAGAAATGTCTATAGTTATTGGTACACCCGACTGCCATGAACTAGAGTCAATTAGTGTACCATTTAAGAATATCTCATATGTATCAGGATCTGATACTTCAACAATCCATGAAACTTTATTGTCTTCACCTTCAATAAACGTCAAATCTGCTATATTTTGAATTCTAGGTTTATCAAATACATATAAAATAAAACTATCAGATACAGAATTTCCACTTGAATCAAAAAAATAAATTGTGAGATTATGGTTTCCTAATGCTATTTCATCAATATTTATCCTTAAATTAGTTCCATTCGTCCAATCATTAGTTTTCCATAATTCTCCGTCTAGATATAATTCATAAATATCTGGATTTAGGTCAATTACATTCCAAACAGCGATATTCCCTGATGTACCAAATTCATATTCTGTGTTTTCTTGAGATAATTGTAATATAGGATTCGTTGTATCTACAACTCTTATTATTAGTTCATCAACTATATAATTACCACTTCCATCAGTAATAATAATCGTAATATTCCATAGTCCAATATCTAAATCATCAAAATTAATAAAAAATTCTATATTCGATGTCCAAGAACCAGAATCTATTTGTGTATTGTTGGCCAGTACTACATAATTGGCAGCATCTAAATCAGTAGCTCTCCATGCATATGAATGGCCAGTTGAACCAGATTCAAATACTGCATCCGTTGGTGTAATTATTAATTCAGGAATAGTAGTATCTACAATATGTATGAACACTGTGTCCGCCTTTAAGTTACCTGAAGCATCTGAAAAAACAATAGTAATATTCTGAATACCTAATTCAAAGTATCCAAAACTAAATTCTACTAATGTATTATTTGTCCACGTTGAGGTTACATTTAGTAAATCATTCACATATATTTCGTAAGTATTTGATGATGCTTTATCTATTGCTAACCATGAAATTGAATTAACTAAACTTCCTAATTCAATATCAATTGTACCATTCGTTTGTAAGATAACGGGGGGTGAGAGGTCTGTCACTTCGATGTCAACGGTATGATTTGCCGAATTTCCTTGATTATCGGTAAATATTATGGTAAAATTATGAAAACCAACTGAATTTGTAATTGTATCAATATTAACTTCAATTGCATTCCAATCATTCCAATCACCCGATGTAAACCCTGAATTATTCTTTAAAACGACATAACTCTGAGGATCAAAGTCACTTGCATTCCATTTTAAAATATTACCCGATGATAGAAAATCAATTGACTTATCTAGTGGTGCTACCCGAATAAAGGGATTTGGTTGATTGATAAATACTGGGTTTTTTAATGGTAATGGATCTACAGCCCGTAAAAATGCAATGGGTGTATCTAAAAATCCATTGAGATCTATATCTGTACTTACATGATCGCTCCAATAATTTTGAGATACTTTTAGGTCTGACGTTCCTGCGAATATTTTTTCAATACTTCCAACATCATAAAAGTCATTCCACCTTATAATCGTATTAATTGTGATTGTTTCAAAGTACATAGCGTATAGTCCACCAGTAAAGGTGTTATATTGAATTATACTACCGTTTGAGTTACTAAAATATAACGAACTGGTATTAGTAGTCGATAAAGAAAAATTATTGAAGGTAATAGTATTGAAATTTGATTGACCAATATTTACACCATGATAATTATAGACAAATTGATTATTTGTTATATTATTATTTGATATAATTGCATTATCACTATTTATTCCAATAAAATTTGAAGTGAAGTTGTTGTTTTGAAATATTGCTTTTTCTAATCTATTTTCCGCAAATATAGTTCTAGAATTCATTTCAAACACATTCGCTTCTATCATAAATTGCGTGATATTATTGGCAACAATTGCTTTTGAATTATTATGGAAATAATTATTTTGAATTGTTATATTATTTCCATTTAAAATATCAACACCAATATAATTAATAACACCCGTACCAGAAAAAAACAATGAGTTATTACCCAAAAATGAATTATTTTGTATTGTTATGTTATTTGTATTGTCTAGCACAAGGGCTGTATTGACTGAATTTTTAAATACACTATTAGTTACTAATACATTTGATACATTTGTTAAATACAATCCATAATTTGTATCATTAAAAGTAGTATTGTTAAATTTAATAAAGGAAGTAGTATTTGTAATTGACATTTTAGTGCCATTACCAAAATAGTCGAGATTTTCTATAACATATGGATTTAGTGCAGACCCGTCTCCTGGCCATCCTTGAAACGTTGCATTTGCAGCTAATGCAGCATTACCAATAATAGTTAAATTACTATGACTAGTGAAAAGTTGAATATTTTTATTGTTTTCATTTAATTTCCTATTATCATTTGAAATGGTATAGACTTGTGTTTGAGAATTATTTATTATTTGAAATCCTATAACAAGTACAGATAATAAAATCCAAAAAAAGAATAGTTTTAATGATTGATTAAAACGGATAAATCCCATGTAATCCCCTCAGGTCGCAACTATTATTAAAAATTGGTTATTATTTTGTATTTTATACTTAAAAATGAGAATTAGTTATAATTTTCTAATATGATTCTTTGACATAATTCTAAAACAAAAAAAATTGGATATTTTGGTATTTTTCTTTTTTTGGTTCATCATACAATCTAACAATCTACAAAAAGTATATAACCTAATAAAGGAAACTTTCATTTAGGAATTGAATTTTTCATGGTTTTTGAAGACAGATCAAATGAAGAATTAGTACTGATGCTGACTCGTTATAAAAAATATTTTCTTTGGTTTATAATACCGGGGGCTATTATATCAAGTCAAAGTCCAATAGGTGCACCATTCGTTCTTGTTGGTATGATATTTTTGATACTACTTATACTGGTTAAATACGAAATTGATGAAAGACTTATGCAGAGTATACACAGTCAAAGTTAATTAATACTTCATAATAGTGATAAAAATAATGAAGATCAGCATGTCGCGGGAATTTCATCCCAATCGATGATTGGTCTTCCTGGGGTTTTTACATCATCTCTTCAATTTAATATTATATTCCTGCTTTAATTTAGTTTTGATTAAATTCGTGTCCATTATTCTTCTTCTTCACCGAATATATTCATTATTATATTTTGTTCTTCTGTTTTTTTAGTTATTCCTTTGATAGTTCCAGACACTCTTCTAATTACCGGAATATATGTATTGTCCCCGATTAGTTGAACTACAGCTTCTATCTGATTTCGATGAAGATGAGTTACTCTAATAATGAAATTATTAGAAGTAAGTTGTAACACATGTAGTGCAGACTTTGCAAGAGCAATTTCTCCAAAAACTAAACTATATTTTTTTCTAAGAGTTTGAATTAGTAATTTTAAAGATAATTCATTACCATAGATTTCTAACTTCAGATATCTGTATCTATGTAACTTTACTACCACTAGATTATTTCAACTCCTTCAAATGGGATAACACCTGCTAATTTTTTATTATTTAATTCTATTCTCTTTAGAAAATGAATGTTATTTATCTTATTACTAGCTACACCACATATTTCAGCTAAAGCACGAATTCCTTTTTGGGATCTCAATTCAACTTCTGTTTTAGGAAAATGGGAAATAACGTAATTCACCTTCGATTTATTAAATAGTTCTACTATTCTGAGGATCTGTTTTAAATTTTTTGAAATTTGATTACTATATAAACCTTCTAAATTAATTTCTGCTAATTTATTATTTTCCTCCATTCTATTACAGAATTTCTTATTGAAAAATTTAATTTGTGAATTTTCATTTATATGAAATGCATCAACTCTTGTGTCTACCACTAATCGAGATAGCAAATCTGCTGAATTTGCAATAACTGAAATATATTGATAATTAAATCTGATTTGGTTTAATTTACTTTTAAAATTCTTATTATTTATATCATAACCTTCCTTTAGTGTATGTCGTGAAATTAAAGTTAAGTTTGACATATTTTCAATTTCTTTTAATTGGGAGATAGATTTTTCTACAGCTATGTGTTTTATCCCTAAAAAACTAGTTATTTGTGAAATTAATTCTCTATCCTGAATATCTCCCATATAACCTATTTCCATATTATATATCTCCAGTCTGAATCAGATTGTGTTTTAATAAGAGTGTAGTAACATTTTCGAGAGTATTTTCCTCCTGTGTATATGCAGAATAACTAATTACAACTTTAATTACATCACTACCTTCTGTAATTCTTATGATCTTATCTACTGCTTTGAATTTATCTAATCTAATATGAATTACTCTTTCATCAAGATCTAATTTCTTTTCAAGATATCTAAATAAATAGGATTTACTTTTATCATCTAAATTTGTTGACAACCAATTTAATCCTTCTTGAATTTCATTAACTTTAGAAAGTGTAAGAGTTAGTAAAACCATTTTATCATTAAATTGAGAATATAATAATTGACGAGTAATATCAATAGTTAGATCCTGAGGTACACATGAACGAAGACCTTGAATGACTAACTCTTCATCTTCGGTAACATAATTTATTACGGTAAAAGTAATCCTTATAATCTCAACCATTCTAAATTGTAAATTCAGATTTATTTAAATTAATCTATCTATAATTTACTAATATATAGAGTATACCTAAATTATAATTTGATGGAATCTAATTATTGTGTGTAAAATTATCTAAAAGTCAATTAAAATTACTATATTCTGATTGTAAGAAAATAAAAATAATTGATTACAATTACAATACCTTTGAAAACATGTCAATATTATTATATTATAAATTTGATTAAACTTTGAGAATTTTGGAAACTTCTGATATTGGTCATGAAAGTGATAATATTAAATCTCGCATCAAAGTTTATGAAGAAGATATCATCTATTATACTGAATTTGAAAACCCTGATAATTCTATTCGAAATGAAGTTTTCGATGAATTAGAACGGGTAATACCTGACAGACCATATTTTATAATATTCGACTCTCGAGAAATGAAAACACGTGAAAATGCTCGAGAAAGGGAATTATTAGTAAAAAGATTGAACGATCTACCTCAAAGTGTTTGTCTATTTTATTTGTTCAATGAGAAATCATATTTTGATAAAACATTAAAATTTATATTAAAAAGAACAAAACATCTCAGTTATTGGATAACAAAAACTCCAGAAGAAGCATTTGATAACATAAAATCAATTAAAGATAATGTTGAAAATTATTTTTATATGACTAAATAGTCTGTAAATTTTAAATTGAGGTTAGAAATATTCATCTGAAAATGACTAATTTAGAAACATATCTGAGATCGCAATCGTTAGTTTTAATTTATTTAGATTCAATGGAGATATAGATGGGCTTATGACCGGTTGTGAGGCCTATGGTGAGTTAAATGAGTAACTTATATAAAAACGTACAATTATTTTGGAGAGAACGAAATTCTCCTGAATTTAAAGAAATACAAAAACCACGATTGATGCAATGGCGAAGAGAACCAACTTCATTGAGAATTCGAAGACCTACTCGAATAGATCGTGCAAGATCACTTGGATACAAGGCAAAACCTGGTTATGTGATTATCCGAACAAAAGTAAGACGTGGTTCTAGAAGAATGAGTAGACCTAATAGAGGTAGAACTGGTAAAAACATGGCTACGTCTGATATTACTTCAGGTAGAAATCTAAGAAATATTGCAGAAACAAGAACTTCCAGAAGATATACTAATCTAGAGGTATTAGGATCATATTGGGTTGGTCAAGATGGACGTTCTAAATGGTTTGAAGTAATTTTAGTTGATCCACAACATCCAAGTATAACCAACGATCATAGAGTTTCTTATATCAGCCTTAAAGAAAATAGAAGAAGAGTATTTAGAGGATTAACTTCTTCTGGTAAGAAACAACGTGGTCTTAGAAACAAGGGAATTGGTGCAGAAAAATCAAGACCCAGTCGAAATAGACATGGTAATAGAAATAAATAAAGTAGTTAACTACACTACACTAAATTTATATTATCATAATTCTATTTTTATTTCTAATTTTTATATTAAAATCAAATCATATTATCTAAGTAATTAAACCTAATAAAATAATCATAATTGGTGAAAACAGAAGAGTAAGAGTTCCAATCCATTTTGTTTGTTGAGGTATGTTAAAAGTAATCGCTAATTGTCCCAAATTAAATACATATTTATCTGATAAATCCATTTTTGAACCATTCCAGTTAGATAGTTTTTCTCTATTTTTTATTTCAAAATCGCTATGCATTTTAGTCATTACATTCCTTAATGAAGGTCTATCATAATCTACTAAGGCAATAATTTTAGTGAAAACTCCATCAATTATTAGTATTTCTCTTTCTCCTCTTTTGATGCTTTTGATATCTGATTCATCTTTGGTTAATTCTTTGCTAACCGAGCTAATGGCAGTAAAAAATCCAGATATTAAAACTTCATCTGATTGGAACAACTCCAGATGTGAAGCAACAGGTCTACCATCGTGTGCAACTAACAATGTATCATAAACTTCATTTGGTTCATAAGTTAAAACTATAATCGCTGTTGAGATAATTATTATAAAAATTAAAGCAGAAACAAATGGAATAATTACTTGATACTTGGTAATGTCAAATAAAAGTAATTCCAAAATGCCTGGGATTATAAATGAGAGCAAAATAAAAATAAAACTATAAACAAATGCCCTAATGAATGGAATATCTATTTCTTTCAACTCTTTAAAACCAGAAGCAATAGTCGAAAATGCCTGTTTTCTTTTAATATACCAAAATGAAAGAGTAAGGATAGTACCAAAATAAGGAAGTAACATTAATGGTGTATAACCATCAAAAAACGTAGAGTTAAAAGATCTAAATATTGTCTGTACAACATTGAAAATGAATGTAATTGTGAATGGAATAATTACAGACTTTGTTTGAGAAAATGCACTAAATG
>Ga0224506_10003422_pt1 | contig 10480 bp, 7 predicted proteins | sample SF_Jan12_sed_USG_2_FD_169108 | JGI IMG/M metagenome (GOLD analysis project Ga0224506, IMG submission 169108) | Sediment microbial communities from San Francisco Bay, California, United States - SF_Jan12_sed_USGS_8_1 | ecosystem: Environmental > Aquatic > Marine > Sediment | place: USA...
CCAAGTTCCCCTTAAACTAAAACCTTCTATTGGTTTAGTGCCTGACGACATACTTTCCTCTGTCGACAGCAAATTTTTTCCATCTAGCGTTGCTCATGCCTTCGGAAAAGCCGTATACGAATACGGTAAAGCCAACATTGCTTTTGTTGGTATTCCTTGTCATGTGCTTGCTCTTCGTAAGTTGGAGGCTTGGCAGCATAAGCTTGCGGAAAATCTCAAGATTGTAATAGGACTCTTCTGTCTTTGGACTTTTTCATTAGGATACCTTCTTGAATATCTCTCGAGTACTTATCACATTGAAGCTTCCGATATCAAGAGGATAGACCTACAAAAGGAATACGTGGTTGACACAACAAAAGGGACGATACGAATACCGCTTTCTGAGGTTAAGCCTCACATTTTAAATAGCTGTCGAACTTGTGGCGATTTCACGTCTGAACTCGCCGATATATCAGTCGGAGGTGCGTACCCGCTAGAAGACTGGTCCACAGTTATCATTCGAACAAAACACGGCGAGGATGTTTTTAACGACGCTGTGAAGCACGGAGCAATAAGGACAATGTCCATAAACAAAAAACCAGACGTTTTCACACACACGGTTGAGATGGCTATTCATAAAAAAAGACTTGCTCTTGAAGAGGTCAAAAGGCTGAGAGCGACGAATAGGCCAGTTCCTCCCATAACTGATCGTTTATTGATGTTTTTGCCGCGAGAAACTGCTCTTTTCACTTCTCTAAAGGTTGAAGACGTGATGACGAAGAAGGTTATGGCGGTGCCTCCAACGATTACGGTTAGTCAATTCTTAGAGGTTATGACGAAGCATCATCACATGGGCTATCCTGTTATGAACGAGCGTAAAGAGCTTACGGGCATAGTAACCTTCGAAGACGCCGCCAAGGTTCCTAAAAAAAAGAAAGATAAGGTTCTAATCAATGATATCGTTCACAGGAAGCTGGTTGTGGCCTACCCGGATGAGTCTGTCTTAGAAGCTATTGAAAGAATGATTGCGCATAAAATCGGGCGCATCCTTGTAGTAGATCGAAAGAACCCGAAAAACCTCTGCGGCATCCTCACCAGAACAGACGTAATGCACGTGTTAAAATGGCCTATGAAAACTAAATGAGACCTCATTTGCATGTGCTTCAAATGAGATTACGAAGCTTCCACATCAATGTTCTAAGAATGCCGCCGCAGATGCAGAGAGAGAATTTTGGAAACCACGTTGAAAAAATAGAGAGGCGGGTAAGCTTCTAGGATGCGCGCCAAAAATGTTTGGTAGCTGTTATTTTCTTCTTCGTCATTAAATCTTTAACCTTTGGATTGGTAAGGATGGTCATTTCATGTTGTATGATCTTCAATAAATGATTCAATTGCGGGTGGAACCGGCTTACTCAATCGTTTCATTCTTTTTGCTTCTCTCAAAGCGGCTCTTCTTTTATTTGTAGCCATTCTAGTAATTTGGAGGAAAACATCTGGCTCTTCGTCTATGTTTTTGATCCTTATTACCTTATGCTTCACAGCGTCATTAAAGAAATCCTCGCCTGTTTTAGATCGAATTATGACTGTGGACCAATTCTTCAACGGGTCGGCGCCACCAACGGATATGTCCGCAAGTTCTGATGAGAAATCCATGCAGGTTCGACATCTGTTCAAAACATTTGGCTTGATCTCTTGAAGCGGTATCTTCGTGATCCCTTTTTTTGTGTGAATGAGGTATTCTGTAGTTAGGGCTATTCTCTGAACTTCAGAAGGCTTAATGTCATAATTACGTGAGAGATATCGAAGAAGTTTACTTGAAGAAAGAGTCCAGAGACAGAAGAGTCCTATTACAATCTTGAGATTATCCGCAAGCTTATGCTGCCAAGCCTCCAACTTACGAAGAGCAAGCACATGACAAGGAATACCAACAAAGGCAATTCTTTGTTTCCTATGTTCAAGTACTGCACTGCGGAAGGCTTTAGCGACAGCGGATGGAAAAAAATGAACTTCAACCGCTGATAGCAGGTCGTCTTGAACGGAACTAACGAGTGGCTTCAGCTCCATTGGAGTCCCGACTTTTGCCTGTGAGAACACGGCGCTATCGATGATATCTTTCTCTAGGGCGTGAGTTAATAGGGATGCAACGACACCACCACCAGGACCAACATTCATACCGCGTTCTACAGCTTGGCCGAGTAGGATTTTCCTATAACATCCCAAATTTGGGGTTTCAACTAAAACCGCTTCTGTGTGAGGGCACACATCGTAACAGATTGAACAGTTATCTAAATATTTTGAGCAATCATAGATACACTGAGGTCTCTCTTCGACTATCTTAATTGCACGGACTGGACAAGCGGCTTCACATGCACCACACAGGGTACAAAAGCCTTGATCGACAATTATTTTCTTTAACCGATCAAATGCTAACGGCAACCTATTTTTCGTTTTCATCAACCAGTCCTCAATATGTGAATCTCTGCTTGGTAAAGTTGTTGGCTTTAATATATTTCTTTTTCATTTACACATCCTGTTAACTTATCAGAGATAAAAGGTGTTTCTCAGATTCACAAAACTGGGACAGGCAATTGGTAATGAAGGAGAAGTTGCTTGCTACAATCATAAGAGGATTATGCAAGCATCGTGTAGAGGCTGAGTTCACGAACTCCTCTTATGGGATATGCCCTCCGAGTACAAACAGGAGAATCAGTAGCAATGGTATGCCCGATATAACCCAGATCATGCTCCAAGAAAGCACTCCTGTATGGGTTTTTCTAAACGCCTGACAAAATTTCACAGTATTTTGCGCTATGAGGTAATTGAACGCGTCGATGCCTCCAAGTTCTAGGCGTTTATGCATGACTTTGGAGAGTGCCTTTGTTTTGTCTGCAATTTTGTAATAGAGCGTGTCAACGTAACATCGGTTCCAGAGAAAGGTGTGAATCTTTTTCAGATATACGTGTTTATTGGTTACGTTATCTGGGTCAACTCTGTGTGTTATATACATCTGGTACGCCGGGTATCCTCCAATTGCTAATGCTGCACAGGTCATTCCAAAAGTCGGTGACAGAAACATCTTCTTTATAACATCAACAATGCTGTAAGGGGTTATGCCCTGATGTAAAAGAGGCGAGAAGAATTCGTGAAATCCTGTGATAATAAATGGTGCTAATACACCCATAATTATTGTGGTCAAGGCTACAATTGCCATGGGAATCCACATTATAGATGAAACTTCTTTGATTGGCCTTCCTCTGTGTTCAAGTTTCTCTATGTGTTTGCTTTTTTGACCGAAGACCAAACCCATCATACGTAGAATGTAAAAAGTAGTTACTGTAGCGGTGATCATTAAGAGGATGTACAATCCGTAAGCTGAGAGCATTAGATTGAAGTTTCCTTGGTTGCTGGCTTCTTGTGCAAGGTCTAATGTCGCGCTGTATATTGATTCTTCACTCCAAAATCCACTTAACGGTGGTATGCCAATTGTGGCGAGAGCTCCAATAGCCATGCATTTAAACGTGATTGGCATACGAGCTTTGAGTCCGCCCATGTCAAACATGTCCTCAGAGTGAACCGTGTGCAAAATTGCTGCAGCGGATAGGAAGAGAAGTGCTGATACAATGGCGTCTATTATTAGATGCAAGTTGCCTGCCAGATACCCAACAGCTGGATTAGCCATTAATCCGCCTACTCCTAAAGCTACTGTCATGAGAGCGTATTGGCTGATGATGGAGTACGCTAAAACCTTTATTAGATTTCTTTGAACCACAGCCATGCTCGCCCCCAATAATGCGGTAAACGCGCCAATCCATGCAACCGCAAGGAAGAAGAGAGCTATTTCTCCGCACGCACCTAAAGCACTATGGAAAATCGGCAGAGTCCTAGCCACCAAATACACTCCAGCCAACACCTCTGTAATGGCATTAAATGACGCTGGTGTGCCAGGCATCGCGTCTGGTAGCCAAACGTGTAACGGGAATTGAGCTGATTTCGCTATGGCTCCAGCAAAAAACATGAGAGTGGTAATGAGTAACAAGCCTGATGTTGATAGGTCTCGTATCCAACCGGTGTCGTTTTGGAGGCCTGTGAAGTCAAAGGTATGGGAATATGTGTACATGATCAGGATGGATGCTAAGAGGAGAACGTCGCCGACGCGAAGTATCAGGAAGGTCTTCAATCCGTAGTGAGCTTTCTGGGGGTCCTTGTACCAGAAGGTGACCATGGCACTGCAGCTTAGCCCAACGACTTCCCAGCCGATGAACAGCAAGAGAAGGTTGTCCGCCATAACCACTAGGCTCAATCCGCCGATGAAAAGTTGTGTGAAAAACCAGTATCTGGTTAAGCCAGGTTCTCCTCGCATGTATTCCAAGGAGAAAATCGTGACTAGAAGCCCTATGCAATTGACTATGTTACTCATAAGTACGCTTAAAGGGTCTACGAGTATTCCTAGATTTACGCCGAGAGAGTTTGTCCACGGGATCCGATGGTCAACTATGTTTCCTGTGAGGGCGTCAGGTATTAGGGAAAGTGAAAAAATGAGGCCGGCGGCAACAAATGCTACTGGTGCGTATTTCCTGAGCTTGCGGGGTGCCAAGGTAAAGAATGGCGTTAGCATAGCTCCAATTATTGGAGTGAGCCAGCTGAGCCATGGTGCGCATGGAAGCAACAAAACACCCCTGTAGAGTAATACATGATATAAAAGTTTTAATCGTTGCAATTATTCTTATCGGTTTAATAATTATGATTAATCCTAAGAAACGACGCTGCAGAAAGAAAGGAGAAATAGAACGAGGTGAGGTTGCTTTTATCGATAATCCGTTGACTTTTGTGTTTACTTAGGCTTTTTGAAATAGTGTACGCCATTCGTTTTGTTTTGTGAGGTTGGCGAGGGCTTCGCTGTAGACTTTTACTTTCAGGGCTCCGGAATCCTCTTCCACGGTCTCCTCTCCAATGTATTTTTTGCCTACATCTTTAAGCTGCTCTAACAATGCTTTTGCCAATTTTTCAAGGGCTTTTGAGGAGATTTTGGAAATTTGGTGGTTGAGTTGGAAGGCGCTAAGTATCCCTATCAGATGCTCTACTTGTATCTGTATGAAGTATCTTCGAACGTCCTTTGGAACGTGTTCAAGGTCAACAATGAATAAGGCTGCTGCAGGACGATAATATTTCTGTAGGATCCCGTGTTTCTCTGCTTCGAGTTTCTCTATGCGTACTACTCCTACTTTCATCAATAAACGTAAATGATATCCGATGGCAGCTTTCGTTAGCCCCAGCTGTTCAGAGAGTTGAGTTTCTGTCATTGGTTGTGTGCCCAATAAACGCAGAATCTCTGCACGTGTAAAGTCAGCGAGCAATCGAATCTTGTCAGGATCATCTACAATGCAGACAGCCATTTTTGGTGGTTTAGCCGTGGTTCGTTTCCTCCGTCATCATCTTTCGGGAACTTACGAAATATAAAATGTTAATCGATATAGATATTTAAATTGATGACAGCACTTGTGCGTTGATGGAAGAAGCCTAGTTTGAGGTTTTGGAATGGACTCCAAGATGGTTTAGAAGCCAGTTGTCTACCCATTCCAAAAAAGGGAATTGTTACAGTTTAACATTGTTTATGCTGTTTCCAAATGTGTGTGTGCGTAATGTTCGATCAAAAGTGACAAGCGCGAATAAAACGACTGTTTTACAGAGAGCCTTACGGACTTCCGACACAGTTCTTTTATTCTGATAGTCTTCTTAATTATCTCCTCTGAAGGAGGACGCTTCATTGCTTCCATATGCGCCATGGCTTTGCTGGCTTATCCCAATCTTCGGAGCCACCGTTACGCCATTAGTTAGTGCAATTCGTCGAAGATTCAGCAGTTATCTAGCTGTGTTGTCCATCGGAATGAGTGCTCTCTTCTCTTTTTCGATGATTCCTGACATCTATTTTGGAACGGTTGGAACAGCTCAGCCCGATTTGACGATTCCATGGGTTTCTAACAGCCTTATTCAAGTTGGCGTGTATATTGATCCCTTAAGCGTGCTTATGGCAAGTGTGATTACTTGTATAGGATTTCTAGTTACGGTTTTCTCCGTTGCCTACATGCAAGATGAGCCAAGTTTGGCTAGGTTCTGGTTTCTCATACAGTTTTTCATCGGTGGGTACTCAGTGATAGTGATGGCAGATAACCTTCTCTTCATGTTCATAGGTTGGGAAATAGTTGGGATATGCTGCACTGGTCTTGCAGCTTTTTGGTACAAAGACCCTAACAAGGCACACATGGGCCTTAAAACTTTCATTCTTCTTCGTGTTGCAGACGTATTGCTGCTTGCGTCTATTTTGATAATATATGCCACGCCTCCTCATACCCTTAACATTATAAAACTCGCAGAAAACGGCAACTGGATGGGAGAATTATCAAGGTCTGGCTTGCTTTTTATTACAGTCCTCATGTTCTTTGGTGGAGCTGTAGGAAAGGCAGCTCAGTTTCCTTTACAAGAATGGCTTCCAGATGCACTGGCTGCCTCGCCTTCTTCTTTCAACGCCTTAACTGAATGTTTAGCTGGGCCTTTCATTATGGCTAGAGTTCTCCCAATCTTTCACGGAGGTATAGAATATAGTGGCATGGTTGACTTCTTTTTAGTCATGGCATTTGTAGGTACACTTACAGCAGTGATTAGTGCTCTCATAGCAACTGTTCAAACTAACATATTCAAAGTTCTGTCATACTCTATCTCAAGTGTGATCGGGTACATGATAGCGGCTTTGGGTTTAGCGGGATTAATGACCGATATAAGCGGGGGATATTTAGCTGGTGCCTTCCTTTTAACCATAGACGCCTTCATCTCAGCGCTGCTTTTCCTCACTGCGGCGTACATTTCCTATACAGTTGGCTCAGACAATCTACACTATATGAGTGGATTCAAGAGTCGGATCGCGCATAGAAGCATAGAAGTAGGAGCCCTCGCCATCGCAGGTATACCACTACTAAGTGGCTTTTGGTGCACGAACTGGATTCAAACGGTCGCCTTGGATTTTGCAAGAGAGGCTGGCATAAAAGGACAATCCACGCTGATGATATCGGGTTACGTAATTTTTGCTCTTTTAATAATAGGCGGGGGAATAACTGCCTTTTACGGTCTTAGAATGATGGGGCTTATCTTACGAAGGGGGAATCACGGTTCAGAAGGGAGGGTTCTTAAAAAGGTTCCATCTTTGATGCGCATTTCCCTTGCTGCTACTCTTGGAGTAACTGCATTCTTGGATTTTTTAGCACTTCTTTTAATCCCGAGCTTTAACAAGTTTCTTCAACCTCTTTTGCATACACTGACTTTCCCTACTATTGTCGATGTTCTAGTATACATTGTTCCCTCAATAAGTACAGTTTTAACGTGTGTGGCAGTAACGGTCGGAGGATATCCTGCATACCAGTTGTACATAGCGCGTCGAGTTGATCCAGCTAAATTGATTAAAGAACACTCGTTTCTGAAGAAGATTCATACGTTTTTCTGGAATCGATTTTACATCAACGCGCTTTACTACAAAATCTTCGCTTATCCAGCGATCACATTTTCAAAAGGATTGTATAAAGGATTAGAGTTTGGAGGCATCGACAAGTTCAACTATTCTGTTGCAAGATTCTTCAGGCGGATATCTAGGGCCGTGCATGAAAGGCTTGAGCTTGGAGGCATTGACGCATTTAATTACCTAATAGCAAATGCTACAACATCGTTTTGTCGCTGGTTCAGAAAGACTCACTCAGGAGTTTTATCCTACAACATGCTGGCAGTTTCTGTCGGAATCGTATTGCTGATAGTTTTAATATTTATATTTGGAGGGTTCATTCCCTAGGTGAAAGCTAATGTTCTACCATATACCCCTGTTGGCAACACTTCTTCCGGCGATTTTAGGAATCATTCTGTATCTCTTTGGAAGAGGTGTTGGAAAAAAAGTCCGGTGGCCAGCGACAATAATCGCTTTTCTATCTGTTTTTTTGATTCTTTCTATGTTACCAGACCTTATTGGATACTACCAAAACGGAGGACAGTCGATTTACGTTACGTATGAGTGGATAACATCACCAATTGAGGTTACATTCGGCTTTTATATCGACAACATCAGCTTTTCCATAGGCTTAATTATCGCTGTCCTCAGCGCTTTCTCCTGTCTCTACTCCACCAAATACATGGAAAATGAACCTGGACAAGCAGGCTACTATGCAAATCTACTACTCTTCATGTCTGGCATGCTCGGAGTAATATTCTCCTCAAACCTTCTCCAGTTCTATCTCTTCTGGGAGTTAATGCTGATCCCTTCTTATTTCCTAATAGCTTTCTGGGGAAAAGCTAAAAGAGCATTGACCATCGGATTCAAGTACTTCATATTCACGCATGTTGGCGCAGTGTGTATGCTTTTAGGAATTTTATCAATCTACACGTACACCGGCACCTTTGACCTTGTTACACTCTCCCTTCCTGGAGTATATGGCAAGATACCGCCAAACATGATAATGCTCATCTTCGCCTTGCTGCTGATTGGATTCTGTGTCAAGATGGCGACATTTCCTCTGCATACGTGGCTCCCCGACGCACACAGTGAGGCCCCTGCGCCGATAAGTGCTATGCTGTCTGGAGCCATGATCAAATGTGGCGCCTACGCTATGATAAGGATTTTTCTCTCCATGTTTAGCTCAACAATGCTCCAAACTTCAGATTATTTAGCCATCATCGGAATCGTCACTATAATTTATGGGGGATTGATGGCCCTTGCCCAAACCGACATCAAACGATTGTTGGCTTATTCTAGCATAAGTCAGATGGGATACATTTTCTTCGGCATCGGGGTCAGCTCCAAATTGTGGGATTTTGGGGTCATGGGTGGACTATTTCACATAGTGAACCATGCCATTTGCAAGAGTCTTCTCTTCATGTGCGCCGGCGTCATCCTCCACCAAACTGGGACAAGAGACATCAGAAAACTAGGTGGCTTGGCTGGAAAAATGCCCATAACTACCGTCTCGTGCTTGATAGGAGCCTTGTCTCTGACTGGAACGCCTCCTCTGAGCGGATTTTGGAGTGAATGGATGATATTTGCGGGTGGAGTTTCCGCTGGAAAAGTTTTGCTCACGCTAATAGCAGTCATTAGCTCCGTAATCACGGCAGGGTACTATTTGTGGTTTGTATGGAGAGTCTTCTTTGGGGCAACTCCTGAAAACTTGGAAAACGTGAAAGAGGGTTCGTGGCTACTGCTTATTCCAATAGTCGCGTTGACGGCAGCTACTGTTGTGTTGGGGATATGGCCAGATTTGCTTCTGGGATTAACCAGCAGCCTTTGAGTCCCTTGTACTTGTTTCTTAAAGTGTAGATCATTCTAGTCAACAATTGAGGGGCGTCTGAAGGTTTATATTTCTTAGGCGTGTACTAATGATGTGAATGGGTGGCGATGGTGAGAAGCATAGTCTTCTCAGCGTGGTTAACGTTTGACAGAACAAGTTAGAAACTTCTTCCGAAGAATCAGATCATATCTGCGGATTACGCATGTAGGTAGTATTGCCAGAAGATACTTCGTCATGAATGGTTTTGACGGTTCAATGACTATGCTAGGCATTGTCATAGGCTCATGGATTGTGGGAAACACGGAGTCAAAGATAATTGTCACCGCAGGATTTGGGGCATGCTTGGCCATGGGAGTGTCCGGCGTTTTTGGAGCTTATATGGCTGAGAAAGCTGAGAGAAAGAGACATCTTAAGACGCTTGAGGATTCAATGCTCACCGATCTTGGTGACTCTATGCACAGTGATGCTTCTAACTTTGTTTCCATCTATGCTGCAATAATAGATGGTGTATCACCCATGTTGACAGCAGCTGTCTCTCTCATTCCTTTCATCTTAACGTTAACGGGAACGCTTGTCATCTGGGACGCTTACATTATATCCATCATTCTCACCTTAGCCACATTGTTTTCTTTAGGTCTCTATCTTGGCAGAATCGCAAGGGAAAACATTTTTTTGTACGGCGCTCAGACGGTCGCCGCTGGACTACTAACTGTAGCGATAGTGGTCCTTCTAGGTGGCATTTAGTCTCTTTACTGAGCGAATCGCCTTTGACGTACTAAAATCTAGGCTTGTAGATGTTGAGAATTATAGATTTTTGCGTATCGTAAACGGATATGCCTAATCGTCTTAAGTTGATGTTTTTTTGATAAGTTTTTTTCCGACTGAAACTTCGTCGATGCTGTGAATTACGGCTCCGCAATCTTTCATCGCGTCTTTGAGATGGTTAAGGTTGATACCGTTGCCTTCTATTGTGATTCTTACGCTTTCTGTGCTTTGGTCAATCTCGACAAGGGATATGTTGACTCCATCTACGCCGCCTATCGAGCTTAAACGCGTGGCAAGTTCAGGTAAGTCGGGTTCGTGGGGCTTTAAGACGTCTAGGACCAGTCGCTTTACGCCCTGTTGCACCTACAAAGGTCCTCCAACCTCAACGTCTGTATTCTAGTTATTTAACTTTTATTCCTTCA
>Ga0224506_10003424_pt1 | contig 10478 bp, 11 predicted proteins | sample SF_Jan12_sed_USG_2_FD_169108 | JGI IMG/M metagenome (GOLD analysis project Ga0224506, IMG submission 169108) | Sediment microbial communities from San Francisco Bay, California, United States - SF_Jan12_sed_USGS_8_1 | ecosystem: Environmental > Aquatic > Marine > Sediment | place: USA...
TATAGACTCAGCAAAAAAAAACCAAAACCCCGTCAGGGGTTATACAATCGAGAAGGAGAGCATCACGCCTTGAACCAAGGTATAAGAGACAAGAGCCAAGAACCAAGAGCCAAGAACCAAGAGGTAAGAGGTATGGCTTACGAATTATATAAAGGTAGGGAATGCGGGATGAAACACCTCTTTTTCAAATCTTAGGCTAGGCAAATGATCAATACCTCCTGTACATAGACATCAAGCGTTCCCTATAACATTATTGCACAACCCATCCATATCCCTTATCTTGGTGGATTAATAGGCTACGGCAACAAACCCTGAAGCAGGAAACGCCCATAAAATGATCAAAAGGAGAGATTTCATAAAAACGACCGGTCTGGTTCTGGCATCGGCACCATTGATTGGTTACACCACTGACCAGTCAAAAAAGGAACCGGATCCGATCAGCAAACACCCCATTTGTATTTTTTCAAAACATTTACACTGGCTCGATTTTGAAGAGATGGGCCGGTATGCCAAAGACCTGGGCTTTGACGGTATTGAGCTCACCGTACGAAAAGGCGGACATATCGAACCGGAAGACGCTGAAAAGGTTTTGCCCGGCGCCATCGAAAAGATCACCAAATCCGGAATCAGTGTACCTTCCATGGTTACTAATATTATGCCCGATGGCAATCCACTGCATGAAAAGGTGATCCGTACCGCAGCCGCCAACGGCATCAGGATGTACCGGCTTAACTACCAGCACATTGATCGCAACATCGAAATTTTGAGCTATCTGGACAATCTGGTCGGATCCTACCAGCGACTGGCTGCTATCAATGCGCAATACAACATTACAGGCATGTACCAGAATCACGATGGAACGGATCTGGGCGCTGCGGTATGGGATATTGCCTATGTGTTAAAAAAAGTAAACAGTCCCTTTCTGGGGCTACAGTATGACCTTCGTCATAATATGGTGGAGGGTGGCAAGTCATGGATCAACGATTTTAGCCTCGTTAAGAATATGATCAAAAGTACGGTAGTCAAGGACTTCATCTGGCACAAAGACAGCAAGGGCCAATGGCGTGTAAAGAACGTTCCCCTGGGCGAAGGCATGGTGACATTTTCGAAATTTTATGACCTGTACAAAGAAAACGGACTTCATGGCCCTGTTTCGATGCACATCGAATACCCTATGTTTAGCCAGGAGGAGAAAACCATGCGTAAAAAGGAAATGAACAAAGAAGCTGAAGTCATCCTGACCAAAGAGCTGGCAACAGTGAGAAAATGGATGGCTGAGGCCGGAATACAATAATATGGACACAACCAGAAGATCATTTATCAAAAATGCCGGACTCGCCACGGGCCTGATGGCTACGGGCCTACCGGACATTGTAAAAGGAGCTGAAATGCCAAAAGCGATGAAAAAAGAAAAAAACATCAAGATAACGCGTGTCAATTCCAATTTTGAACGCGAGCCCCTCACCCCTTACCGTTTCAAGGGTAGCGCCATCACACAGGCCTGGCAGGTGGTAGCCTGGATGGAAAGTGAATCGGGCATAGGCAAAGCCGGTATAGGTACGCAAGGGGTGCTCTGGTCTGATTCAAAGGTCTTTCATGGACATTCCGAAAACGGGGGAAATGCCCTGATGTACGCTATGAGCGAACGGGCGCTACAGATCATTAAAGGACAGACATTCACCAATCCTGTGGAGCTATTGGACAATATTTTGGAAGAAGTGTTGGCCTATGGCCGTAAAGTGACCGGCAATCCCAACTTGCGAAAGACTTTCGCCCTTAACTCTCTGGTGGCTGTTGACAATGCCGCCTGGCTGCTGTACGCTGCTGAAAACGGCCTTTCTACTTTCGATGAGCTTGTCCCCGAGGCTTTTAAACCCGGCCTCTCCCACCGGCACAAAGCCGTGGCCGGTATCCCTTCCTATGCTGTAGGTACCCGTGTAGAAGAACTAAAGAGCGCTGCTGAAGCCGGATATTTTATCATGAAGCTCAAAACCGGCGCATCCGGCACCCAGAAAGAGATGATTGAGAAAGATATGCAGTTTCTCACCGACCTGCATAAGGCCATTGGACATTTTGAAACACCCCACACCAAAAGCGGACGTATCCCTTACTATTTCGATGCCAATGGCCGCTATGAAAAAAAAGAAACCCTTCTCCGTTTCCTCGACCGTGCGGAAAAAATCGGGGCCTTAGACCAGATCGCGGTGGTGGAAGAACCTTTCCCGGAAGAGAACGAAGATTTTGTAGGCGATGTGGGCGTGCGTATTGCCGCTGATGAAAGTGCACATACCGTAGAAGACGCCGCCAAACGCATTGAACTGGGCTACCAGGCCATCGCGGTGAAAGCCATTGCCAAGACACTAAGCATGACTATGAAGATTACCCAACTGGCCTATGAGAAAAACGTCCCCTGCTTCTGTGCCGATCTGACGGTAAATCCCATTTTGGTTGAGTGGAATAAAAACATCGCAGCCCGGCTGTCGCCCTTTCCCGGGATGGACATCGGATTACAAGAGGCCAATGGCCATCAATATTACAAGCGCTGGGAACAGATGCGAAAGTACCACGCCAACCCGGAGGCAACCTGGGCCAACACCAAAGAAGGCGTTTATCCGATTGATGAAAGCTTCTTTAAAAGTAGTGGGGGTATTTTTCACCAGCCGGCACATTATGTGGAAATGGTGAAGGAGGATTGATATCTTTGATGTGAAATGAAAAACGATCATTTCATGGATTATAAAAACCTCAAATATTATTGAGGCGGCTTCAATCACAAAAACTGCGAATTGCTTTTTAGTCCAATTTCAATAAATTAAGCTTCCTGAAGTGCTTTTTTTGATTGCCTGTACAGGTAGGTATTAAAGATATTTCTTTTTCCAAAGCGCATTTTTTTATCCGAATTATTAAACTTCGCATACACACTTTTCGGAACGCCAAAGTATTCGTATGTCGATCCATCGGAAAAGGAAACTTCGAGTAAAAGTCCTTTGTGTTTGTAATCGGCAACACCCGATTCAGTAATCGTGAGGTTGTATTCTTCTAAAGTAGCCTCTTTTGTTTCGGGCGCAATACTCACCAGAAAATGATAGGCATCAATAATTTTTTGGCTTTTTATTTCAGCCTCTGCTCCCATTGCATCGCCTTCCTGAAACTTATCCGGATGCCATTCTTTTACCAAATTTCGATAGGTACTTTTTAGTTGCTTAAGGTCTGTGGCAGGTTCTACATTAAACAACTTTTTGTATTCACTAATACGCTTCATAAATGGATTTAATTAATTCCCAGGACAGTGGACAATACTTTTTTTTGGTCACAGTGATATTGAATTTCCCTGATCAGGCCGCAAAGGTACGTATTATTATTTAATATTTAGTTGCTTGCCTCAAGCAGCCCAGGTCAAACGCATTTAATATATGAATTGCAACTGTATGGCATTTATCTTCTGCGACTAAAAAGTGAAGGAAAGTATTTCTGGAATGGAAAAATCCTACATCAATAAGCTATTCAAAGAAATCCAAATTACTTATTAGGGAGTATTGGTAATCAGCACATCATGTATTACATTTGACGCTGTGTTTAACCACCTATGTTGCTGGTTTAGTGAATTTTCCACAATACATGTGCTATGTCATGGCGGAATTATTTATTAAAACAGACTAATTGTCTTTCAAAACATAAACATGGAAAAGCTAAATATTATGCTTTTTCTTTAGGGTATAACTATGTCTGAAAAGGGATCTGATCATTATAAAATTATATTTGAAGCTTCACCGGATGCTTTATTCATTGTAAATAAAACAGGTGTTATTCAAAGCATGAACAAGCAGGCGGAAATACTTTTTGGTTATGCTGTGGATGAACTTATTGGTAAACAAATTGAACAACTTATCCCGGAAGAGTCCCAGTCTGTACACAAAAACCGAAGGGCCAAATATGGTAAAAATCCGGTAACAAGAAGAATGGGCACTACTACTACTGACTTTATAGCAATAAAAAAAGGCAATATCCAATTCCCTGTCGCGATCAGCCTTAGTCCTGCCACCCTGCAGGATGGCAAGGAAGTGACGATAGCCGCGATACGTGAGATCTCTCATCGTAAAGCCAATGAGGAAAAACTACGCAACTATTTCGAGATCGTTAATAATGTACATGAGGCCATTATCCGGCTTGACACTGATCGTAATATTCTGGGGTGGAACAAAGCCGCTGAAAACCTGTTTGGATACACTGAAGATGAAATCATGGCCATTGGAATAGAGGCTATTATTCCAATAAATGAAAAAGAGCGTACACAAAACATCATTGAAAAAGTCCTTCAGGGTGCTGTTTTCAAGGATGTTGAAGTCGTCAGGCTTAATAAAAACAAAAAATTGCTCGAATTGACCACTTCCGTCATTCCGGTAAAGAGTGCTTCCGGTGAAATTTCAGGAATTATTTCAATCTCTTCTGAACATTCCAGCGAAAAAGAAGCTTTAATTGTCCGGAAAAAACTCGCTGATCTTGTTCGTCATTCCAGTGAAGCCATCGTAATTTATAATCTGGAAGGCCATATTCTAAACTGGAATACCGGCGCTACCGAAGTGTTCGGATATAGTGAGAAAGAGGCCCTGACAATGGATCTGGAGAAATTTCTCCCTACAGGTGAAAAGGAAAAGGCCAATCAACGTCTCAATGATTTGAAGCTGGGAAAGTACTTTAAAAACATTGAAGGGCAGCGCAGGCACAAATCCGGAAAAACCATCACCATCACCTATTCAGTATTTCCAATGTACGATGAACTCGGTAAAGTAAATGCGGTGGCTTCCATCTCAAGGGATACCACAGCATTAAAAAAGTACCGGGAGCAGTTGGAAGAGGAAGTGCGCGTAAAAACAAAAGAATTAAACAATACAATCATCCAATTGCGGAAGTCGGGCGAAGAGCTCAGCAATTTCACCTATGCGGCCTCTCACGATCTCAAAAGTCCCTTAAGGGCCATATCGCACCTCACGACCTTTATACAAGCGGATATTAAGAAAGACATCAGCGACTCCTCCCTGGAATATTTTGGGATAATCCATTCACGGGTAGCCCGAATGGAACAATTAATAGATGGACTCATTTTACTCTCCAGCCTGAAGATAGATCCAAACAATTTTGAATATATCGACACTAAAAAATTAATTGATGAAATTATCCGGTCCATGGATTTCAAGCGGGAATATGAGATTAAAACAGCGGGTATACCCGCAGCCATACGGTTTGACAAACGCTTACTTAAAATGGTGTTCACCAACCTAATATCCAATGGGATTATTCACAACAATAATGAGGGATTGGCTACCATTCTCATCCGGTGCGAACAGGAGGAAGATTACACTATATGGCATGTTGTTGACAACGGCCCCGGAATATCCAATGTTGACTGCGAAAAGATTTTTAAAATATTTCAGACCCTGCAAAACACGGTGCAAGACTTTAATATAGGCCTGGGGCTGTCTATCACCCGCAAAATAGTGGAAGATGCCGGCGGGTACATTAAAGTAAGTTCACAACCGGGGGAAGGGGCTGTTTTCACTTTTGCTATTCCACGAGGTGATGTCTTCCGCTAGTGTACCCGGCTGATGATCCTATCTATTTTTCTTCTTCGGCTTCAACGGTATCTTTTCGAGTTACGCGTAAAATAAATTGGCGATCAAGTGTGAATTGAAAATTCACTTCGTTCATGAGTTCAAGTCCGGTTTTGGATTGCCTGAGTACCTCAACCAAATCTAAAGCCACCCGGGATGATATTTTTCCGTTTTTAATGGCTTTACCCTCCTCCACATCAATAGCGAAGGCATAACTTTTTTCTCTACTGTCCAGCACTTTAAACTCATGCACAAATAGACGGTATTCCTGGGGACCATCTACTGAATCTTTCATCAATTTCAATACCACCGGCCGATATTTGTTCCATAATGCAGTATAAACGCTTTGCTCTTCCATGTTAATTAGTACTTATAATTTTGCGGACAGTCATGTGCTGTCCATAATATTTATATATAGGTTCTCAGTGCTTTGCTCCTTGACGTATTTCTAAGTCTTCTGATGGCTTTTTCTTTTATTTGTCTTACACGCTCACGGGTCAGGCAAAATCTTTCTCCAATTTCCTCGAGTGTCATGGATGGATTTCCACCCAGGCCATAATAAAATGAGATAACAGCTGATTCACGGTGAGTAAGCGTAGACAAAGCCCGGGAAACTTCCCTTTTTAACGAGTCTTCCATCAAACCGGTATCGGGAGCCACTTCATTTTCATCAGCCAAAACGTCAATCAGACTACCCTCCTCACCTTGTGTAAAGGGAGCATCTACCGACACATGCCGGCCTGAAACCCGCAGTGTACTGACAACTTCCTGAAGGGGAAGATCCATTTCCTCAGCCAGTTCTTCAGGTGAGGGTTCGCGTTCAAACTTTTGCTCCAGATCTGAAAAAGTCCTTGAAATTTTATTAATTGATCCTACCCTGTTCAAGGGCAGCCTTACCATACGCGACTGCTGAGCCAGTGCCTGCATGATCGATTGCCTGATCCACCATACCGCATAGGAGATGAACTTAAATCCCCTGGTTTCATCGAATCGCTTTGCTGCCTTGATCAATCCCAGGTTGCCCTCATTAATTAAGTCACCAAGTGTCAGTCCATAGTTTTGGTACTGCTTAGCCACCGACACTACAAAACGCAAGTTGGCTTTTGTGAGTTTTTCAAGTGCCATCTGATCGCCCTGTCTGATCCGCTGGGCAAGTTCCACCTCCAGATCAGGAGTAATCATATCTACCTTGCCAATTTCTTGCAAGTACTTGTCCAGCGATTGGCTTTCGCGGTTAGTTATCTGCTTACTTATTTTCAGCTGCTTCATAGTAGTAATACTTTACCGCTTATTATATTCATTATTCTCATTATGCAAATGGGGATTTTGTCACTTCCTTCTGTGCAGATGACTTCTTGATAATATTATACAGGCCTGTTTTTACCCTGCCCGCGTCATGTTTGATCAGGGAAAGTACCAAATCATTTTGCATGTCCTCTTTATTAATACTATACTTTAAAAGGCACCCCCTATCTGCTCGTTCTACATAATAAACTGATTCTTTTGTGTTATCGTTCGTTTTTACAGGACGTGTATTCTCCATATCCTCAGCGTAGCTAGACAAAATCCATTCTCCGGTTCCTGCATGAGCACAACCCCATATGATTTTGCCCGATAATTCTTGTGGAATTGTTTTTAGCTTTGCAGGTATTCGGTACCCATATTCTTCTTGCTGAAGTGCCTTTAAATTAAAGGACTCCGGACTTAACTGTTTTAATGTTATCATTATTATATTAAAGTCGTGTCCCGCTATTTTCCTGCTTTCGAAAACTCATCAGATAACCAAATTGTATATCTTTCAATTTAATATGAAATACCACAAGGCAGAACACACTTCATCTGACTGAAATGTTAAATGTTTTATACTAATAATTGCTAGTTCGGGGCCTTGCTTTTGATACTACAAGGTTTTTTCCATCAACAGGTTTGTTGTTAAGGGCTTCCATGGCTTCCTGAGCATGTTGTTCGTTGTTTATTTCAATAAAGCCATAACCCTTAGATGATCCTGTATACTTGTCCATAATTATTTTGGCCGATTCAACTTCGCCATAATCAGAAAAAAGTGCCTTTAGGGCAGCTTCATCTACTGAATTGCTAATATTGGCAACAAAAAGATTCATGATATAGCGTGATTAAGTGTGCAAGATAAGAGGCCCCTTGCCTCTCTTCAATTTATGAAATCGGGTAAAAGGAAATTACATTTATAAATAATTTATTCCTTCCATCTTCATTTTATGAATTGAACAACAAAGGTAGGTATTTTTTTTGGAATTATAAAATGCAGCCTAAAAGGAAAAGGGCTGTGAATGCATTAAGTACCCGCTCTTCAATCCCATTTGGAAAAATATGGGACGACTTGTTATACAAATAAATCAGGCAGTCTTCTTTTCCTGTAATCCATTAGTATTTAACCTTCCCCTGTCTTATTTTTGTGGCTGCAAATTTTAATTAAATAAAAAGAAAATTATCATGACAAAAGTTGCTATTAACGGTTTTGGACGTATTGGCCGTCTGGCCTTTAAAAACCTTTTGCAAAAAGAAGGTATTGAGGTTGTTGCTATTAATGACCTGACAGATACTAAGACGTTAGCACATTTGCTGAAATACGACTCTAATCACGGATTGTTCGATGGTACAGTAGAAGCTACGGCTGATGGTTTTATCGTAAATGGAAAATCGATTCGTGTTACTTCAGAAAGAGATCCTGCCGCTTTGCCCTGGAAAGAACTTGGCGTAGATATTGTTCTTGAATCAACCGGCTTTTTTGTGAATGCAGAAGGCGCGGGAAAACACCTGACAGCTGGTGCCAAAAAAGTAGTTATTTCTGCTCCTGCTAAAGGAGACATCCCTACTGTTGTATTGGGCGTAAATGATGATATCCTGACTGGTGAAGAAACCATCATGTCAAATGCCTCATGTACAACCAACTGCCTGGCTCCTATTGCTAAAGTCCTCAATGACAGTTTTGGACTCGACCATGGGTATATTACGACTATTCACGCTTATACCGCTGACCAACGTTTACAGGATGCTCCTCACAGCGATCTGAGAAGGGCACGTGCCGCCGCATTATCGATGGTTCCTACTACTACGGGAGCTGCAAAAGCTGTTGGCCTGGTTTTGCCTGAGCTGAAAGGAAAACTCGATGGAATGGCCATGCGTGTGCCTACCCCAACAGGTTCAGCGACTGACCTTGTGGCTATACTGAAAAAAGAAGTGACAAAAGAAGAAATTAATGCCGCCATGAAGGCCGCAGCTGAGGGCCCGATGAAAGGCATTCTTCAATATACTGAAGATCCGATTGTGTCTATTGACATTGTGGGCAACAAGCACTCTTCAATATTTGATGCTGACATGACCTCAGTTATGGGTAAAACCGTGAAAGTACTTTCCTGGTACGACAACGAGGCAGGTTATGCTGCCCGCGTATCTGACCTGATTGAAAAAATATGTTAAGGTGAATAACCCGAAAGTTTAAAAAAAAGGGACGCTGTATAGTGTCCCTTTTTTTTTATGTGCAGGGATCCGGGAAATTGTCTTTACACCTTGAAAGGGTAATTTGAAGTAGTATCAAAAGCAATGTATATTTACGGCACCTCAAGCATCAATAAACAGATGTCCGTTACTATTAAATTAAAAGCTAAGGGCACGGGAGGGTGACAACATTCAGCGTATAGAGAATTATGAAAACAAAACTATTCATCATCATTACAGCAACCGGTCTTTTCGGACTGGGTTATTTGTTTGGGACGACAAATACCGACAATGGTCAGGTGCTCCGGGCCAACGGAAAAAGCAATGCAGAAAACATCGGTGACATTGATCAATACGTCCGACATTTTGACGGCACCAATGGCTCACCTACTAAAAAAGGCTTTCAGTACTGGTATGTGCCGACAGAAATGTCTCATGGCCTGATGAATCTGAAAATGAGCCAGGTAAAGGCTATGGATGCCAACCATGCCCCGCATAAGCACGAGGCTGAAGAAATCATCATGCTGCTGGAAGGCTCCGCTGAATTTAAACTGGGTGATCAGGTAAAGCAGGTGGAAGCAAATAGTACGTTATATTGTCCTTCCGGCATAATGCATGGCATCAGGAATACAGGTCAGACGCCGATCAAATACCTTATTATTAAAAACAAGTAGTTTTAGGTGGCTTCTCATTTGGTATCATGAAACTCAAATGGTCAATATTCTTATGAACAAATTCGCCCGGTCACTTTGTTTATTCTTTGCCCTATGCGGTTTTTCAAATATCATGGCGCAGGAAATACACCTCTATGCAGGCACTTACAGCGAAAGGGGTAGTGAGGGTATCTATGTCTTTCGTTTTAATGGCCAGGCAGGGACGCTATTGAAAACCCAAACGATCAACACACCCACCAGCCCGTCTTTTATCGCCCTTCACCCCTCCGGAAAATATCTGTACAGCGCCAATAGGGGCAGTATAGCCAGCAAACAACCGGATTGGGGATCTGTAAGCGCTTTTGAAATTTCACCAGATGGCACACTGAGACACATCAACGACCAGCTTTCCGGCGATCGCAGCCCCTGCCATATCACTATAAATCCCTCGGGAAATATGGCTTACCTTTCCCACTATGTGGGCGGGAGCATTACCACACTGCCTATTAATAATAACGGCCATTTATTACCTGTCAATAATACCATTAGGCACACTGGAAGTGGTGCGGATTCCGAGCGGCAAAATGAACCGCATGTTCACTCAGTCACTGTATCCCCGGACAACCGCTTTATCTATGTGGCCGACCTGGGCACAGACAAAGTGACCTCCTATCCTATCGATGAGCAGGGGAACATCCTTCCAATCAAGAAAAAAGAGGCAACTTCCTCACCGGGCTCGGGG
>Ga0224506_10003425_pt1 | contig 10478 bp, 9 predicted proteins | sample SF_Jan12_sed_USG_2_FD_169108 | JGI IMG/M metagenome (GOLD analysis project Ga0224506, IMG submission 169108) | Sediment microbial communities from San Francisco Bay, California, United States - SF_Jan12_sed_USGS_8_1 | ecosystem: Environmental > Aquatic > Marine > Sediment | place: USA...
GTGGATCGCGAGCGCTGTTCCGGGAAGCCGCTGGTGGAAGCGGCCAGGGGCCACGCCCTGCTCGAACAATTCGTCGACGTTGCGCGTGTCCATCTCGATGCCGGTGAAACCGAGTGGCGCGAGCAGATTGTGCTGCGCGGTGAAGTCGGCCGGCGTGTACTGACCTGCGCCTGCACGGCGCTGCCGGGCGATGAAGATCACGCCGCAGGCTACGTTGTCGTTTTCGATGACATTACGGCCCTGTTGCAGGCCCAGCGGGACGCCGCGTGGGGCGAAGTGGCCCGCAGGCTGGCGCACGAAATCAAGAACCCGCTGACGCCGATTCAGCTGTCGGCCGAACGCATGCGCCACAAGTACCTGCCAACCATGTCGGAAGAAGACGCGCAGATCCTGGATCGCGCCACGCACACGATCGTGCAACAGGTCGAGGCGATGAAGGAGATGGTCAACGCGTTCAGTGACTACGCGCGCGCGCCGGACATGGAAATGAGCCGCTTCGATCTCGACAAGCTGGCGCACGAAGTCGTCGACCTGTATCGCGCGCAGGAGAGCAAGGCGAAAATCGTCCTCACGTCAGACCCGACCATGCCACTGGTCGAGGCCGACGTGGGCCGGATACGGCAGATACTGCACAACCTGATTCGCAATGCGGTCGAGGCGCTCGAAAGCTCGGAGGACGGCCAGATCGATGTGCACGTCAGCGCTGCCGAGATCGATGGCGTGGATATCGTGCAGATCAAGGTAGAGGACAACGGGCCGGGCTTCCAGTCGGGTTCCGTCAGCCAGATTTTCGATCCCTATGTCACGACCAAGCCGAAAGGCACGGGCCTGGGTCTTGCGATCGTCAAGAAACTGGTGGAAGAACACGTCGGGTCGATCAGGGCCCGGAATCGTAAGGATGGGGGAGCGATGATCAGCATACGGTTGCCCGTGAACGAAGCGGCACGTGAGCTAATGATTGCGAAGGCGCCTGGACGCGTCGAAAAAAGGAGGGAACAAGCATGAGTAATCCTCATGTACTGGTGGTCGACGACGAAGAAGACATTCGTGCGTTGATCAAGGACATCCTGGCGGACGAAAGCTACGGCGTGACCGTGGCCGCGAACGCAGCCGAGGCCCGCAGCGCACGGGCGAATCGCAGGTTCGACTTGATCCTCCTCGATATCTGGATGCCCGATACCGACGGCATCACGTTGCTCAGGGAGTGGTCAGACGGCGGTGAGCTCAATTGCCCCGTTGTCATCATGTCGGGACACGGCACGGTCGATACCGCTGTCGAGGCGACGCGACTTGGCGCGTTCGATTTTGTCGAAAAGCCCCTGTCCCTTGCGAAGCTTCTGCGCACGGTGGAAGCCGCCCTTGAATCGGCGGGCAAACAATCGAGAGCAGCACGCAAGTTGTTGCCGTCATTGCTGGCACCCGTCGGACGCAGCGCTCTGATGCAAGGTCTCCGGGAGCGCGTGCAGCAATACGCGCGACATGAAGGAACGGTCCTGATGAGCGGCGAACCCGGCACGGGACGCGGTGCCTTTGCGCGCTACCTGCACGGACTGAGTTCTCGCGCCGATGAGCCGCTTACGACGCTGTCGGCGGCCTCGATAACGGAAGCGAATTGCGAAGAGCAGTTGCTGGGCAGCGAACGCAACGGCGAAGTGTCGGTCGGCGCCCTCGAGCGTGCCTCTGGTGGCACGCTGGTGATCGACGAGCTTTCCGATCTCGGGCTCACGGCACAGAAAGTCCTGTTCGGCGCACTCGAGAGCGGCCGCTTTACGCGCAATGGCGGCACGGTGCCCGTCAATGTGGATGCGCGCATCGTCGCGACCGTTGGCCCGGAGTACGAGGCACGTATCGTGGCCGGGGAGCTGCGCCGGGATCTCGTATCGCTTCTCAGTGAACTGTCGCTGCGAATCCCGCCATTGCGTGAGTACGCCGAGGATGTGCCGGAGCTGTTGACCTACTACGTCGACAAGCTGGTCGATGCGGAGGGGCTGACGTTTCGCCGCTTCAGTGTTGCAGCCCAGAACCGGCTGCGCAACTACCCGTGGCCCGACAACGTCCGCGAACTCAAGAACCTGGTTCGCCGCCTGCTGTTGTCCGGTAGCAGTGAGGACATCACGCTCGACGAGGTAGAAGCCGAAATTTCCGCCACCAACCCGGCCGATGAGCCGCTCGTCAAACAGGACCTGCTGGCGTTGCCGCTACGAGAAGCGAGGGAGCAGTTCGAGCGCGCCTACCTGCAGCAACAGCTCGTGTTGTGCGGCGGCAAGGTCGGGCAACTGGCGAAGCGCGTCGGCATGGAAAGAACCCATCTCTACCGCAAACTCCGGTCGCTGGGCGTGGACTTCAAGTCGGTGACCGGCGACGACTGAGCACCCGGCGGAGTCAGGACCCTTCCACCAAACGCCCCGACGCCTGGAGTACGTGCGGTGCGACCGCGGGCCGGTCGGCCGGCAGCACAGTGCCGTCGGGCAGGAAGATGAGGCCCGGCTCGCCAAAGTCCTCGAAGGACAGGCCGCGCACCAGGTTGAGCGCGCGCTGCTGCAGATCGATGCTCGGGCCGTCAGGCCGCCGCTGAACGGTCGAGACGATCTTGCCCTCGATAAACTTTCCGTCGCCATCCAGCGTCGTCGTGAGGATCGGGGCGACACCTTTGATACCGGCGACACTGATTCCATAGTAGGTTGCGAAATTACCCAGGCTGTAGGCGATCAGCCTTTCTTTATAGCGTTCCATGCCGCGCACGACGTGCGGCCCGTGCCCGATGACGAGATCGGCACCGGCATCGACGACACCTCGTGCGAACCAGACGACGTCACCGCGCGGTTCGCCGTAGTACTCCTCTTCCGCAAACGGCACGCGCGTCACGTCCGCGCCCTCCGCACCGCCATGAAACGACACAATAACGATGTCATGTGTTGCCGCGAACTCAGCCACCGTCGTGAACGCGAGTTCGTAGTCGAGCAGCATGTTCGAATTCCTGGTGACGGCATAGGCGAGAACGGCAACTTTCAGCCCGTTGCGTTCGAAGCTCGCAAAATCATCGACCCGGCCCGTGTGGTACATGCCAGTCGCCGCGATCGCCTCCATGCTGGCCGTGCGCCCTTCTTCGCCGAAGTCGCGTGCATGATTGTTGGCGAGACTCAGCACGTCGAACCCGGCATCGCGGTAATGTTGTGCGTAGCGTGTCGGCGAGCGGAACAGGTAGCAGGCGTTCGGGTTGCTGCACTTCTTGCCGGGCTCGCCGCCATCGAGCAACACGCCCTCCAGGTTGCCGAAAGCGATATCGGCAGCCGCAAGCGTCGGCGCGACATGCGCGAGAAAGCCCGCGCCATCGTCATCGGGCAGGTGGTTCCTCGGGTAGTCCGTCCCGATCATCATGTCGCCCACCGAGGCGATGCTGATGCGCAACGCCGACTTGTCGGGCTCGGGCGGTGGCAGAGGCGGCGCCGCTTCCACGGGTACCACAACCGGCGCGCTTTCAGGGGCTGGCGCAGGGACGGGTGCCGGCGGTGTGGCACAGGCCGCCAGCATCGACAGCACGAGCAGGCAGGAGAGAGTGCGTGCGCTAGTCACTGAGTCGTATACGAAGAACATCGATCTTGGCTGCATGCAGGCGACTACGCAGCAGGTTCAACTCGTCGAGGTCGTCGGTGGGGCCGACATACACGCGGTGGTAGTTGCGGTCGTTGACCTTGACGCGCTGCGTAATCGACTCGATGCCGTGCAGCGCGAGTTCGGCGCGGCGGCGGTCGGCGTCAGCGCTGGTCGAGAAGGACCCGGCCTGCAGGACATAAAGACCCGGTTCAACGACCGCCTCGGGCGGTGCACTGGTCTCGGTTTCCGGTGGCTCCTCGGGAGTGACGACTTCGACATTGGGCAGGATGTCGTAGAACGTGAAGCGCCGCTCCTTTTCTTCTTTGGGCTCGCTTGCAGCCGGCGGCTCTGCCGCGTTCTCGCCATTGTCGTCGAGCGCGCTTTGCATGCTCGCGGGCGTGGCGGCCGTTTCGAGCGCGGCCGGTTGCGGGCGGCGGTCCTTGACGTACACGGCGACGGCGACCGACAAGCCGACGGCAAGTCCGAACAGCATCGCAATGACGGGTGACGTTCCCGACCTTGCGGGCTTGCGGGTCGACCGGCGCTTCTTGCTTCGCTGCGCCACTACATTTTCTCCGGCGCCGAAACGCCGAGGATGCCGAGCCCGTTGGCAATGACGTTGCGTGTCGCGGCAATCAGGTAGAGGCGTGCGTCGCGCACTGCGGCATCGTCGACGATAAACGCGTGCGCATTGTAATAGGTGTGGAAATCGTTGGCGAGGTCGCGCAGGTAGTGCACGAGATGCTGGGGTGCGCGATTGTTCGCCGCAAGCTCGACGACTTCCGGGTATCGGCTCAGCGTCGACATCAGCGACTTTTCCTGCGGCTCGCACAGGAGACCAAGCTGGCTGCGCCCGTTCGCCTCATCCCATTGCAGTGACTTTTCGTCGAGCTGGCGGAAGACGCTCGCGACGCGCGCGTGTGCGTACTGAATGTAGTACACGGGGTTGTCACTCGACTGCGACTTCGCAACATCCAGGTCGAAGTCGAGGTGCTGGTCGTTCGAGCGCATCACGTAGTAGAAGCGCGCGGCGTCGTTGCCAACTTCTTCCCGCAACTGCCGCAACGTGTCGAACTGGCCGCTGCGTGTGCCCATTTGCACGCGCTCTCCGCTCCGATACAGCGTAACGAACTGTATGAACTGGACCTCGAGGTCACCTGCCTCGTAACCCATCGCCGTGAGGCCCGCGCGCACGCGCGTAACGTAACCATGGTGATCGGCGCCGAGGATGTCGATCAGGTGGTCGTAACCCCGTTCGCGCTTGTCGAAGTGGTAGGCGATGTCGGACGCAAAGTACGTCTTGACGCCGTTGTCGCGCACGACGACGCGATCCTTGTCATCGCCGAATTGCGTCGACGGGAACCAGGTGGCGCCGTCTTTCTCGTACAGCATGCCGCGCTCTTCGAGGACGGCCAGCGCATCGTCGACACGACTGGATTTCGTGAGGCTCTGTTCGGAGAACCATTCGTCGAAATGCACGCCGAACGCCTCGAGGTCGTCACGAATTTCGTCGCGGATAGACTCGAGGGCCTGCTGGCGAATCCTGTCGAAGCCGTCTTCGCCGTGCAGTTCCTTGCACCGTCCAACGAGGGCATCGACGTAGGCGTCAGAATTCTCGTCGGTGTTTTCCGGCAGCCCATGGGACACGGCGGAGGCCGCAGGCGGCTCGATGCCGCTCGTGTCGATGACCGCCGCAATTTCGCGAATGTACTCGCCGCGGTAACCGCCCCGCGGAAAGTCGACCTCGACGCCGTGTGCTTCGAGCCAGCGCAGCCAGACGCTGGCGCCGAGGATATCCATCTGGCGGCCGGCATCGTTGACATAGTACTCCCGGTGGACGTGGTAACCGGCGGCCTCGAGAAGATTGCCGACGGTTGCGCCGTAGGAGGCACCGCGTCCGTGCCCGACATGCAAAGGACCGGTCGGGTTGGCCGATACGAATTCGAGAAGAATCCTCGGGTGCGCTTTCGGAGCCTGCCGCCCATAGCGCTCGCCGGCCGTGAGGATGGTCTCGAGTTCGGCGTGAAAGGCGGCCGGGCTCAGGTAGAAGTTAATAAAACCGGGACCCGCAATATCGACCTTGTCCACGGCCGGGTTCTCGCCGAGTGCCGCGACGATACTCCCGGCGATATCACGCGGACTCTTGCGTGCCGGCTTGGCGAGTCGCATGGCAATGTTGCTCGCAAAGTCGCCGTGACTTGCATCGCGCGTGCGTTCCACGGTGCTTTCGATCGCAAGATCGGCCGCCGTTGCCGACAGCTCCGGCAGGCTGGAGAGGGCGTTTTGTATGAGTTCGGCGACGATGTGTTTCATGGCGCGCATTGAATCAGAACAATTCGATGGGGTCTACGTCGATTGACCAGCGGACCTTGCGCGCCGCCGGATGCTGTTCGAGCAAGAGGCGAAGCTGGCGCAGCACCGTATGCAGCGTAGGCCGATCGCTCGATTGCAGAAGCAGTTGCACCCGATGCCGCCCGGCTTTGCGGGCCATCGGCGCGTCGACGGGACCGAGGACGCGCAGCGTCTCGCCGCAGTGCGGCTGCAGCGACTGCTGTGCGATCTCGAGGAAGCGCATGGCGTCGACGCGCTGGTGTGCCGCCGCGCGCAGCAGCGCGAGCCTTGTGTAGGGCGGCCAGTGCGTCGCCTTGCGCTCCGCGAGGGCATCGTCCGCGAGCCGTTCGTAGCCGCCGTCGATCAGGGTGGACCAGAAGGCATGATCGGGGAACGCCGTCTGAATGAGAACCTCGCCGGCAAGGAGCGCCCTGCCGGCGCGTCCGGCGACCTGGATGATCGATTGCGCCATACGCTCACTGCTGCGGAAGTCGGTGCCGAACAGGCCCTGGTCGGCATTCACGACGCCAACCAGCGACAGCTTTGGAAAGTGATGACCCTTCGACAGCATCTGCGTGCCGACGAGTATCTCCGCCTGTCCTTCCCTGGCCTGGTCGAGCGCGTCGGCCATCGCCCCCTTGCGCTGCGTGCTGTCGCTGTCGATGCGGGTGATGGTGCGCTCGGGAAAATGCTCGCGCAATGCGTCCTCGAGCCTTTCGGTACCTTCGCCGAGCGGCCGTACCGTTGCACCGCATTCGCCGCAGCTGTCGGTGAGGGGCCGCGTTGCGCCGCAGTGATGACAACGCAACTGTCCCTGGCGGGCATGCACGGTCAGTCGCGAGTCGCAGCGATCGCAGCCGGCCACGTACCCGCAGCTTGAACAAACAAGGGTCGGCGCGAAGCCGCGCCGGTTCAGGAAGAGCAGCGCCTGGCCGCCGGCCTCGAGGTGCTTTCTTATCGCGGCGACCAGCGGCTCGCTAAGGCCGTCGTTGGCCGGTGCGCGCGCTGTGTCGATCAGCCGGATGGACGGCGGACGGGCGTCGCCGGCACGCTTCGGTAAACGAATGAGCGCGTAGGCGCCACGGCGACAGTGGTGCAGCATTTCCAGGGTTGGCGTGGCCGTCCCCAGGACGACCTGGATGCCGAGCTGTTTTGCACGCACGATCGCCAGGTCACGCGCCGAGTAGCGCAAGCCCTCCTGCTGCTTGAACGAATGGTCGTGCTCCTCGTCGACGACGATCAGGCCCGGGCGCTTCAGCGGCGTGAATATCGCCGAGCGGGTGCCGACCACGAGGCGTGCCGCGCCCGAGCGGGCCGCTCGCCAGGCACCGAGCCGCTCGATGTCGGTGAGACCCGAGTGCAGCAGTGCAGGCTCCATACCCAGTCGCTTGCGAAATCTCGCGACGAGCTGCGGGGTCAGCCCGATCTCCGGTACCAGTACGAGCACCTGCTGGCCCTGGTCGACGATGTCCTGCATGCGCTGCAGGTAAACCTCGGTCTTGCCGCTGCCGGTCACGCCCTCGAGCAGGAATGCGCCGACCTCGATGTCGCTGCGCAAAACCTCGAGTGCCTTGCGCTGGTCGGCATTGAGTTCCGGCCCCGGGGTTGCGGCCGGCGCCAGGGTCTCGTCGAACTCGGCGCTGCGGACCTCGAGCTGCCGGATCAGGCCGTTCTCGAAGAGCGATCTGGCGACCCGCCGCCAGTTGGGCAGCAGCTCCGTCAGTTGCTCGGCCTCGAGGCCGCCACCACCGGCGTCACAGACCGTCTCCAGCAGCTCTGCCTGTCGCGGTGCCTTCCTTGCGAGTGCCTCGACGTCGGTCGACGCGCCAGGGTCGGTCACGGCAATGGTCTGGACAACCGGATGCAGAGGCTTGCCCTGGCGCAGCAGGGCCGGCAGCGCGGCAGCCACGACCTCGCCGATCGGATGGTGATAGTAGTTGCTCGTAAATCGCAGAAGGACAAGGTCGTTGTCGCCGAGCAGGGGATTGTCGTCCAGCACCTCGAGACAACGCCGGAGCTTCGCGCGCGGCAGTTCCGACGTGTCGGCATGAGCCAGCACCAGCCCCACCTGCCGGCGCGGGCCGAACTGGACCAGGACCCGGCAACCGGGCGCGGGTACAGGCCCGCCGGACGGCGGCAGGTAGTCGAACTCACGAGATAGCGGGACGTTGACCGCGACCTTGAGCACCGGGTGCTGGCTTTCTGAAATATCGCTCACCGAGTTAACATAACGCGCCTGAATAATTCCTGGATCCTGTCAACCGGGCGGATCGCTCAGACGTTGTTTGAGGACAGACAAGTTAGAGAACCTCGTGACGGAGTCAAGGGATATGAACGCCGAAGCCGCCACATATGCGGTATCGTTGATCAGCGAACCATCGACAGGGACGCGAGCACTGCAACAAGAGACGCAACTCAACCGGTTTCTGGCCGAGGTGGAACGACGTGCCCTGCGTATTGCCGAGATTGGCGTGCGCAACCGGGATGACGCGCTGGACCTCGTTCAGGATGCGATGATAAAGCTGGTGCGCAAGTACGGCGATCGCGACAGTGCCGAGTGGGCGCCGCTGTTCTACCGGATCCTGCAAAACGGGGTTCGGGACTGGCACCGGCGCCAGGCCATGCGCAACCGGGTCATGGTGTGGTTCGGCCGCGGCGCTCCCGGCGACGACGAATACGACGCTGTCGCGGCAGCCCCCGACCCGCTGGGCCGGGCGCCCGACGAGGAGATACAGAACAGCGAAGCCATGGACGGCCTCGAGGTCGCTTTGCACGCGCTGCCGGCGCGTCAGCGCGAGGCGTTCATGCTGCGAACGTTTGAAGGCCTCGATGTGGCGGGAACCGCGGTAGCCATGGGCTGCTCGCAGGGCAGCGTAAAGACACATTATTCCCGTGCGATACACTCGTTACGGGAGACACTGGAAGAATACGGGCCGGACGGGTCCGGGGATGGATGAGATGAAGAAGTCGGACGAACAACTCGCGCAGGAGGCGAAAGCCCTCTTCGACGCATCGGTCGACGAACTCGATGCGGCGACGCTATCGCGCCTGAACCGGAGCCGCCACCGTGCGCTGGAAGCGGCGCACTCGCCGCGCAGCGCGTTACTGCGTTTTGCGCCGGCGGCCGGCGTTGCAGCAGCCGTACTGATTGCCGTGATGGTGGCGTTGCCCGGACCGAGGCAGGTCGAGGTTATGCCGGCCGCGGTCGCCGACCTGGATATTCTCCTGGGTGAGGACAGCATCGAGATGCTCGAGGAGCTTGAGTTCTATAGCTGGCTCGATGTGATTGACGAAGGTGACGATGTCGGTTGAGCGAACACTCGCGCTGGTTGCCTGCGGCCTTTGCCTCGGTACCGCCGCACTGGCTGAAGAGCAGGCCGTGCCCGATGCCGAGTTTCTCGAGTACCTGGGTATGTGGGAGGAGTCAGACGAGGACTGGCTGGTGCTGGAGGACCTGCAGGCCATGGAAGTTGAAGAGCGGAGCGAACCCGCACCGGAAGGTGAAGAGTCGACGGAGAAAGAAGATGAGAGTTAGATGGATCGTCGCAGTTGTCTGCCTGCTGATGCTTGGCACAGCCGCAGCCGACAATCATGGTGTCAGCTGGGATTCGCTGAGTGCCGGGCAGCAGGAGATGCTGGGCCAGTTCGCCGAGTCCTGGGACAGCCTGCCGCAGGACCGCCAGGCGAGGCTCGCACGCGGCGCGGAGCGCTGGGTCAACATGACACCGGAGCAGCGCGAGAACGCCAAGGGCCGCTTCAAGGCGTGGCGCGAGCTCGATGACGAGCGCCGTGCAGCAATTCGCGAGCGCGCGGAGACGTTTCGTCAGCTTTCACCCGAGGAGCAGGACCGAATTCGAAAAAACTACCAGCGCTATCGCGAAATGAACCGGGATCGTCGCGAACAGCTTCGCGACCGCTTCCGGCGCATGACGCCCGAGCAGCGCCAACGCCTGAGAGACCATCTCAACGACCGGCCTCGTACGCGAACCCGAGACAGCCGATAATCTGCGGAAAGTCCTTATAAAAAGGCCCCTTTTTAGGGGCCTTTACTCTTTGTGCCTGCAGAGGCGCTTCGATACACTTCCGCAGTCCATTTGGAGGGGTTCCTATGAGAATCGGAGTACCAAAAGAGATCTACGACGGTGAGTGCCGCGTTGCGACGACACCGGACGTAGTTACCCAGTTAACCAAGCTCGGCTTTGATGTGGCCGTCGAATCGGGAGCCGGCGAAAAATCCAGCTTCTCCGACGATGCCTACCGGGAGGCCGGGTGCGAAGTCCACGATTCGGCTGACGACGTTTGGTCGAAGTCCGACATCATCCTCAAAGTCCGGGCTCCGGAAGGCGACGAAGCCGCGAAGCTGCGTTCCGGCCAGACCCTGATCAGCTTTCTCTGGCCGGCACAGAATCCCGAATTGCTCAAACAACTGACGGCATCCGGTGCGACGGTCATGGCCATGGACAGCGTGCCGCGTATATCGCGCGCGCAGAAAGTCGATGCGCTGAGTTCGATGGCCAACATCGCGGGCTATCGTGCCGTTGTCGAGGCCGCCC
>Ga0224506_10003427_pt1 | contig 10478 bp, 5 predicted proteins | sample SF_Jan12_sed_USG_2_FD_169108 | JGI IMG/M metagenome (GOLD analysis project Ga0224506, IMG submission 169108) | Sediment microbial communities from San Francisco Bay, California, United States - SF_Jan12_sed_USGS_8_1 | ecosystem: Environmental > Aquatic > Marine > Sediment | place: USA...
ACTGGGCAATATTGGCCCTGGTTCCGATATATACCCCATATGCAGCGCTTTTTTCAATTTTATTGCTATCGATTATTATTAGTGGGGTACTGATATCCTCTGGTGATTTATTTCCATATATCAGAACTGCTGCGGATATATCGGAGGATTTGAGAAAGTCGCTGCTACCCGCATAACGTATAATTGTATTTTTTAGGGTCACTGGTAGATTGTTTGAGTGGTGTACATAGATCCCGCCCCAATAACCGGGAGTTTGAAGGGCGCCAGTAAAAAGAATTGGTTCTTTTGACGTACCCTGAGCTAGTAAAGAGCCGCCATCTACTGTGATTCCAGTGTCTGCAGCAAATTGGAGTATGGTATTGGGTCGAATAGTTAAACTGCCACCGTTTACAATGAGCACTCTTTCGGAAATACGGTAACAGGCTTGTACTAATTGTATAGGTTCAGAAATTTTGTTTGTGAAGGGGGCATCGATATAATTTTCACAAGTGATTGTCGGTTCACTTCCTATATCGATTAAATCGCCAGGCTTACCTTCACCACAGCCCGTTAGAATGACAACAATACAATATACCAGCATGTTTATGCCGGTAATCTGAAGTTTACCCATCATGATTTCCATCCCCATGGTTCGTCTTTTAAAGACAAATCCCGTTGTTTATTATCAACAACTTATAGTTTGTTTTGGTTAAATACAGCTTAATCCCGGATGTTTCTAAATTTTTAATATGTGAATTTATCCGGTACAAAAACGGTAATTTTGAACCCTGGTGTATTCAGGGTAAAGCCCTAATTGTGGTTTTCTGAATAGAATGTCATACCCTGTTGAAAATATGCAGTTTATTAGGGCTTAGGCCGCATTAAATGCTTTGCTGCAATTTTCCGAAAACAGGCTTTTGTTCATATTTGTGGGGACTTCGAGGCCCATTAATTCCAGTATGGTTGCGGCAATCTGGCTCAGGCCTCCCCGTGGTATCAGCTTAGTTATTTCATCATCAATGACAACACAGGGAACCGGGAAATGTGTATGTTGGGTATGAGGTTGCCCTGTTTCAGGATCTACCATCAGTTCACAATTACCGTGATCCGCTGTAAGTAAGACGCTATATCCGTTGCTAATAGCCGCTTCTATTACTCGGGGCACTTCCTTATCGAGGGTTTCGACGGCTTTAATTACGGCATCTGATTTTGCAGTATGTCCAACCATGTCTCCATTAGCAAAATTGCAGACAATAAATCCATAATTGTTTTTGCTTAGTTTGTTCACCAGGGTATCGGCCAGTTCTTTTGCGCTCATTTGAGGTGCCAAATCATAGGTTTCAACCATGGGTGAAGGAATCATCTCTCGATCTTCCCCCGGAAAAGGGTGTTCTCTTCCACCATTGAGGAAAAAGGTGACATGAGCATATTTCTCAGTTTCCGCGCAGTGAAACTGGTGAATTCCGTTATTGGCGATGACTTCTGCAAGTGTAACTTCTGCGAATAAGGGTGGGAAGACTGTCGGGCAGCCCAGATCAGGGTCATACTCAGTAAGGCAGGTAAGGTCAATAGGGTCAAATTCGCCCCGGTCAAATGGTAGAAATTCCTTACCGGCGAGCACATAACTAAGTTGACGTGCTCGATCATTTCGAAAATTGAAAAAAACGACACAATCACCTGCTTGAATAGTTTCGCCATTTTCAAGCAATATCGGCTGAATAAACTCATCACCAATATTTGCATCATAGGCCTCTTTTATTGCCTGTTCAGCTAGGCCTGAAAAGGGATTGTCTCCATAGACCATTGTCTGCCATGCCTTGTGTGTTCTCTCCCAGCGTCGGTCTCTGTCCATGGCGTAAAACCGTCCACTCACGCTGCTGATAACTCCATGGGCTTCGTCTACCTTTGATTGAAGCGTTTTAACATAGTTGATGGCATTTTTGGGGGGGGTATCCCGCCCATCTGTAATCATGTGTATAGAAGGTCTTACGTCATTTTCCTTGCACATGGATATGAACGCATAGAGGTGTTTAATATGGCTGTGTACCCCGCCATCGGAGCATAGGCCGATTAAGTGCATAGGACGATTATTTGACTTACTTTTCGCCATTTTTTCTTTCAAGGTCGGATTTGTTTGGAAGCTACCATCCTTGATTGCCGAGTCTATCCGGACCAGATCTTGTCTAAGGATCGTACCGCTGCCAATCGTAAGATGGCCAACCTCAGAATTACCCATCTGGTCATCCGGAAGCCCAACATCCTTACCGGAGGCACCTAGCTCAGCCATTGGGTGGTTTGTAAATATGTCGTCCAGGTGAGGGGTTTTTGCCTGAGCTACAGCATTGTTAGAACGATCAGGATTAAGTCCAAAGCCATCCATTATGATTAAAATGGTTGGTTTTCTCGGTACTGCAGATGTGTACATAAAAAATATATCGTCTCGTATGTTTGGCACCCATGAGAAGCGGGTGGCTTAATTTTGTTGATTAATTTGTTTATATACCAGTGCTATCGGCAGCATTGGTGAATCTTTCAATACAAGGCCTGTACCAGGACCAACGATATTTGAGAATTGTGACATCCTTGTTACAAAGAGGTGTAACGATAGGGGTTAAGACGTCTATTAAGTGGGCTAAAAAGAAGTATTAAATTATTCACTACATTCCCGGTTCCATACTAGTAATGTTTTCAGCTTTAAGGATAATTTCACGCATTCTGAGCAGCGAATCAGGATTGAGAGAAATACTGTCAATGCCCTGTTGGACCAGCCACTGGGTAATTTCTGGGTAGTCAGAAGGGGCCTGACCGCAAATACCAATATATTTGTTTTGTCGTTTACAGGCATCTATCGCCAGTTTCATTAGTTTTAATACAGCCGGATTACGTTCATCAAACCCGGCCACAATACCCGAGTCTCGATCTACCCCTAGTGTTAATTGGGTCAGGTCGTTTGAACCGATTGAAAAACCGTCAAAGTCTTTCAGGAATTCATCGGCAAGCAGGGCATTTGCAGGAATTTCGCACATCAGATAGAGTTTCAGGCCCTTGTCTCCACGCTTTAGACCATGTCGCTCCAGTAGCTGAATTACATTTTTGCCTTCTTCGATATTTCTTACAAATGGCACCATGATGGCAACATTGTCCAGCCCCATATCTTCGCGCACCCGGCGAAGCGCTTCGCATTCGAGGGCGAAACATTCAGAAAAGTTTTCAGACGGGTAGCGGGCTGCGCCGCGAAAACCGATCATGGGATTTTCTTCTACAGGCTCAAAGGCTTTTCCACCGATCAATGAGGCATATTCATTTGATTTGAAGTCACTTAGTCGAACAATAACCGGCTTTGGATAGAATGCAGCGGCGATCATCCCGACACCTTCAGTAAGTCGATCAATATAGAAAGATACCTTGTCGGCATACCCGGCGGTGATTTCATTTATCTGGTTTTTTATCTCTGTCGAAAGTGAATGGTATTGTAGTAAAGCCTTAGGGTGTATTTGAATGCTATTCGAGATGATAAATTCCAGTCGCGCGAGTCCGACGCCTTCGGCGGGCAGGCGGGAGGTTTCAAAGGCGTGTTCCGGATTGCCAAGGTTAACCATGAGTTTCGTATTAGGTGTCCGGTTTTGGGTCAGGTCACGCTTTGTGACCTCGTATTTCAACAGGCCTTCATATACATATGCCGTATCACCTTCGGCGCAGGAGATTGTCAGTTCGTCTCCACTTTCGATTTTCTGCGTTGCGTCACCGCAGCCTACAATCGCGGGTATGCCGAGTTCTCGAGCAACAATGGCGGCGTGGCAGGTTCGTCCCCCCCTGTTCGTAATAATGCCAGCGGCTTTTTTCATCACTGGTTCCCAGTCGGGGTCTGTGATATCGGTTACCAGTATTTCGCCTTCCTTTAAGGAGTGCATGTCTTCTGCATCCAGAATAACTGTAGCCTTGCCACTGGAGATTCTTGTACCGACTGATTTACCGGTACAGATAACATTGGCGCTTTCAGTCAGGCGAAATACTTCCTGGGTCAGAATGTCGCTATGTGTTTGCACGGTCTCTGGTCGTGCCTGTACGATAAATAACTCACCGCTTTCCCCATCTTTGGCCCATTCAATATCCATTGGCGTGGTTTTCCCCGCAATTTTCGAATAGTGCTTTTCTATGGTTAAGGCGTAACAGGCGAGCTCAAGAACGTCATTGTCGGTGATTGCAAAACGATCCCGTTCTTCTTTTGCGACTTCGACGTTACGTGTTGAACGCCCCGCCATAGGATCCCGGGTATAGACCATCTTTATGGCCTTGTCGCCTAGTTGACGTTTCAGAATTGCTCGGTGTTTTGATTCAAGAGTCGGTTTGAAAACATAATATTCATCTGGATTTACAGCACCTTTAACGACGTTCTCTCCGAGGCCGTAAGATGAGGTGATCAGGATGACATCACGAAATCCCGATTCGGTATCCAGGGTAAATATAACGCCGGAGGCGCCGGAATCAGAACGCACCATCTTTTGTATGCCGGCGGACAGGGCGATATCAATATGGTCAAAGCCCTGATGTACGCGATAGGAAATGGCACGATTAGTATATAAAGAGGCGAAGACCTGTTGACAGGTTTTGATCAGGTTGTGACTGCCGCGGATATTGAGAAATGTTTCCTGTTGGCCGGCAAAAGAGGCCGTTGGCAGATCTTCTGCGGTAGCTGATGATCTTACTGCTACATCAGGATTTTCGCCATATTCATTTTCGAGTAGATGATAAGCATTGCGAATTTCTTCTGCAAGATCAGCCGGCATTTCGCCGAGTGTGATCCAGTGTCGAATTTGTGCGCCAGTGGCGGCAAGGGCGTCAACATCAGACAGGTCGAGTTTGCCAAGAATGTCTGATATCCGGGTTGTGAGATTGTTGTATTCCAGATAGTAGTTAAAGGCCTGAGCGGTCGTTGCGAAGCCATTCGGGATGCGCACACCTAATGGGCTTAATGTTCTGTACATCTCCCCCAGGGAAGCATTTTTGCCGCCAACTAATGCGACATCGTCGTTACCTAATTCGGAAAAAAATTTTACATACTTCATGAGGGGCCCTGTCTCCAGCTACACACTGAAATAGTATAGGAACCCCTGGTAATTGAAAAGTTATGTTGGTGTTAACAGGCGTTTTCGCGCAGAGCGCGTAAGGTGGAGGTTTCGTTGCTCCAAATGCTTGCCTGGTTTCTACCATTTTTCTTGCTGGTATAAAGGGCTTTATCGGCCCTGTCCAGCAGGTCTTCTACCGTGGTGTCCTCATTGGGTTGGCAAACTGCGATACCTATGCTGCAGGTTGTCTGGTGCTGTAGATCCGGCTTGCTGGTCAAAAAATGATGGTTTTGTGTCTCTTGTAGTAGCTTTTCACTTAATACTTTAGCGCCTTTCATATCCGTTTGTGGTGCGCAGATAACGAATTCGTCACCACCAAACCGGCCGAGGATATCGATTTTACGACAGTGACGTGTCAGTATTCGTGTGAAATCATGGATGAGCTTGTCGCCCATTAGATGTCCATGGGTATCGTTGTAGGACTTGAAATCATCAAGATCCAGAAACATAAGCGATAATGCCTGGTTATTACGACGGCGTCGATCGAGTTCAGCGTTGAGTTTGTCCATAAAGGCACGCTTATTGTGTAGCCCGGTCAGTGTGTCCAGGGTGGCCTGCTGATGTAATTCGGAAAGCAGTCTGCCTTTTTCCACGGCCTGTACGGCTTCCGCAGCGAATATGCTAAGAATGAGCATTTCATGGTCTTCAAAGGCATCATTGGTTTTTCGGTAAACCGTGATACAGCCAATGCTACTGTCCTTGCTTTTCATCGGTACACAGATAATTGAGCGAATACCTTCCAGGTCCGCAAGTTCTGAGTTCCTGCATTCATTTTCTTTACTGACTTCGGGTGAGTGAAAGGGTTTTCCTGTTTGGACTACCTTGCCGGTAATTCCGTCGCCGATTCGGATGGGGGGTTGAGAAATAAAGCCTTCTGTCAGGCCGAAACCCTTAACGATCTCTATATTGCCGGTTTTCATATCGAAGATACGAATAGTGGCTGCTTCCGCATGGGTGAGCGCTACAGCAGTTTTGACGATATGTTCGAATACGTCATCCAGACCATCGAACACGATCATCCTTTCCGTGATCATAAAAATTCTGTCAAGTACTTGATTATCTGTCATTATTATTATCCTTCATCCCACATTTTTGTTATAGCTATTTGATTTTCGGTCGGTTAGCTGAATTGGGAATTAATCTGATGTAGCGAGAGTCTTTCCTGGAGAGGACGCAAATAACCGATAAATGGGGGATTTTGTAATAAAAAAGTGGTTTAACAGCATTGAATTGTGTCTTTTTGGCCCAATTATGCTTGCAGGTTTACTTGTTTGAGAGAGGATGTAGCGTGGTGACAGTTGACACACATAAAGAAACCCTAAGCTTCGAGACAGAAGTTAACCAGCTATTAAAGCTGATGATTCATTCCCTATATTCGAATAAAGAGATATTTCTTCGCGAATTAATATCCAATGCGTCGGATGCTTGTGACAAATTGCGATTCGAAGCGCTGGGCGACGACGCCCTGTATGAAGATGATAGTGAGATTCAAATTGAAGTTTCATTTGATGCAGAAGCCAATACTGTCACCATTAAAGATAATGGTATTGGTATGACCCGTGAGGAAGTAATTTCTAATATTGGAACAATTGCAAATTCTGGTACAAAAAAATTCCTCGATTCGTTGAGCGGTGACCAGGCAAAAGATGCACAATTGATTGGTCAGTTTGGTGTTGGTTTTTATTCTTCGTTTATCGTTGCGGATAAGGTGACGATCGAAACCCGTCGCGCAGGACTTGGAATTGAGCACGGTGTGCGCTGGGAGTCAGAAGGAACGGGTGAATACACTCTGGAGAACGTCGAAAAGACAGATCGTGGTTCATCAATTACATTACATCTGAAAGAAGATGAAAAAGAATTCGCGGCTGCTTATCGTTTGCGTCATATCATTTCACAGTACTCTGATCATATTTCTGTTCCCATCATGATGGAAAAAGAGGGTGACGAAGAGACCGGACTGGAGCGTGTCAACCAGGCTGCAGCGTTATGGACTCGCGCCAAGAAAGACATTACTGATGATGAATATAATGAATTTTACAAACATATTTCTCATGATTTTGAGGCACCGGTAGCCCATATACATAATCGTGTTGAAGGGACTCAGTCCTATGTGTCGCTTTTCTATATTCCTGCGAGAGCACCTTTTGATCTATGGGATAGAGAGCGTCGGCAGGGGATTAAGCTTTATGTCAAACGTGTATTTATCATGGATGACTCCGATCAACTTATGCCGGATTATTTGCGTTTTGTTAAAGGGTTGGTGGATTCAGATGATCTGCCTCTCAATGTTTCCCGTGAAATTCTGCAAAAGAATAAACAGATCGATGGAATTCGTTCTGCATCGGTAAAAAAGGTTCTCGGACTTTTAGAAAATATTGCGAAAAATGATCCGGAAAAATATGCTGGTATCTGGAGTACGTTTGGTAATGTTTTGAAAGAGGGGCCCGGTGAAGATTACGCAAACAAAGAGCGTGTCGCCAAGTTGTTGCGTTTTGCTTCAACACATAATGATTCGAACGTACAGGACGTATCTCTGGAAGACTATGTTTCCCGTATGAAAGAAGACCAGAAAAAGATTTTCTATATTACCGCTGAGAGTTTTGCTGCGGCTAAGAATAGTCCTCATCTGGAAGTTTTTCGCAAAAATGGCATTGAAGTTTTGCTGATGACAGACCGTGTTGATGAGTGGTTAATGAGTCATCTCACCGAATTTGACGGAAAAGAACTGCAGTCGGTTACTAAGGGCGATCTTGATTTAGGTGGTCTTGAAAATGAAGAAGACAAGGCGCAGCGTGAAAAGGCTGCCGAGGAAGCAAAGGGGCTGGTCGAGAAAATGAAAGCCTCACTGGAAGGTAAAGTTAAGGATGTGCGTATCACGCATCGTTTAACTAATTCCCCTTCCTGTCTTGTGGTTGAAGATGGGGAAATGGCGGCAAATCTTCAGCGTATGTTAAAGGCTGCTGGCCAGGCTGTTCCTGATCTGGAGCCAATCCTGGAAATTAACCCTATGCATCCATTGATTCTACGGCTTGAAAAAGAGCTTGAGAATGAGACATTTGATGACTGGTCAAATTTGATGTACGAACAGGCTGTTTTGGCCGAAGGTGGACAGCTGGATGATCCAGCGAGTTTTGTTAATCGTATGAATAATTTGCTGGTATAAAATCATCACCAATTCAGGGCGTCTGTCTATCGTTGACAGGCGCCCTTTTTTATTTTTAAAACAAGGGTAATTTACTGTATTTTTTCACGATTTATCAATCATTCAAGTTCAGTATACGGTAAATAATAATAGTGAAACTTTATAATAAAAAGCATTGGTGCATGTGAAGGGAAGGGAAGGCATTGTTAGAGCGAATAACCGCTTACGTATTTTACTGTCTGCTTGGGATAGGTCTATTATTTGGGTGTTCCGGTACTTCTCCGGACGGGGATAAAGATACGGATCAGGAGCCGGGTCCCGGTTCGTCTTCAACACTGCATAGTTTCCTCAGTTATAAAGTCACCATGTGGGACGCAAGTACCGATCAGGACATTATTGTCGGCATTAAGGCCTTGAGTCTCGATAATTTGAATGAATCTCTTGAGGTGGATGTCAGTGCTGATGGAAGCCTGAAGATTTTATCTAATGGCTTTCAAGCTGGTATATATGACGGGACTAACTATTCGATTGGCTCCTATCATACGAGTAGTGTTATATACATCAATGAAGGAAAGTTAAAACGTCTACCTGTTTATCAGGTAGACAAGCCGACAGCAGTACAGATGTCAGCTGAGTCTGATGGTGATTTGATTTGTCGCGCAGATCTTCGTCGTGGGAATGATTATGCCCAACAAAAAAATTCCCGCCTGTTATATAAAAAACTTTCAAGTGTTACGGAAATTCAAGATTGTCAACTTAAAGAGGGTCGTTGGTATATGGTTCATGCCGGCGATGATGAAAATGATATCCCTGTTTCCCTGCCGCAAGGGCTGGACTTTATCGTTGATGCAGTACATGGATCAGATGATGGAAGTTTAGTGGGCTGGGTAGTCGTCGAGAATGGGCAGTTACGGCAGTACGATACAGATTTTAGTTTTGCACAAACAATTAATACAAATTCAGGACCTATTGTTGTTACAGAATATGCCCGCCTATTGACTAGAACGGCTACAAAGCAGTTTCTGTTGGATGTAGATAATAAACTATATATATACAATCCCTACAACTACGAAGTTCTTAATCAAAAAGCGTCCTTTTCTGTACTGAATAATCAACGCCTGGGTAGCTACAAGGTTGCAGACGGGGAAAAGGCATTTTTTAGTGTTGAAGATCTGTCGACGTTTGATAATAGTGTCACAACAAGCCGCCTGTATTCGCTAACGCTAGCGAGTGGCGAGAGTCAGCTTTTGGTAACAGTGAATAACGCTGTTGGGAAAATTGTTCTTACCAGTGATTACGTTATATACGGCGTTAACGCAACCCCGAAGTGGCCACTAGGACAACGGGTGAAAAAAGTTACAAAGACTGGAGGCGCGAGTGAAGATATAAATGCGCCAGAAAATGTGGACGGCGTGTTCGATCTGTATGCCGCAGGAGAATACTTTTATGTTAATCATACCATTGGTGATAGTCAAAGCGTGGAGCGCATTCGACAAACCGAAATAAGCGGTACGATTCATGGGTATCACCGCATTATCGGTGCGATATATGGTCATACTTTGAATCCAGCAAAATATTATCTTGATATTGATTATTTTGTTGTTATACAAAATGATCCACAGTTTGGAACAAAGCGCCTACACTCGATTAATGTGGCTACGGGTGAAATGTCTGTTCTTGGTGAGCTGCCGACAGAGGCTTTCCTCGACTCTCGTTTTGAATTTATTGAGGCACTTGGTCATAGCCACGCCCTGGTTGGTATATATCATCAGGGATTAAGAGATCTCTATTATTTTGACGCTACTAAGGAAAATTCACTGCGAAGATTGGGTGTACATACGCCAGAAAATGAGAATGGTATTTATTATAAGTCTTCAAACTTGCAATAAGCACAAAAGTTAAAAACGCAAAATGGACGCATAAAGTCCAGAATCAATTATCCCGGGATCTATGCGCCCATTTCTATACTAACTAGTTGTAGCTTTTTATTAGACTGACGTTAGTGGCAGAACAACAAAAAGAAACAATGTTAGACCTAAGAATATGATTGGAACACCTGCGTTACCCATTATTCACTCCTCCTCTCTGGTTGAAGTTTTCACTTCAAGCGGTTTGTGCGAAGAATGCATTCATGCTGAAAATACAGCCTGAATAGTATTCCCCCCTCTTGAACCATATATATTGTGTATACATGACCCCTACGGCACAATACATTAGCCAATGTTTAAAAC
>Ga0224506_10003428_pt1 | contig 10477 bp, 5 predicted proteins | sample SF_Jan12_sed_USG_2_FD_169108 | JGI IMG/M metagenome (GOLD analysis project Ga0224506, IMG submission 169108) | Sediment microbial communities from San Francisco Bay, California, United States - SF_Jan12_sed_USGS_8_1 | ecosystem: Environmental > Aquatic > Marine > Sediment | place: USA...
TTAACGATCATCGCTCCGATTAATGCAATGACTATAAAGATAATAATAATAAACATCATAAGAATCATGAATATAAACCCAATAAATAATGAAACACCTAAAAATTTATATGTTAATAAATAATGTAACTTCAGTGCTTGTATAATTATCTGTTTATAGGATAACTCCTGCATGTCTTTAAGGTACTGCTCCTGTTGATTTTTAATTTTTTCTCGTACCAAGTCAATATTAACATGGTAAATAATAACAAGAATAGATAGAATTACAAATATTTGAAAATCGCCTATTTGTACAAACAAATAATGAAATAATTTAAAAATATAATTCATCTGAATCAGAGTTGAAATATCATATATATTTCATCCTACAAAAAATATTAATGGTAGGATAAAATTATGGAAATATAGGATAAATAAAGATATTAAATGTCATGATTACGTAAGTTGTTTGATTTTTACAAGTTTAGCTGTCGAAGTAAACTGAGGTTTGCTTTTTACATATCTTTCTAAATAATCTAGAAATTCTACCTCTTTTAGATTATCAGAATTAATTGATTCCAGATCTAGAAAATCAGAATATAGTTGATCCTTTTTGATTTGTTTCCTTTTTTGGTTATAATAATTTTCTAACGTAGATTCAATAAATAATTCTATTTTTTTATGAAGATCTAAACCAACAACAGGTGATTCTACACCTTTAATATATTCAATTTTATCACTCGACTTATCATCTTGAATTTTAGGAAGGACATCAAGTGAAGTGTTAATATCAATTTTAGGTTTCTTAATTGCATATTGTTCATTTCTTTCTTCTAGTTCAATAATAGACTTTGGATGGTTAATAAATATTTCAGGGATACCTAGTTTTACTAGTAATGTTTTTGCCTCTTTGATGGTAGGTGCTCGCTGCATGGCTTCTTCAAATATATATGCCCAATACAGATAAGCTTGTTCTTCTAATGTTTGAGGATTGATTCTAGAAATTTTACTTCGATATTCATGAGATAAATTTTCAATACTTTCTTTATGCAATGGTACATTGGAAATCCAAATAACGTAATCAACATCGTTCTTAGTAATTAATTCATTTGTTTTTTCAACATCAGTCTTTGGTACTACTACACCTGCACGATAACACTTAACCTCAATAGCAATCCGTCTTAACTTGGAATATTCTAAATTTCCACCAGTTTCATAATATATATCAGGTGATCTTCCTGAATTACTTAGCTTTTTAGTCAATTCCAGTTTAGAGATGTAATTCTCATTAAATTGAACGATTTGATATAAATTATATATTGCAATTTCAGGAATTTTTGACCTTTCTTTATCTTGAATTTCATCAGATACTAAAAATTTCTGTAAATCCTCTTGAATACTTCGAGGTAATCGCAAAGGATCATGAATGATATTCAAATTACCAATTGCCTTTAGTGGATTACTAACATCAATTACTTCTTGATCATCTTTAAATGAGTTAAAAATATCATGTAATCCTATTAACGTTGATCTTAAATTTTGATCGTGTTTTGCATAGAGATATCTAATGGTTTCATCTGAAAATGGATAATAAGGTAAATTCACATCGGAAAGCATGTTTACTGATTGCCAAAATTTATTTAATTGATGATAAACTATCTTTACAACTTCAAAATCTGCAAGTCTATTTATATGTAAATATTTATGCCACTGATCTAATTGTTGCTGCATATCCCCAGGAATATTATTTGTTAGGTGATTATAACTCTCAAGATTACCTGATAGAACAATTGAAATATTGGGAACCTGTCGTAGTGATAATAACAAGGTGAAGAATTTTACGCTTATTTTTTTTGGATCAACTAGTTCAAATAATTCTTCTAATTGATCGATGAATATACAAAATACCGTTTTTTCGCGAATAGCTACAAGTAATTCAATTATAGCATGGAATAAACTTAAAGTCTCACCTTTTGAAGCATAGAAAAAATCATCAAATTTTTTTCCAGACTTAAGTGATTCCAATGCTTTTATTCTGTGGATAGTTGCAGATTGAGAATAAAGTAACACTTTAACAAATGTAGGATCTATTGTAGACCATCTTCTCTGGATATCTGGATAAAATAACCCTATTGCATTTAATATGGACTCTATAAATGATTCTGCGTATGTTCGATCATTCAAACGTTGTAAAGTTGAATCCAAATTCTCATATGGATCCCATGATTGGAATAATTGCGAAAAATACATTTTATCAGTTTCATATATCGTTTGACCTATGAGTTGAGTACACCTAGAAGCAATTTTGCCCAATAATCTAAATTCTTCCAAAGATCGAATTATTTTCTTAAAAAAAATACCAAGACCGAAATCCTGAATATCACCATATGCCTCTACATATGCAGCATACATATGTTCTTCTTCATTATCATGTTTTCCATCAACGATCTCATTAAATAAAAAAGAGACAAGTGCTGATTTTCCCATTCCAGTCTCAGCCTGTAGTATAATCAACGGACGATCGCTACTGGATGTTGAGGAACGTATGTATCCAAGTAACCGTGTGTACTCATCATTTCTCCCGAATAATTTCTGAGGGGGATTTCTTGGTGTTGCAGTAGCAGGTCTACCTGGGAAAGGATTAATTGAATTCCTATTTATTATAGCAGTATCTCTCTCTTTTTTTTCTCCAGGACCTGAATTGAAGATGTGTGATAATCTAGAAAAAATTAATATCCCTCCAAAACTCTACCCCAATCAAATCGCCTTCCCGATGGAGAAACAACACTACGTGCATCATTATTAATTGGTTCACCCATTTGTAACTCGATTCGTCGTATTTCATATAAATCATATAATATTTCATTTATGCGATCATTTGATAAATTATATCTACTTACTAAAAAATTATAAAATATCTCTGTTGATACTAAAGGACCTTTAGTAAAATTAGGATTTACTTGCTTTTGAACATTGAAAAGTTCATCTATGATAGTACTTCTATCGAAATGTTCTGCAGTTCCACCTAATGACAAATCACTCTCAAGTGAAATTTTGCCTAATGCAGATCCAATCACCTCAATTCTTGAATTTAATATTTTTAGCCCTTCTGAAATTAAATTAAAATCCGATTTTACATCTTGTAAGATATCCACTTTTGATTCATCAGACCTATTATATAATTTTACTACTCCTTTACCAAATTTAGTTAATGAAAAATCAGTTGGACTCTTTGATTTTATTCCCTTTGAGGTCATCCCATAGGACAACTTTATCATATCTAATTTTTCTAATGCCTTTAATTCAGCTCCTTTTAATCCAGAGCCTTTTATGGGTATATCTCTAGTTTCTTGTATATATGGAAATAAACGATTAAATATCATTAGAATCATCAAATTAAATTCAATTACGATTACATTGCTTTTCTCAGATTAGATTATAAATTATTATGAGTGAGTAGAAATAATTGATGAAAAATATGTTAAAAAACGGTTTACAAAAATTTATCTGTTAAAAAGTCTACAATAAATTAAATTTGATTTGCTAACTAAATCCCATTTTATCACATAATATTATTTTTTGTTCACTTATTGATCTTTAACAACCATATTTATTTTTCGATAATATATAGCGGAATGATATTTAAGATTGTTTTAATTTTAAATTAGAAATGTAGATCCATCTAAAACGCAAAATTTAACGAAATTAGACAGGTAAACCTCATGATTTTTTAAAATTCAATACTTTTTAATGAGTTTGAATTATTGCAGTTAACCCGTACTATACGAAATAACTGATTTTCTACCAAATTATTTATTCTTTATTCTGGTGATATCCACATTTCAGTCTGAAAACATACCTTTCTGTATTTCTACCTTATAGGTATAGCATCAATTTTTTCAATCATTTGACAAAAGTCTACATCATTCGCATTTAATTGGTTTACAAATTCACTAAAGAAAATTTCTCTATCATCAATATCTAGTGAGTTGAAGATTCTATTGAATCCTGTTGAATTTAACTGATCTGAATTTAATTCCAAAATCTCATAACCAACAAGAACTAGATACTCCTTTAAAACTTCCTCAACTTCATCTATCATAGAGAAATTACTCATACCTCATTTAATAAATATACAACAGGTGATCAAAAATGAAATTCTATTAAAATATTCTATTTCTGTTTGAAAATGCGTTTAAGTTCAAAAAGAGTAAATATCTTGTTTGTTTATCACAAAATATTTATTCGTAAGATTTGTAATCCATTTATGGTCTATGAAGTAAAACATTCTGATTATTCCAAGCACTCTCATTTATTCAAAAGTTCTGGACCTGAAGGAGCATTATTAGAAAATGCATTTTCTCATGATTTCATATCGCAAACTCTCTATGTTGATGATTTAAATCATTCATCCATTGCTTTACTGAAACTACCTATTGTATTTCTATTAGTTGGAAATCCTGAATCACCCAGTTTAAATTCATTATTAGAAATAATCCCTAATAAATCTGGTTTTACTTTCCCTCATACAGATAATTGGCTATCTCAAATGAAAAAGTATCGTCCTATGTTATCAGTGAAATGGTCCTCAAATTATATGTCCCATCAATCATTAAAAATCGACCATATACAGGAACTTTCTAAAACAATTCCCAAAGACTACAATGTAAAAAGGGTAACTGAAAATAATATTAATGAATTACCAGAAGAAATATGCTCACATATACCACGTAATTTTGGTTCATTTGAGAATTTTCTGAAATATGGGATTGGATTTTGTATTATGGAGGGGGATAAACCTATAAACCTAGCCTCATCTTTGCTACCATATACAAATAAGCTTGAAGTTTACATAGTAACAGTGAAAGATGAGAAATATAGAAAGAAAGGTTTTGCTACCATCGCCTGTGCAAAGTTATTGGAGTTTTGTTTAAATGAAGGAATAGAACCATATTGGAGTGCTATGAATGAAGCCTCGTTAAAATTGGCTACAAAACTTGGTTATGAAAATCCAACTCTTTTTCATGTATATGAAAAGAAGTAAATAATTATCAATTTATTCATTCTTCAAAAACTAATAATTGTAATACAAAAATAATATGAAACTATACTCCTTTACTCAACTAGTTATTATGAAGATGATTGAATACAGATCTTTTTTGTATGATATTTAAATAATTTTTAGTTGTCCAATCGTTTTGGAATACACTTTTATTTGTGTTTAATCATTATAATATAGGGAAGGAGTATTTTGGTTTCCAATAGATTAGAAATTATTCAACAAGACTATATTTGTAAAGAATCTTATAAGGTTGTTATAAACGAGGCAATTGTACCTGGTTTGAAAAAATTCAATAAAAATGACAAAGAGAGATTAAATAAGGCTTTAAATGACCTTCAGTATAAGCATTGGGACTTAGGCATACGTGTAAAAAAATTAAAAGGATTAAAAGAACCTGTTTTTGAAGCCAGATTAGATCAGAGCAGAAGAATATTATTTATAATTAAAAAACTTTCACTCGTTGATACTAATGATATTCAACCATGTATTGTAATTCAAGATATTGTTAGACATAAAAAAGTCAATCAACAGGCAAAAAATGTCCAATCCATCGAGAGACTGAACTTAACCAGTAGTGCAGCTAATTTATTAGGTGACGTGGAAAAAGCAGAAGAAATTTTTGAGTTAGATAGTCTAGAACATACACTTGAAAATTTTGAATATTTTAATGAATTAACTCAAGATTTTCTAAATGACAAAAGTAAATATGATGATTTATCTGGATTACCAAGTGGGATAAGATATTATGTTTTTAATGAAAATGAAAGACTTGAATGGATATTGAATGGTGATTATAAGCTTGAACTTGCCTTATCTATGGAACAAAATTCACTTAGATATCAAGATGGACCATTGTTTATTAATGGAGCTGCAGGAACGGGAAAAACTACTATTTTAACGTATAAATTATTTGATATGTGGTTACATCAATCAAATAAAGTATTATTTATTACCTATAATAAAAGTCTTAGTGAGTTCATAAAGGGATTATTATTCGAGCTTAATGGAAATGAAAAATTAGGGAATACTGTCTTTACCTTGAATGATGTAGAGAAGAAAATATTGGGTTCTCAACAGGAAAAATATGATTTTGAGAAAAAAATTGATCTAAATGAATTTCTAAAGTGGGACATAAAAAAGAAAATGTTTGATTCTTTAGACCCTGTAAAGGTATGGGAGGAAATTCGCTCAATAATAAAAGGAAGTTGTACTAACAAAGAATTAGGTATAATTTCATTAAAAGAATATCAACAAATGGGTAAAAAACGAACTATATTCCTAAACAAAGAAAGAGATAAGGTATATCATATTGCTGAAAAATATCAAATTTGGTTGAAATCAGAAGGTTACTGGGATGAGCTAGATTTAACACAACATGCAATTGAGAAGTTAAAAATAACAAATGAAAGAGATAAAATACATGGAATCATTTGTGACGAGGTACAAGATCTTTCTGAAATACAATATATATTTTTATATCTATTATTAGGAAAAAAATATCAGAGAAATATATTTTTTGCAGGAGATACTCAACAGATAATCAATCCAAGTGGGTTTAGATGGGAAGATGTGAGAAAATCAATGTATAATTTCTTCAAATACAAGGATGAGCGAAAATCAGTTAATGATATTTTCCATCTCCTACGAAATTATAGATGTTCCCTTTCTATGATTAATTTTGCTAATAATTTTATTGAGAAAAAGTGGCAAATTTTTGGGAAAAATGTAGATGAATACAAGCAAAAAGGTATCAAAAACCTAGATAGATTTCTTGTTCATGGATATTTATTAACAGTACCTAAAAAATCAATTCATGAATTATTTGATGAAGTAAGAATGAGTCGTCGTCGTATGTTAATTGTTAACTCAAGCGATACAAAATCATCTTTGAAAAATAAATTAAAATCTGAATTTATACTTCAAATTGAGGAAATCAAAGGATTAGAATTCGATGCTACATTTTTATACAATGTTGCAACAGACACTAATCTCGATTGGAGAAAACTAATCAGTTCCACAGCAAATTACTTTGAAGATAATTATCATAAAATTAATCACGAATTTAATAAAATTTATGTAGCTATTACTCGAGCAAAAAGACATATTGCTATTTATGAAGAGGATGAATATGCAGTTGAATTTTGGAAACTATTAATTGATGATAGAAATTTTGCAATTGCCACTGTTGAGACAATGAAACAAACTTGGAACCAACCACAAAATAAAGAAGAATGGATGGAAGATGCACTTTATTTTCATAAATTAAGTAAGTATTTAGTAGCTGCAGAATGTTATCAAGGAGCAGGTGAACTTCCTTTAGCTATGGAATGTAAGGCACTATTTCATAGACAATTGAAAAACTTTGAAGATTCAGCAAAATTGTTTTTAAAACTAGATAAAAAAGATGAAGCAGCAAAGGACTATGAATTATGCAAACCTATAGAGGCAATTCCATTATTTCAAGAACTTCGTGATATTTATGGAGAAAAACGATGTAGAGCTAGAATTGCTGAAAAAACAGGTAATTTTAAAGATGCAGGAACATATTGGGAGGAAGCAGAACGATATCAGTATGCAGTAAATGCTTTTACTTTAGGAAAATTATCAAATGATGCCAGACGTTGTCAGGCAAAATTACATGAACAATATAATGAATGGAGAGATGCAGCTAACGAATGGAATTTTGTAAAAAATAATGAAAGGGAATATTATTGTTGGTTTAAACATTATGATAAGGAAAAGAAATGGAATAAAGCAGCAGAATATCTTGAATTACAATACAAATGGAATCAAGCAAGTAATTACTGGGTTAAAGCAAAAAATGAGATTAGATCAAAGTTTTGTAATGCTAAGGATCTAGATTTACAGGGTGAATGGAAGAAGGCAGGTATAATTTATGAAGAAATATTGTCTTATCCTGAAGCCATTGAATCTTGGACCAAAAGTGGCGATACTACAGCCGTCATAAGATGTCAAGCAAAGTATTTTGAGATAAAATCTGAATTTACCAAAGCATATCAATCATGGTTGAAAATTGATTATCTTGAAGAAGCATTCAGATGCCTACAAAAGACAGAATATAACGCAAAACAATATTTGGATTTAGAGAGTCAGTTATTTATAAAACAAGGCAGATTCAAAGAGGCTGCAGATAATTTATCTCTAATATCAAGATCAATAGAAAAGAAGTCTGTAATTGAGAATTATAATAAGGCAGGGGAACATGAACTAGCAATTTTATTCGAAATAAATTGTAGTGTTAGTGATAACACATTGAATGATTCTATAGATTTAACTACATCAGATAGATTTAAACAATCGCTTCTTGCACTCAAAATGGAAAAAGAAGAAAATTGGGAGGAGGCTGCGGAATTATGGTATTTATCGGGTAATTTCCCTCAAGCAAAGGAAAATTATCTAAAACGGAATAATAAAAAAATGACCATTCAATCAGAAATAATGCATCTTGAGAAGTTAAGACAATTTTATCCAGAAAGAAAAGAAGAATTAATTTTAGTGTTAATTGAATATTACAAAGAAATAAATGAACTTGAAAAGGTGGGAACATATTATGAATTAATTGATTATTGGATTGAAGCTGCAAAGACATGGGAAGAGATGGAATATTGGGAAAAAGCAATAAAAAACTGGAAAAAAAGAGAGAAGACAGCTCGTATCAATTATTGTATGGCAAAAATCAAAGAAAGAGATGGAGATCTAGAAGAAGCTGCAATGTTGTTCCAAAAACATGAATTTTTTACCGAGGCAATTCATTTATGGAAAATAATTGGAAATTTAGAAAACGAAAAGACATGTATTGCGTTAATATATGAAATTCAAGATCAACTAGATGAAGCCTATGAAATTTGGATGGAGATTAAAAATTATGATAAAGCACGACAAAATTTAGTGAAAGCGAAGAAATCAATCAAGCATGTATTACAACATGAATTACGTGTAAGTATTAATGAGAAGGATATCGAAGAAATTATATTTAGTGCATTATTATTAGGTGATATTTCGACGGCATTAATTCACACTAAAAAAACAAATGTTGACACAAAATATAGAGATATCCAAATTATTGAGAAATTGGTTAAACAAGATTGGAAAGAACTAGCACATTTGACTTCCAAATTTAATGAGCATCTACATCTAAAATCAAATGCACTTAGATTTGAACAACAGCAAAAGTGGGATGCAGCTGCAAGAATTTGGCATCAACTCAAAGATTATCCACAAGCATCTTATGCCTATAGACTTGCAGGATTTGAAAATGAAAGTATTGAAATGGAAATTCAATACATTAAATCTAAACAACTTGTTACAAAAGTAGATCAAAACCAATTAATGAAATGCTTAACAACCCTTGGAAAATTTGAGGAAGTCGCTCATATTTATCAAGAACAAGGAGATTGGAATAAAGCAGCAGATACATGGCTTCAGATCGATATGACAGAGCTTGCTATTAATTGTTTAATGAAGACGGGTAATTATCCAGAAATTGCGAAAATTGAAGAAAAGAGAGAAAATTTTCAGTATGCAGCTAAGTACTGGAAGAAAGCAGATGACATGCAGAATTACATAAAAAATAGATTGTTGTATCTCAATGACAATGAACATAATTGGAAGGAAGTATCAGATTTATATACATATAACGGTCAGGTTGATATAGCCAAAGATATCAAACTCAAACATTGTTATTCTAGTGAATCAGAAGTAGGAAAATTACTTCGAATTGCTAGTCATTATCCTACTGTATTATTTGATCATATTAAAGACTCAAATTTAACCTATGGAGGTGCAAAAAAAATAGTTTCTAAACTAAGAAACTCAGATGTACCCGATTTGGAAGAAATTTTATATTATTTTAAGACTAAGTTTGGTAGAGAATTTAGTTTGTAGTTGAATTTTAGATTTTATAAAACCAGTAACAATGAACAAAGAACGCACAGTGTTATTCCAATTCCTTTAGTTGCATTCATCTTCTCATAACCAAGTGATAAACTAACTAATACTGCAAATATTGGATTTATACCTATAATCGGTGTCAATATTTCTGGTCTTCCAATTTCAAATGCAGTGTAAACTAATACAGACCCCACGGTCCAGGCAATAAATCCTGCAAAGATAAGATATTTAAACGACCTTTTGTTAGTAAATTTTATCTTTACACTACTCTCATTTAGTTTATTCTTTATTAAAATTACAATATAACCCACCAAACTTGCAGAACCTACAATAGTGAATTTAATTGAAACATAGGAAATTCCAGTAATCCCATCAGTTTTAAGAATGATGATTTCAAGAAATTGCATAATTCCCCAGAGAATAGCAATGAAAATACCAAAGAATATAACCTCAAAATCAATCAATTCAAGTATTGATTTTTCATTGTCTGATTTATTGAAAGTCACTAAAAATATCCCGAATATTA
>Ga0224506_10003429_pt1 | contig 10475 bp, 7 predicted proteins | sample SF_Jan12_sed_USG_2_FD_169108 | JGI IMG/M metagenome (GOLD analysis project Ga0224506, IMG submission 169108) | Sediment microbial communities from San Francisco Bay, California, United States - SF_Jan12_sed_USGS_8_1 | ecosystem: Environmental > Aquatic > Marine > Sediment | place: USA...
AGCAAAGCCGGATATCCCCCTCCCCCACTTCAGCTCGTGGACGAACTGACCTTGACATTGCCCAAAAAGATTATGACGGCCACCCGGGCCGGCGTCGAGGCGGCCGGACTCGAATACGTTCCTCCGCCCGCCGAACCAGTTATCGACAAGATGCTCGAGGCTGGTCGAGAAGGTCGCTCCGGCGGGGCCGGTTTCTACGATTACGACGATTCGGGTAATCGCCAGAAGCTTTGGCCGGGTCTGTTCGACATGTTCGATATCGAAGACGATCGAACACTGCACGCCGACGACGTCGACCAGTTGCGGGATATGTCTGAAAGAATGTTGTTCGGTGAAGCCATCGAAACGGTGAAATGCTTCGACGAGGGCGTCATCACGTCCTACGCCGATGCCAACATCGGGTCCATTTTCGGGATCGGTTTCCCGGCGTGGACAGGTGGGGTTGCCCAGTACATCGATCAGTATCCCGGCGGCACCACAGGTTTTGTGGCACGGTGCAAAGAACTGACCGACCGATACGGCGACCGATTCATCCCACCACCGTCTCTGGCTGCCAGGGCCGAGACGGGCGAACCGTTCCGACCACCAGGAGCCCGCTAGGTCGACCGTGGCAAGAGACGCACCCCGGAATCACCCCGGGGTGCGTCTCGTTGACGTGCCGGGCGCCTACAAAACGTCGTAGTGCCGTGACCTGATTGCCCTCAATAATGAATACCGATACTTTTCCGGATTCTCCCCCTTCCAGCGCAGTCCGTGCCGATGCACCGTGACGGGTTCCACGTCTCGTTACGAACGGGGCCACCAAGAGAAAAGGTAGGCTCGCTCGATGGGTACGTGGACCGCCGGGGACTGGTATGACAAGTACATGGGGCGCTGGAGCCGGCCGATTGCTCAGAAGTTTCCGACTTGGCTTGACGTTGATACCGGTGTCGCCTGGCTCGACGTCGGATGTGGAACCGGCGCGCCAACCGGCACCATCGCCGCCCAAGCTGCGCCCCGTGGACTGGCGGGCGTCGACACCATGGCGCTGACGACACCGACCACATTCCAATCCTTTGACGACTTCTGGGAGCCTCTCCTCGGGGGCCAAGGGCCCGCCCCGAGCCACGTCACATCCCTCAATGAACCTGATCGGGACCGACTCCGAATCTCCTAGAAGCCGCCGTCGATGCCGATGAGGGCGCCTTCACGCTCCAAGCCCGAGCATGGGCGATTATGGCGACGGTTTAAGTCACGTCGGAACGATGATCGGCGGTCCGACCGGAAACGAACCAAATTGCCCGGACCGGGACGTCGCCATCGTTGAAGAGTCGGTGCGGCTCCGTCGAGTCGAACGCTATCGAGTCCCCCGGGGCCAGATCGTACCGCTGAAAACCAATCTCAACACTCAGCGTCCCTGAAACGACATAGCCGTATTCTCGGCCGTGGTGGCGCATGAGCGATTCGTCCGGAGTGGACGATCCGCCCACTTCGTAGATCGCTTCGAGGAAATCGATGCCTTCCTCGGATGTGGCAGTCAGCTCTTCCCAGCGAACCCCCGAATCCAGGTCTATCGCTTTCCGCTGAGCGGGTCGCACGACCGGCTCGAGCACCTCTGATGGCGTCCCCGTCCCGAACGCTGGAAAGTCGTCGCCCCGAATCATCCGATCCAGCGAAAGACCCAGTTCGGTAACTATCGCGTATAACGTTCCGACCGAGGGTTTCGAGAGCCCACTCTCCACCTGGGAGATGAGGCTCGGCGATAAACCGAGGCGCCGAGCCAACTCACGCTGGCTCATGCCGGCCTTGGTTCGTTCCGCCCGAAGCCGGTCCCCAATCCCGTCCAAGGTCTCACCTAGTTCTGACTGCATCTCGTCCTGTCATTCGACGTTCTGCCATACATGCCGCGCCGCAAACCACAGATCTTCAGTCGACTCATCACGCCGAACGGAAGTATCTGCTGGATGGAGGTTACCGACCCACGCGCCGTCGTGCAGTCTCACTAACCAAGTTTGTAGACAGACTTCCCGACGGCAGCTAGAGCGATAACCCCTGTCCGGCCCATATTCGCTGTTATCTGGGTCAATACAATCACACAACAAGCAATGTTTTCATTGCACGACTCAATTCAACGTGTGTAGTGTCACTAATCGTGGACCGAATCTTGGATGGAGCCGCGCGCTGGGGGTTTCGCCTGGCACGCCTGGAGAACGCTGATCCCAGCGGCCGGACTTTGGGCGCCTCTCGGGCGCACTACCGATCTGAATGGATCGGGCAGCCGTGAGTCAGCGGACACTGATTCGTGGCGGGACGGTTCTGACTCTCGGAACCAAAACGCCCAACTTCCCGGCGGCAGATGTGCTCATCGAGGACGATAAAGTAGTCGAAGTCGGTCCCGCACTTCGAGCCAGAGACGCCGAGATCGTCGATGCTACGGAAGCGATCGTGATGCCGGGTTTTGTCGACACCCACCGTCACGCATGGAAGTCACTCTTCCGCAATTTCGGGATCTTGAGCAGCGAGGAGCCCGACTCGGCGGCCCGCCACGGGGTCCACTACAGGGCCGAAGACGCTTACGCAGCGACCCTGATTGGTCTATTGGGCGCCATTGAAGCGGGAATCACCACCGTCGCTGATTGGTCCGACATTCAGATCGATGAGAGCTACACCGAGGCCGTCCTGCAAGCCCACGCCGACGCCGGCCTCCGGACCATATTTGTCCATGCTTCACCTGCCTGGGCAGAAACGGGCGGCGCAGACGCAACGTCGATACGACACATGGTCGAATCCGGGTCATCGACTCCTAGGCCGCTAACAACCTATGCAGTTGGTCCGCGCAAGCTGGACCCACCGAATCGTGAGCAAGAAGAGATCGATTGGGCATTGGCCAGGGAACTGGGACTACGTATCCACGTCCACGCCGGAACTGAGAAGTCAGCTACGGGGACTGTTGCAGCGATGTTCGGAAATGGGATGCTCGGACGAGACGTCACCCTCATCCACTGTTCGAACATCGACGACGACGACCTGAGTGCTATTGCTTCGTCAGGTGCCGGAGTGTCGCTCGCTCCCGCCGCAGAAATGGCCGGAGGTCTCGGATCTCCACCCATCCAACAACTGATTGATCATGCCATTCGCCCGGGCTTGGGCGTCGACAACGAGCAGCTGGCGCCAGGAGACATTTTCGCCCAGATGCGGGCACTGATTTCCGTTCAGCATGCGACACTCTTCGACCTCAAACTGGCTGGAAAAGCCGGCATACCCAACCTGATGAGCACCCGCGACGTACTCCGGCACGCCACGATTGACGGCGCTCGGGCTGTGGGCCTCGGAGACGTGACCGGATCACTCGAACCCGGCAAACAGGCCGACGTTTTGATACTCCGAACCGACCGACCCAATATCTACCCGATCAACGATCCCATCGGAGCAGTTGTATGGGGGATGGATACGTCCAATATCGACTCGGTGTTCGTGGCAGGACGAGCAGTCGTCCGCAACGGGATCCTTGAAGGGGATTCGGCCGGGGCCCAGGGCCTCGCGACGTCGGCTCGAGACCGGGTGGCATCTGCCGCCGGGACCGAAGTCACAACGGGCACGGGCGCGGGGCGATGACCACCACCCGCTCACCGTCCTCGGCGTTGACTTCATTCGTGGTGGCGTCGCGCTACATGCCGGTCTATCTAGCCCTGATTGTGCTGCTCGTTGTGGCGTCGATATGGGCGCCCGCGACCTTGAGCCGCGCCGGCCTGAGTGCTGTCGCGCTGTTCGGCACCTACCTGGCCATTACCGCTCTTGGCCAGATGTTGGTGATCATGGCGGGAGGGATCGACTTGAGCGTCCCGGGGACTTTCACGCTTGGCGCCATTGTCATGGTCGGATTCGGACAGCAAACGGACGAGCGTATTTGGATCGCCATCCTGGCCGCAGTCGGCCTAGCGGCGCTTGTCGGTCTGGTCAACGGAATCATCATCGGCGGACTCAAGCTCAACGCGCTCATCGTGACGTTGGCTGTTGGGCAAGTCGTAACCGGAATCGTCAACCGGTACCACAAGACATTCGCTATCCAAAGCTCCGTACCCTCGGGACTGGCCGACTGGATGACCGTTCGCTTCCTCGGGATCTCCAGACCGTTCTGGATAGGTGTGGTGTTGACCGCCTTGTTCATCTTCGCGTTCCGCTACACCACGGTCGGTCGACGCTTCCAGGTAGTGGGCGCCAATCCAGTGGCCTCCCTGGTTAGCGGATTACGCGTAAACCTGAATCAGATCGCGGCATATGTGGTCGCGGCAATGCTCTACGCAGTAGCCGGGGTGTTGTTTGCCGCTCTGCTGCGCAATCCGGGAGTAACCATCGGAGCACCATATCTGCTCGGTCCGATCGCAGCAGTTGTGATCGGCGGGGCCTCACTGACCGGAGGATTGGCCAGCCCGCTATCCACATGGGCAGCCGCATTCTTCCTGGCAGGCCTCAACCAGATGATGAGGGTTATGGGCCTCCCAACAGCACTTCAGTTCGTCGTGTTCGGTCTCGTGATCATCGGAGGGATGCTCGTCTCAGGCGATCGCATCATCAAAGGCGTGGAGCAGGTGCTCCGCGAACGGCGCCGACCGACCCGCATCGAAAAACCCGCAAAGAAGAGCTCGATCGACGGGCCAGGCTGAGCCGAGCATGTTCAAAGCGAGCCCACGAAGACGCAATACAAACCATGAAACCAGGAAGGGCTACATGGCCCAGACGGAGGAGAAGATGAACCGAATCAAAATCGTTGGGTGTGTCGCCGTACTGGCGATGCTCCTGACCGCTTGTTCCGGAGACGCTGGAACGACGACTACAGCCGACACTCCGGCGCCTACAACCGCCGGCGAAACTACGACGACCGCCGCGGCGACGCCAACGACATCAGGTAGTACAGCGACAACCAGCGACCCGGGCACTGATCCGCTCGCCGAGTATGGCGAAAGCACCGACGCAGACCCGGCATTAGTCGCCAAGGCGATGGGTCCGATCGACGCCCCGCAAGACGATCCGGCGTATGACATCATCCTGGCGGCGATCGCTCGGGCGAATCAAGACCTTGACCAGGCCACGATCGACAAGGCACTCGAGTGCTGGAACGCGCCAGAGTGCGACACGGGAAGCGGAGGCGACCTCATCATGGGCTTTGCCGATGGCGGCGGACATCTCAATGTCTGGCGTGGCGTAACCCACATGGAGGCCATCCTTCAGGCCCTCACCTATCCCGAGATTGGCACCATCGTCTCGACCGAAGCCTTGTGGAACGCTGATACTTCGGTTGCAGCCAACGACATCGACTTCCTGGTCCAGCGTGGAGCCGACTTCATTACTGGCTACCCCGACGCCGGCGTGGCCATCGGCGACGCGATCAAGGCAGCTACAGCAGCAGGTGTTCCATACATCCCATGGTCGGCTGGTTGGGTGGGTCTACCCGGCCAGGATGGAGCTCTCGTACCAGGCGAGGATTACCTCACCGTTGTCGGCGAAAACCTGTGTGCGCTCGGCGAGAGCATGGCGGAAGTCCTAAATGACAACGTCGGGGAAGGCAAAGTCGGCGTCCTTGGTGGTACTCCTGGCAATGCCCTTTCCCTGGGATGGCAGCAGTGCCTGACCCCGGCCTTGGATGCCGGGATTCAGCAGGTCGGGGAACCGGCCGACACCTTCTGGGTCAATGACATTGCCTTGCAGGTCGTCCTCGGGTGGCTGTCCACCGACCCGGATATCAAGGGTTACGCCTACGAATATTCCGACGGAATGAACACGGCGTTGCAGGCGTATGATCAGCTGGGTATCCCCGTCGAGAATCTGACACTGGCGATGCGCACCGACGAACAGACGCTGTTCTGTGACTGGGTGGAACGAAACGAGCCGACCTACAACATCTGGTACTCCGCAGGTGGGAACTTCCAGTCCCGGGTGGCGGTCACGGCGGCCATGATGTATCTCAAGGGCGCCGAGATTCCATCGCAAATCGACGTGCCACACGTGATGCGTCAAGTCACAGCCGACGACTGCAAGCCAGATCGGGCAACGCCTGCCGTCTCGGGCACATCATTGGTGCCGGACAGCGTACTGGCGTTGATGTTCGGTAGCCAGTGAACACTGGCAATCCCGATGAAGGATCGAGTGACGAGGACCTGGTCCTTACGCTCAGTGGCGTGTCCCGACAGTTCGGGGCTGTGCGCGCACTGAGCAACGTCAGCTTCGACTGCCGACCGGGAGAAGTTCACGCCCTTGTCGGCGAGAACGGCTCCGGAAAGTCGACACTCCTTGGGGTTGCTAGCGGGTTCGTTGACCCCGATCTGGGCAAAGTCCAGATCGGGGGCAAGACCCTCCGACGAGATTCCCCGGCACTGGCGCGCAAGCTTGGTCTGGCGATGGCATATCAAGACACATCGTTGATCCAAGCCGAGCCGGTCAAGAACAACCTGTTCCTGGCGGCACCGCCAGGAAAGCGGCCACCGTACTGGAGGCGCAAGAAATGGGCGCGCAGACTCCTCGGCGAATTCGACCTCGATATGGAGCTGTTTCCCGATTCGCCTGCCGGGTTTCTCACTCTTGCCGAACGACAGCTGTTCGAAGTGGCCAAGGCCCTCGTATCAGACCCCAAGGTGATTCTTCTTGACGAACCGACGACCGCACTCGGTCCCGATGAGGTCGAATCACTTCATCGGACGATCGCGCGGTGTCGGGATCAAGGGATCGGCGTCGTCTATGTGAGTCACCGATTGCCTGAAGTGCTCGAGATCGCTGACCGAATCACAGTATTACGAGATGGTGAAACGCAGGGAACTTTCAATGCCAAAACAACCACCGAGCACGAGCTGGTCGACCTTATCGTCGGTCGCCCATTCGAGGCTGCGTTCCCGCAACCGTCAGTGTCAGCGCAGGAAAAAAGCGAAGTCTTGGTTGTCGAAGGTCTGCAGGGCCAGTCGTTCGGCCCAGTCAGCTTCACTCTCGAAAGTGGAGAAGTGGTTGGCATCGCCGGAGCCGAAGGCAACGGGCAACCGCAGCTGTTCGACACGTTGTCGGGCAGAACCCCTCCACGCGCAGGTCGAGTCACGGTTGACGGCAAGGACCTGACGTTGATCTCAACACATGAGGCCATCGGTGCCGGTGTCATGTTGCTGCCCGGCGACCGCAAGAACGAAGCTCTGATGACGGTCCTCGGGGTCAGAGTCAACGCCACCGTCCAGTCGATCCGACAGTTCAGCCGTCTGTTGTTCCTTCGCCGCCGTGCCGAACGCCGTGAGGTCGGGAATCTGGTCGAGGAACTAGAAATCCGCACGCCTTCGCTTGAACAGCCGGTCGAGTTCCTCTCTGGGGGCAATCAGCAGAAGGTCGCCGTTTCGCGTACGTTCCTCAAGAAACCGTCGGTCATCCTGGCGTACGAGCCAACCCAGGGAGTTGATGTCGGCTCGCGCTTTGACATCTATAAAGCGCTGCGGGCGCGCACCAATGACGGAGCCGTGCTGTTGGTCAAGTCGAGTGACCCGCTTGAGCTGGCGGGTTTGTGTGATCGGGTGCTGGTGTTGTCCCGAGGACAGATCATTGAAGAAATCCCTGGCGATGAACTCAATGAGGTCCGGATCGTCGAAGCCATCGTCCGCGGGCCTGGCCTATCGAGGTCCGGCCAATCGTCCTTGGGAGTAGCGATGCCCAAGGCGCCGACCCGAGTCGAGACGCCGTGACGAGCCAGTACCAACCAACGGGACCAATCGAAGCGGCCCGGCAGGCGATCCGAAAGGTCGCACGCAACGCGCGTGACAAAAACAAATGGCGCAAGGTCGTCAAGGTTCGCCTCTGGATGCCAATCGCGCTCCAACTGATCTTGATCGGCGGTCTACTTTGGTACACGAGTACCCGCTTTGACGGGTTTCTCAATAGCACGAACGTCACGAATGTTCTGGTGATCGCGATTCCCCTGGCGATTGCGGCAATGGCCCAAACCCACGCATTGCTCGTCGGATATCTTGACCTGTCCGTGGGCGCGATGATCAGCCTCGGAGTGGTTATCGCGTCGTTCCTAATCGTGCCCGAATCATCGGCTACGCAAATCATGGTCGGCGTCGGGGCGATCCTCCTCGTCGGTGTCGTTGTCGGGCTTGTCAACGCCGGACTGGTCCGAGGAGTCAGGATCCCGTCGATCATCGCCACATTGGCCACATTGAGCATCCTCGACGGCATTTCGCTCACGTTGCGAGAGACGCCGAGTGGCAGTATCGACCCGGGCTTCATCTCGGGCCTCAAGGCGAGTGCGGGACCCGTCCCGATCGCGTTCATCGTGGTCGTCGTGGTGGCCGTTCTGCTCGATTACTGGCTCCACGCAACCGGCGCGGGGCTCAAGGTGCGGGCCACAGGATTCGACGAACGATCCGCAAAGCGCAGCGGAATCAGGACCAACTGGACGCGGGTACGGGCGCTGATCCTCTCTGCGATCTTCGCGGCTATTGCCTCTTTCTTCGTCATGTCGCGATCCCCCATCGGGAACGCGCAGATCGGCTCAAGCTTCGCACTCAACAGCATCACGGCGGCAGTTCTCGGAGGTGCGTCTCTCGCTGGCGGGCGGGCGACGTACGTGGGAGGGCTTATCGCCTCAGTGCTTCTAGCTTTGATCATCACCGTGCTCCCCTTCCTGGGTCTGACACCAGACCACGGTCTCATGATCATCGGTGTCCTCGTGCTGATCGGGATCATTCTGTTTCAGGTAGGGGACATCAAGGAATTGGTCAAGAGGAACTTCCGACGGGCCCGTCGGCTGGCCCTGGGAAGCAATCTCGTCGCTGAAACGGAGCTACCGCAGTTGTACCCGTCTGGAATCGACTTCAGTGTCGTTTCGACAGGACGGAAACTGATCACGGGCGGAACAGTGCTTTCACTCGATCCGGCCATCGGCGACCTAACCAATGGAGACATCCTCATCGAAGGAGACCGGATTCTTCAGATCGGGAGGAACCTGGCCGCCGGGGACGCCGAGGTCATTGACGCGTCGGGGATGATCGTCATGCCCGGGTTCGTAGATAGCCATCGCCACATCTGGGAAGGCGTACTTCGCAACATCGGGACCGATGTACCACTCGAAGGCAGAGTCAGTTATATCTCATTCATCCTCCGAACGCTGGCGCCGGCCTATCGGCCACAAGATGTCTATGCGGGCGGCATGGTGTCGGCGGTCGGGGCCATCGATGCCGGTATCACGACACTCCTCGACTGGTCCCACATCCAGAGTTCTCCGGCTCATACCGACGCAGCCGTCCAGGCACTTCAGGATTCCGGACTGAGGGCGGTATTCGCCTACGGGTTCCCATGGTGGGGGAAGTGGGAGGAACGTCAACCTAGCTGGTTCGTGCGCGCCGCCAGCGAGTACTTCTCATCCAAGGATCAACTTCTAACGCTTGCGTTGGCTGCCCCAGGACCCGAGTTCACAGATTTCGAAGTGGCCAGGGATCACTGGAAACTGGCCAGAGAAGCCGGTGCGAGACTGACTGCTCACGTCGGCGTCGGGAGCTATGGCCAGGACGCCAAAGTTCAGGAAATGGGTCAAGCCGGGCTGCTCGGCTCCGACACTACATACATTCATTGCACGACCCTGAACGACACGGAGATCCAAATGATCGTCGACAGCGGCGGCACCGTGTCACTCGCCTCACCGGTTGAGATGATGATGGGACATGGGATGCCCCCGATCCAGAAGTTCCTTGACCGCGGCCTGAAACCGAGCCTGAGCATCGATGTCGAGACCAATGTACCTTCGGATATGTTCAACCAGATGCGATCGGTGCTCGCCCTCCAAAGAACGCTGGCGATTGCCGAAGAGAAGACACCGCTTCCGGCCCGTGAAATTCTCAGCTGGGCGACGATCGAGGGAGCCAAAGCCAACGGGCTGGAGTCGAAGGTCGGCAGTCTTAGCCCAGGGAAACAAGCCGACATCATCATGCTCAGGACCGATCGCATGAACGTGACTCCACTCAACGATCCGGCTACCGCCGTCGTACTAGGCATGGACACCAGCAACGTCGACACGGTTCTTGTTGCCGGCAGGGTCATGAAGCAAGGCGGGTTGCTGCTGCACGTCGACTGGAAAGCGGTGCGGCGAATGGCCCTCGATTCTCGCGACTACCTGGTCGAAAAGTCCGGGTTCAAACTTCCGAAGATCTAGCGCTACCCGATCTCTGCCTGATTCTCCGAATTTCTTAGAAAACTTCACCCGCCCGTCGAATCTGGGCCGTAACCAGCGTCCTTCCTTGCAACGACGAAAGGTTTCACGATGAAGACAAAGTTCCTGAGCGCCATAGCCGTGTTCGCGATCGTGGTCGGGGCGGCGGGAGCGGCTTTCGCCGGCGACGGCCTGTCCGACGGTACCTACAGTGTGACCGTCCCGGGGATCGGGACAATCGTCCTCGATGTCGCAGACGGACTTGCAGAAGTGACTGCGGTGCCAGACGGCTACACGGTCGAGCTCGATTCTGACGACGATG
>Ga0224506_10003430_pt1 | contig 10474 bp, 5 predicted proteins | sample SF_Jan12_sed_USG_2_FD_169108 | JGI IMG/M metagenome (GOLD analysis project Ga0224506, IMG submission 169108) | Sediment microbial communities from San Francisco Bay, California, United States - SF_Jan12_sed_USGS_8_1 | ecosystem: Environmental > Aquatic > Marine > Sediment | place: USA...
CAGTTGCCTGAACAAGTCGTGGGATACCGTTTACCAACAAGGCATAGAACTGCATATCACAATATCCACCAATGGCATTAATAACAGCAATACGTGATGTCTTGAGTACATCTGACTTTTCGCCGCCACAAATGGATTCAAATGAAACCAGTGGAATATTGCGTGCACGCCATGACAACATACCCAGAAACCAGTCCGGCTTTCCTGATACCGATTCTGTTTCCGAATAGGGCACCACTTCGGCAACCGCGACATTAGGTAAAATCAAAATATCATTCCTTAATGAAATAAGCTGACTTCTTACAAAGGATTGTGCTATTTGTGCCATTCCCCGCTCCCCTAGTGTGTTTTTGCTGATTCCTTATCAAGAAAGAATCTGATTTTTTCCACCAGTTCATCTTCCTTGTAAGGTTTGCCCATATAGTCATTGACACCAATTTGCATGGCACGATCACGGTGCTTGTCACCGGTACGTGATGTGATCATGATAATAGGAACATCCTTGAAACGACTGTCATTACGCATGTGGGTTGCCAGTTCAAAACCATCCATACGCGGCATTTCAATATCAAGCAACATCACATCCGGGATTGTATCCTGCAGGACCGCAAGCGCCTCGACACCATCACGTGCAACAATAGAAACCATGTTATTACGTTTCAGGAAGCGCTCGGTTACTTTACGCACGGTAATTGAGTCATCCACCACCATAACCAATGGTTCCTTGCGTTCCTCTTTCTGTTTTTTAACTGCATCGATTTCTGCATCGGTAATATGATGAGCAATATCCATACGCACCAGCGCATGTATATCAATGATCAGAACAACACGACCATCACCCATAATAGTCGCACCTGACACACCACGTATGCCGCTTAGTTGTGGGCCAACCGGCTTAACCACAATTTCACGACTACCCATCAGGCTGTCAATCTGTAATGCAACACGATGTTCACCAGTACGTACCAGTAATAACGGGAATTTGCGGTTCGGTTCAGCGGATTGCGGACGACTGATACCTAACAAGGTTCCCATGTGCATAAACTGGTATTTGTTGCCGGCAAATTCAAATTCGGGCGGGTTCTCCTTGTAATATTTTTCAACATCAACCGCGTTGATACGTGCAATACCTTCCACGCTCAACAACGGGACTGCCAGCATTTCATCAGCAACATTAATCATTAGTGCCCGATTGATTGATAGTGTAAATGGCAGTGCAACAGTGAATGTTGTTCCTTCACCTTCGTTCGAGGCAATATGCAAACTGCCACCCAGTTGCTTGATTTCGTTGTTCACTACATCCATACCAACACCACGACCGGAAATTTGTGTCACTGTTTCTGCCGTACTGAATCCTGACTCAAGAATAAACTGCAGTAATTCACTCTCGGTAATATCTGCATTTTTATCCATCAGGCCATTTTGAACCGCTTTTTTGCGAATGGCTGCGAGATTAATACCACCACCATCATCACTCAGTCGTAAAACCACATCCGAGCCTTCGCGTGAGAAGGCAATCTTGATCTGGCCTGCTGCCGGTTTCTTTGCCTTTTTACGGGCAGAAGGCGATTCAATACCATGGTCAATGGAATTACGCAGCATATGTTCCAGTGCAGGCATAATGCGATCCAGCAAGGTACGATCCATTTCACCTTCAGCACCGATTACCTTAAGCTCTGCTGTCTTTCCAAGCTCACTGGCAGTCTGTCTGACAATACGGCGCAGGCGTGGTAACTGGCTTGAAAACGGTACCATACGCGTTCTCATCAGTCCTTCCTGCAAGTCGGTATTGACTCGTGATTGTTGCAACAACAAGGTTTCACTTTCACGCGTAATGTTTTCCAGCATACGCTGAATACTCACAATATCAGTCACTGATTCCATAAGACTGCGTGATAACTGTTGCATGTGTGAGAAACGATCAAACTCAAGTGGATCAAATTCTGCCGTGTTTTCGCTGGCTTCTTCCATGCGATACAGCATTTGTGCTTCTGTTTCGATATCAAGATTACGCAATTGATCATGTAAACGAACGACAGTTTGATCCATTTCATTCAGGTTAAACTTCATTGAGTTTACCTGTTGTTCAAGACGGGAACGGTAAATACTGACTTCCCCACCAAAATTAACGAGGTTATCAATCAGCTCGGCACTGACGCGTACCTGTTCCTGTGTACCACGGCTGGTTTGTTTGGGGAAACCGATAACCTTATCCGAGTCTTCGATTTCTTTTTCAGACGGGATTTTCTTTTCACCTGCCCCTTCAAGCAGACGACCCAGTACATCATCCATACCGGATCCGGTTTTACGACGGTCTGGTGCATCGTTTTGTTCCGTCTGTTCTTCAGCTTTCTCTTCTGTTGTAACAGCAAGACAATCTGTAGAACCGGTATCTATTACCTTCTGTGCCTTTTCGATCAATGCTGCCGCTTCTTGTGGTGTCTGTTGTTGCTTGACCAGATTCAGCATGGACAGCAATTCATCATAGGCTTCCTGAACCAGACCCACCATGGCATCTGAAGGTGGCACACGTTCTTCAGAAACCGCTATCAGCATGGATTCCATAATATGTGATAAATCACCAATGGGTTTGATTTGTGCCATACGTGCACCCCCCTTAAGGGTATGCAGTTGACGCTGTATAGCACTGATTACATCATGATCATTCGGGGACTGTGTCCAGTTTTGCAGGGTCTCTTCACATGCGTTCAGGATTTCATCCGCTTCTTCGAGAAAGACTTCAAGTAATTCTTCGTCATCGTCATCCTCTTCTGATTGCCCGGTTACAGACTCGACAACCGGATCAAACTCTTTAGTTACCTGACCGATTGTCGATACCGACTCCCCCGATACTGGCTTATCCTTTTCTTCTGTATTTCCATTATCTGCTTCAATACATGCAGTTGATCCTGTTTCAACAATGGCTTGCGCCTTTTCAACAAGATATGTTGATTCTTCCAGAGGCTGGCGTTGTTTTACCTTATCGAGCATAGACAGTAAATCGTCATAGGCATTCTGCACCAGATTGATCATTGCATCCGTTGGCTGTACCTGTTCTTCTGCTACCGCCAGTAACATGGTTTCCATGCTGTGACTCAGATCGCCCATCGGCTTGATACCTGCCATACGCGCACCACCCTTAAGGGTATGCAATTGACGCTGAATTGAAGATATAACATCCATATCCATTGGAGACTTCATCCATTTTCCTAATGCACTTTCACACGCATCAAGTATTTCTTCTCCCTCTTCCATGAATATTTGGAGTAAATCCTCATCATATTCTTCATCTTGCGTCAGTAAATCATCTGCTGACTCAGCTGTTAAATCTGTCTTTTTAGTAATTTCGCCTTCGTTCACTTTTGCAGACAGCTGTCCCAGTCTATCCAGCAAATCTTCAATTGAAGGCAGTGGCGTATTATCCTTGCCTAACTGATCAATGATTTTTCTGAATGTTTCTATGCTTTCTTCAATAACCGAAACGGCAGATACAACAGGGAGTCTGTTATTTTCCTGCAGCAGTCTTGTATATCGTTCCAACTCACCGCTCAGTTCTGCAGCTGGCAATACTTGTGCCATATTCGCACTGCCGTGCAAGGTATGTAGTGCACGTATTAAATTGTCTGTTGCAGCACAGTCATCGTGGTTTGCCTTGCAATCAACAAGATATTTTTCAACTTCATCAATATGACCTGAGGCTTCCTTACTGAAGATTTCATATAACACCGGATCCATCGCTTCCTGATCTGCATAATCAGTTTCAGGTGACTCACCCTCCGATGGCTTTTCTGCTCTTGCAAGCACGGCTTCTGCGGTATCAATCACACTTTGACTGACTGCTTTATTTGTTGCTGCAGAGGCAACGGACACAATGGCAGGGGGTGGGGTGGCACCTGTCAGTTCCCATGCCTTATCAATAATTGGCTGTGCTTCTGCAGGGAAAGCACCACTGGTTTTAAAACTTTCAACCAGTTCCGGTAAAAGGCGTGTTGCATTATCCAGCATATCAAACATTTCAACACCGGAAAAAATCGTATTATCAATTACACGATTCAACATGTTCTCGATTGACCATGCAAATTCACCTATCTCTGTTGCGCCTACGAGACGGCCACTGCCTTTCAGTGTGTGATAGGCACGCCTTAATGTTGACATGGCTTCCTTGTCTTCCGGATTCTGTCTCCAGGCAACAAGCATTTCCTTGATAGTGTCTATTTGCTCACCGGCTTCCTCAAGAAATATTTCAATAATCTCTTCACCCAGTTCTTCCTCATCTTCATCAACCGGATTCTCTATCACAGGTGCCTGTAGTTCCTGCACCTCTTCTGCATCAGAATCAGTGATGCTTTCAAAATCCTCTTTTCTACGCAGTGGAATATTTTCAGTATTGCCTTCCAGCACCTGATACATTAAACCAAGTTGTTTCTGAAACTGTTCTACTATTTCATCAGAAGTGCTGTACTCTCCGCTTTGTGCCTGACTGATAACAAGTTCTGCACTGGAAATAGCAGTTTCAACAATTTCTCTGCTTATATCAGGTTCTGTCGACAGGAATGACTTGCTGTCTTCAAGCGCATCAATAACAGCACCCAGTCCTTCCATTTCACGCGCTCCTGAATGCCATTGCATGAACAGGGAGCGCACATAGTCAAAGGCACTGCTTAATGACTGCGGTTTTCCTTCCGGGAGTGAAACTGAGAAACCAAGGTAAGCCAGACTCTCCTCGGCTTGCGCCAGAATATTTTCCTGATTCCTGCGTTTCTCCTGGAAGGCCTCAAGATAGTACTCCAGACTTGCAACAGCATTCGCCAGATAATTCAGCTCGTCATCTGTCGGTACGTTTTTTTCACCAATCAATTTCTCGGAAATATATCTGGCACAGGCATCCATAATATTTGATGCCCGATCAAGTGATAACATTTTAATGCTGCCATTTATTTCATTCAGTAGTGGGGGAATATCATCCAGTTTAATATGATCCCAGGGGGCATCGATAAAGGAAACGACCGCTTCCTTGACCTTGGCAATATCTGTTTTGGCCTCACGAATGACGGTTTCTATCAGGTTCTTGTATTCAGCATCCGGAATCAGGTCTCTGGCATCATGTGTGTCATTAGCCGATGCTCCCTGTGAATGTGATGCAAGGCTATCCAGTGCTGATTCTACATAAAGCAATGCACTGGCCACTTCCATCATGTTTTCTTCATTTGCATCCTGCTTGCCATCAATAATTTCCTGCACAATGGAAATCTGTTCCTGCACTACGTTGCGCGCAATACCCAAACCAATGACACCCAATGTATCTGCATTGGAAGAAAGAATATCAACGATGGTAGAAAGTTCGCTAATCACCCTGCCATCGGAACGTACGAACACATCGATTATTTCCTTTATTCGATTCAGGTCTTCGCGGATGATTTCGGTAACTGAACCCATCAATTCCGCATTTCTGCCAGTCATGCTCTTCTGGGCTTCATCAATCTCATCCTGACTCGGGAGCAGATCATTCAGATTAAATGCGTTTTTCAGTTCAGTAACACGTTCGCCTGTTGATGTTGTGGTTGCTACATAATAAAGCAGGTTCTTTACCAGATTTTCCGGTGGTTCATTAGATAGTTCTTCTTCACCACCATCAATAAGATGTTTGAGCTGGCGATCAACCTGACCCATCAATAGTTTTACTGCCACACTGGCATTAAGACCATTCTGTTGCAATGCTTCAACAATGCCACTGGATATCCAGAAAAGCTGTTTCGAAACCTGGCTCCTGACTGCGGCACGTATTTGCGTGATGACATTGGCCATCTGCTCAAGACTGGACTCAATGTTTTTCTCGCGATACCAGCCCAGCAAACCCAATTGGTAGGCATGACGTATTTTACGTACCAGCTTGCTTATATCTTCATCAGATGTTTCAATTTCAGGTGATTCAATAGAAAGATCCGGTACCAGCAACATACCTTCTGATAACAGCTTTTCACCGGATGCGGCACGTAAATCATTTAATAAAGGTAAAAGAACAACGGGTACATCCTTATGACCCGATTGTAATCGTTCAAGGTAATCAGGAAGCTGAACCGTACTACGCATGAGCACTTCCATTGCATCATTACGTTTATCGATCTTGTTTTTCATCAGACCATAGGCAATCTTTTCCATTTCCTCGGCCACCAGTGCAGCACCATATAACTCGACAACCTGTAGTGTGCCGCAGACCTGATGAATATGATTAATGCAAAACCTCAGCTTTGTTTCATCATCCTGATCTTCGAGATATTCTTCCAGCGCCTGCCTCGCCTGTTTCAGCGATTGATCAATTTCTCCCTTGACCCAACTCAGCGTGCTGTAGTCAAAACCCTTATCCATAGCCATTATACTTCTGCTCCTTCCGGTGATTCTGACTTACGGCGATAGATCAAGGCATCCTTGTGATCTGTTCTTTCCAATTCAGGGTGTTCCCAGCCAATCACTTCTCCAATACCCAATACAAGGATTCCACCTGGCTTCAGATGCACTGATAATTTGTTTAATAATTCTTTTCTTCGCTGTTGCTCAAAATAAATAAGCAGATTCTGGCATATGATAATATCCATTCCCTGCAATGGTGCCTTATCTATATTGATAATATTGAGACGACTGAAACAAATTCGCTGACTCAGAAACTGTCTGACCTGGTAAAAATGGTTATCAAGTTGATCAAAATATTTTTCTTTCAGTTCCTGATTCACCTTCTGCAATCTTTTGTTTTCATAAACTCCCTTGCGTGCCACAGCAAGGGCACCACTGCTGATATCTAAAGCAGTAATACCAAAAAATGTATTTTCATTTATTGCAGAAATGGCATTATCAATCACCATTGCCAATGTGTAGGCTTCTTCTCCGGTTGCACAACCCATGCTTAATGCCTGCAATGAAACAGGCTTGTCACCTATATTTACCTGAACATGTTCACGGCAATATTCACCAATCGCATCATATGAAACAGTATGACGATTAAAGCAGGTTTCCTGTACGGTCAGATGATCAACTAATGATTCCCATTCAACCATGCCACGCGGGCCTGATGTAACAAAGTCATAATATTTTTTATAATCAGAGAAACCGGCATTTTGCATGCCGAATTTTAAATTTGTTTCGATAAAGGATTTTCTTTCTACCGGGAAATGCATACCAGTACGCACATTAATCAGGGACGCCCACTCAACAAACTGTTCATCACTCAATTCAGGTAATGAACTTATGTCATTCCAGCGGGATTTGTCCCCAATATTTTGGCTTGCTGTATTCATCGAACAGGTTATCCTGAACTGTTCTATCAGTGCGGTAACTTGAAGCCCGCAACCGATGTTCTCAGCTCATTCGCCAGTTCTGCCAGATTACCAATCGATGCGGCTGTTTCATTGGTACCCGCTGATGTCTGGTTGGTAATTTCCTGAATCAGATTCATCGTCTCGGAAACACTGGTTGCAGCCTGTGATTGCTGGTGAGATGAATTCGAAATATCCTGAATCAGTTCTGCCAGATGAGTAGAACCTTCTTCAATCCTGCTTAACGCGCTACCCGCATTCTGTGAGAGCTGGGCATTCCTGACCACATTACTGGTACTCTGTTCCATTGAGATAACCGCTTCGTTAGTATCTGTCTGAATGGTTTTAACCAGTGCCTCGATCTGTTTGGTCGCATTACCGGAACGTTCCGCCAGTCGCTGGACTTCGTCCGCAACCACCGCGAAACCACGACCAGCATCACCTGCCATTGCCGCCTGAATCGCTGCATTCAACGCCAGAATGTTCGTCTGATCAGCAATATCATTAATCAGCTCAACGATTTCACCAATTTCCTGTGAACTCTCACCCAGTCGTTTAATACGTTTTGATGTTTCCTGAATATTTTCACGCAGGTTATCCATGCCTTCAATGGTGTCACGTACAGCACCGGCACCTTCTGACGCGATACGTACTGATTCCTGCGCTTCCTCGGCCAGCTTGCCGGCATTTTTGGATACGTCTTCAATCGATACAGCCATTTCATTGATCGATGTACTGGCGCTGGCAATCTGTCCTGCCTGCTGATCAGAAGCCTGGGCAAGTCGTACTGCTGTTTCTCTTGATTGTTCAGCCGCACCTGTTACCTGTTCAGTTGTCTGGTTAATTGAGTTAACCAGATTACGCAGCGCATCAATCGTGTAGTTGATCGAATCAGCAATCGTCCCGGTAAAATCATCTGTTACCGTAATATTCACTGTCAGGTCACCATCAGCCAGATCACCCATTTCATCGAGCAGTCTGAAAATCGCTTCCTCATTCTTGTTGCTTGCTTTTTTTGCTTCTTCCTCACGCTTAAGTGCGCTCTTGATAACAAGATAACCAAGAATACCCAACACAACAACCGCAATAATGGCAAATGCAACACCCAGTGCGGGGCTAATAATACGACGCGATGCATCATTCAGATAATCATTCTTAAGGACATTTGCGTCCTCAACAATATGCTGACCGGTATTAACCATAACACTGACCGCATCCTGTGCTCTGGTGACTTCAGAAAACAGAGCCAGTGTTCCGGTTGAAATATCTTTAACAGAAGCAAATAAAATAGATATTTCATTCAATTGATTACGAATATCAGCATCATTTATTCGCTGTATTCCCATATCGCTGTCACCGTTCAACATTCCTTTCATTACACGCAAGTATTGAACAATATCACGACCAAAACTGTCTGCGGCAACCGCAGAATCAGCACCGCCACGCAAAATTACCGGCAATGCCAATTCCATGCGCAATAACAACAATAGCTGGTTTGATGCAGTATGAACCAGAGATTGTGAGAAACTTTTTTTAACCAGGGTATCAACTACATTATTATTCAATGCAACAAGCCTTGGCATAATGGTATTAATATTATTAATTGACTGATGTGCCTTGAGAATGGAATCTGAGCTCTGACTCACTGTTTCAACCTGGGTGCGGAACAGGCTCCAGTTTTCCCAGAAATAATCGGCTTCCTGCAATACACTATTTGAGCCATAATCAGGTAATCCGGTTTTCTTGTTCCCTCTAACCAGCTTATCTACAGTTTCCTGATATTTATTAAGCACAGTTTCCATTTCAGCAAATGATTTCTCATTACCTAATGATGCATCCATCGCTTGCTGAATCACAGACTGTGACAAAACACGCTGCTCATCAATATAACCAAGCCTTTCCTTATCATAACTTTCCTGAAAAGAGGCATATATCAGGATAATAAACATGGCTATCAATGAAAATACCATTAAACCCGAGAAGAAAATAAAATCCGGATTATCTCCTCCGATCTTGTTCAGGTTTTCCCTGCTTATCACACCTCTGTATTTACTTACTAACTCACCTGGTTTCATGACTAATCTCCTGAAATAAAGACTTCTGTTATTGCTTTTGTTTTAACAGAATCAGTAATCTCCCCTAAACTGCAACCTGCATAAAATCAGGACTTTCAGTAAGATGACTCACGCTGAAAATTCCCAATAACCCGTTTTCATCTCTAAATGAACCGCTCAAATACTGTTTTATTGACTCATCAATATCCGGCAGTTCTTTTGTTTCCTGTTCTTCCATGAAATAACGCAGGCCAAACACTTCATCTACGACCAGACCTGCTGATACAATTTCATTGTTTATTACCAGTACACGGCAATGCTTGTTTATTGCAACCTTTCCTCTGCCCAGACACCCCTGCAAATCCATTATTGGCAAAAGATTACCTCGAATATTGGCAATACCTTTTACCCATTCCTTTGCTTTGGGTACACGTGATATTTCCGGATAGGTCAGGATTTCCTTTACTTCACCCAGTGGTGCTGCAAGACTGGTTTCACCAATACGGAATGCAAGCGCGAGTAATGGACGTTTTATTTCTGCCTGCAATGGCAAACCGATCGCACTTGCAAGACAACGTTTCTCTATGTCTTTTAAAATCGTCAGTGGATTACCGGTCTGTGCAGTCATGGATTTCCTGTCCTGTCTCTGGTTGTCTAGCTGCCAATTGCCGACTTAATTTTTTCTATCAAATCTGATTCAACAACAGGCTTGGTCAAATATTCTTTTGCGCCCTGACGTTTGCCCCAGACCTTGTCTGTTTCCTGCGATTTTGTTGAGATAATAAAAACCGGGATTGACGCTGTTTCCGGGTCCTTGGTCAGCTGCCGTGTTGCCTGAAAGCCATTGAGATCAGGCATGACGACATCCATCAGGATAAGATCCGGTTTTATTTCCTTTGCCTTTGCAATCCCTTGTGCACCATTTTCAGCAGAGGAGACATCATATCCATTACTCTCCAGCATTTTGGTAAGAACATGTATTTCCGTCGGGGAATCGTCCACTACCAGTATATGTGCCATTATTAGTTCTCCTGTTTACTTCTATTAACTGTTTTCAACTACATGTTTCTGAATTGCACTTAGCAATTCATCTTTGGTAAAAGGTTTTGTCAG
>Ga0224506_10003431_pt1 | contig 10474 bp, 11 predicted proteins | sample SF_Jan12_sed_USG_2_FD_169108 | JGI IMG/M metagenome (GOLD analysis project Ga0224506, IMG submission 169108) | Sediment microbial communities from San Francisco Bay, California, United States - SF_Jan12_sed_USGS_8_1 | ecosystem: Environmental > Aquatic > Marine > Sediment | place: USA...
CCTGAAGATATCCGAAGCCAGGAAGAAACTCGACTGGGAAAAACAGCAGAAAATCGCACTTGATCCCTATAAATTTAAGGATATTCGAAAGAAGAGAAAGTCAAAATCAAAGGCCTGTTCCATGTGTGGCGAATTCTGCGCCATGCAGATCGTGAGCGAATTTCTCAACTCCAGAGAAGAAAAGGCCGATGACTCCTGCTTCTAAGAATTTGCTCTTCGGCACAGCCGGAGTCCCCCAATCCACTTCTCCTCAATCCACGTTAGCCGCCATTCAAGAGATCTCCCAACTGGGACTCGACTGCCTGGAGATCGAGTTTGTCAAAGGCGTAAAAATGGGAAGCGACACCTGCCAGAAAATAAGAAAAAGAGCAGAAGAGCTCACTGTGAGCCTCAGCGTTCATGCGCCGTATTATGTGAACCTCAATTCAGCCGAGCAAGGGAAAAGGCTTTCCAGCCAGGAAAGGCTCTTGAGCTCAGCCAGGATGGCAGAGATGTGCGGGGCAAAGAGCGTGGTGTTTCACTGCGGCTATTACGGAAGATCCAGCCCTGAAGAGACCAATGACACCATTAAAAATGGACTCAAGGAAGTCATCTCCATCTTGAGATCAGAGAGGAATCCTGTCACTCTCAGGCCCGAGACCATGGGCAAGAAGACACAGTTCGGGTCGCTGGAGGAAATTCTGTTTCTCTGCCGGGATCTGGAGGAAATACTTCCCTGCATTGATTTCTCTCACATCCATGCCCGGGAAGGAAAAATGAACAGCTACAGCGAATTCAACAGGATCTTGAAGAAAATCGAGAAGAAACTGGGAAATGCAGCCATGAAGAATATGCATATTCATATCTCGGGTATTGAGTACGGTAATATAGGCGAAATAAAACACCTTCCTCTGAACGAATCCGATTTTCGCTTTGATGAATGGGTCCAGGCATTGAAAGATTACGGAGTTGAGGGAATGGTCATCTGCGAAAGCCCCAACCTGGAGCAGGATGCCCTGATGCTTAAAAAACTGTATGCAATCTCAAAATGAATAAGAAGGGTCGCATCTTAACATTCGACATTTCTGATAGAGCTAAATATTGACAGGAGCGAGAGAATGAAAGAATACAAACTATTGATAAAAGGAAAATGGGCAGAGTCGGAAGACAGCAGGGAGATCAATTCCCCTTTTGACCAGAGTCCTGTGGCCAGAGTGCATTTTGCCCAGACTGCCCAGATGGAGGAAGCGGTCACAGCCGCCCATGAGGCGTTCACCGAGACAAAAAGGCTCTCCAGCCATGAACGCTCCCATGCTCTGGAAAAAATCTCCTCGGAGATCGAGAGAAGAAAAGAAGAGCTGGCCAGGTCTATTACCCTCTCCTCCGGAAAGACGATCAAATCCTCCAGGATCGAGGTCGAGAGGGCTGTGAACACGTTCAAGATCGCCTCAGAAGAAGCGAAACGGATCGGCGGTGAGATGATTCCGCTCGACCTGAGCGCCCAGACAAAGGAGAGGTGGGGGCTGGTCAGGCGCTTTCCCCTAGGCGTTATTGGCGCCATAACTCCTTTCAATTTTCCCCTTAACCTCGTGGCTCATAAGGTTGCTCCTGCTCTTGCCTCCGGGAATTCGGTCGTGCTCCGGCCCGCTTCCCAGGTTTCCATCACCTCCCTACTCCTCGGGGAGATCATCAACGAAACCGACTATCCTGCCGGAGGAATCAACGTCGTCCCCTCAGGATACGAAGCAGCTGAGATCCTGCTCGATGATGAGCGGGTCAAGATGGTCACCTTCACCGGAAGCCCGGCCATCGGCTGGGAGCTCAAGAAGAAAGCGCATAAGAAAAAAGTCACGCTCGAACTCGGGGGGAATGCCGCTGTTGTCATCGAACCCGACGCCAACCTGGACTTTGCCCTGCCCAGAACGGTCCTGGGGGCTTACTCCTACTCCGGCCAGGTCTGTATATCCATCCAGAGAATTTTCCTCCATGAGAAGATCTACGACAGCTTCAGGGCTGAATTCATAAAAGCCACTCAAAACCTCAAGATGGGAGACCCGCTGGATGAAGAGACGGATGTCGGCCCCATGATCAACCTCGCCGCCGCTGAACAGACTGAAGAATGGGTCGCAGAGGCTGTGGAGAACGGCGCCCGGGTGATCGTCGGAGGAAAAAGAGACGGAGCGATGTTCGAGCCCACTATCCTGGAGAACGTCAAGCCCGAGCTCCGCATATCCTGGCTGGAAGCCTTCGCGCCAGTGGTGGTCATCTACCGCTACAAGGAATTCGAGGAAGCCCTCAAAGGAGTCAATTATTCGATCTACGGACTTCAGACCGGGATTTTCACCCGGGACCTGAATAAGGCTTTCCGGGCTTTTGAAGAGCTGGATGTGGGCGGAGTGATCATAAATGATATCCCGACCTTCCGCATCGATCATATGCCTTACGGCGGAGTGAAAGAGTCGGGCTTCGGGCGCGAAGGCTTGAAATACGCCATCGAAGAGATGACAGAGCTGAAACTGATGGCCCTCAACCTCAAAACCTAAATATTCCTTGACAGGGTTTGCCCCACATCCTAAACTAAATCCTAAATCATACCTTTATTAGCTTCATCTCAACCCGGAGGTATTTTATGAAAGTCATAAGCTTAGCTAAAGTCAGGGACACCATCAAAGACCTGGTCCAGAAAGCCAATTTTGAGCTCCAGGATGATGTCCTTGGCCTCATCAAAGAAATGGAGAAAAAAGAAGAATCGCCGGCAGGAAAAGAAGTCTTCAAACAGATACTTGACAACGCTCAGATCGCCGAAAATGAAAAGCTCGGTCTCTGTCAGGATACTGGCCTGGCTGTCTTTTTCGTGGAACTCGGAGAGGATGTCGAGCTGAAGAAAGATGAAGGGCTGGGAAGTTTGAGAGAAGCGATCACAGAAGGCACGCGGGCTGGTTATGAGGAAGGCTATCTCAGGAAATCTGTCGTCGAGGACCCCATCCGGAGAAAAAACACCGGCGACAACACTCCAGCCTATATTCACTGGGAGCTTGTCCCCGGCGATGCCTTCAAAGTGACGTTCGTCGCCAAAGGAGGAGGCGCAGAGAACATGAGCGCTATCCGGATGTTCGCCCCGGCTGCCGGGCAGCAAGGCATCGAAGATTTTGTCGTCGAGACAGCGGACAAAGGAGGCTCCAATCCCTGCCCGCCTATCGTCGTCGGCGTGGGGGTCGGAGGCAACTTCGAATACTCTGCTCTTCTGGCTAAAAAAGCGCTGCTGAGAAGGCCGCTGGGCTCACATAATCCTGATCCTTTCTACGCAGACATGGAGAAAAGGCTGCTGGAGAGGATCAATAACCTGGGGATCGGACCTCAAGGAATGGGAGGACGAATTACAGCGCTCGCTGTCCACGTTGAAGCCTTCCCCTGTCACATCGCCTCTATGCCGGCTGCGGTCAACATCCAGTGTCATTCTCACCGGGTTCTCGGCTTTGAGCTGTAAAGAGCGAGCAAAGAAGATACCTTTGTCCTTTTTAAACACAAAAGAGGAAAGCAATGATTGAAATCCGGTTTCACGGAAGAGGCGGCCAGGGAACTGTAGTCGCCTCCAAGATCCTGGCTGACGCCATCTCCAAAGAGGGAAATTACGTCCAGGCCTACCCTGAATTCGGAGTCGAGAGGCGAGGGGCTCCGGTTTTCGCCTTTATCCGCATAGACAACAAACCCATCTATGATAAGAGCAGGATTTATAGGCCTGACCACGTGGTCGTCGTTGACCCGACTCTTGTCGAAGCCATCGATGTCACAGAAGGTTTGAAAGAAGGGGGCATGATCATAATCAACACCGATAAAAAGCCAGAGGAGTTGAAATTTCCCGATAAATATAAAGTCGTGACCGTCAATGCCACTGGCGTCGCTGTCAAGCATAAGCTTGGAACCATGGCCGCTCCCATCGTCAACACCGCAATCGTGGGAGCAGTGGTCAAATTGCTGAAGCTGACCAAGCTAGAATCCGTGTTGGAAGCAGTGCGGGAAGGCGTCCCCACAAAGCCGGAGGAAAACGCATCCGCAGCCAAAGAGGCCTACGAAAAAGCATAACTAAGAGGATATTCATGAAAAAAGAGAAACAGGCAAAAGAAATTATTTTCAAGTCCGAGAAGGAAGTTCCCCTTATGCCAATGTCCGTGGGCAACATGCTCTGGAACAAGACTGGCGGCTGGCGGAACATCCGGCCTGTCATCGACCTCGAAAACTGCATTCAATGCGGCATCTGCTGGAAGTTCTGCCCTGATGTGGCCATCTCTATCGAGAATGAAAGGCCTGTAGTCGACTATGTCTACTGCAAGGGATGCGGACTCTGCGCTGAAGAGTGCCCGTCGAAATGCATTGCCATGGTGGAGGAAGAAAAATGAGAAAAGTGATTATGGGAAACCATGCCCTCTCCTACGGGGCAATGCTGGGACGGGCCCAGGTGATCGCCGCCTATCCGATCACTCCCCAGACTCAGGTGGTCGAGCTCCTCTCCGAGATGTGCGCGGATAAGATCCTGGATGCGAAGTTCATCAAAGTCGAATCCGAACATTCTGCCATGGCCGCCTGCCTCGGAGCATCTCTGGCTGGAGCCAGAACTTTCACAGCCACTTCATCTCAGGGACTCACGCTCATGCATGAGCTTCTCCATTGGGCATCAGGCGGGAGGCTTCCTGTGGTCATGGGAAACATCAACCGGGCTATGGCTCCTGGCTGGAGCATCTGGTCTGACCAGAATGACAGCCTGTCCCAAAGAGATACAGGCTGGATCCAGTTTTACTGCTCTAATAACCAGGAAGTCCTGGATACGGTGATTCAGGCATTCAAGGTCTCGGAAAAACTTCTCATCCCCAGCATGGTGATACTCGATGCCTTCACCCTGTCCCATACCTACGAAGTCGTAGACGTACCCAAGCAGGCGAAGGTGGACAAATTCCTGCCTCCTTTCAAGCCCGAGATCACGGTCACTCCTGATGACCCTCACGCCTTCGGTGGCCTCACCGGTCCGGAGCATTACTTTGAGCTGAGGTACAAGCTGCAAAAAGACATGGAGAAGGCGCCCGCCTTGATCGAGGAAACCGGAAAAGAATACGAAAAAATGTTCGGCCGTTACTTGGGCCAGGTGGAAGAGCATTGCTGTGATGATGCCGAGTTGATCCTGGTCACCTCTGGAACCATGGGCTCCACGGCCAGGGTCGCTGTGGATGCGCTCAGGGAGGAAGGAATCAAGGTCGGGAACCTGAGGATCAAGGTCTTCAGACCCTTCCCCTTCGAAAAGGTGCGGAATATTTTCAAAAACGCCAAGAAGGTCGCCGTCATCGACAGGAACATCTCCTACGGTCATCATGGGATGTTCTTTCAGGAGGTCAAATCCGCCATGTACGGCCATGACCACGACCTGCCCATATTCGGCTTCATCACCGGCTTAGGGGGAAGGGATATCACGCCTTCGACTTTCAGGGAAATCGCTGAATTGTCGTTAGAAAAAAACAAGCCGGAAGAAGAAATCATCTGGATAGGGGTGAATAGATGAGCCAAGAAAAAAAGGAAAAAAAGATGACGCTTTCGCTTCCTGAAGAAGAGCTTATGGGCTCCGGCCACCGCGCCTGTCAAGGGTGCGGGGCAGCGCTGGCCATGAGGTATGCCCTCAAAGCTCTGGGGGAAAAAACCGTCCTCTGCATCCCGGCCTGCTGCTGGTCAGTCATAGACGGTCCATTCCCCTATTCTTCACTCGATGTGCCCATCTATCACTGTGCTTTCGAAACCGCAGCCGTGTCCGCTTCAGGCGTTAAAGCCGGACTGGAAATGGTCGGAGATACAGAGACCACAGTGGTGGCCTGGGCCGGGGACGGCGGCACATTCGACATCGGCATCCAGGCCCTCTCCGGAGCTGCCGAGCGCAACGACGATATTCTATATGTTTGCTACGATAACGAAGCCTACATGAACACCGGCATCCAGAGAAGCTCAGCCACTCCCTACGGAGCCTGGACGACCACGACACCGGTCAAACATTTCAAGAACAGGCCGAAGAAAGATATGGAAGCGATAATGGCTGCTCACCGCATTCCGTATATTGCGACTGCCAGTGTGGGATACCCGGAAGACCTCTTCAAGAAAGTCAAAAAAGCCAAGGATATCGAGGGAACACGATTCCTTCATATCTATGCTCCCTGCCCTCCCGGATGGAGGAGCAGGTCCGAAGACACGGTCAAACTTTCCCGGATGGTTGTCCAGAACGCTATCTTCCCCCTCTATGAGATCGAATGGGGCGAGAAATACACCTTGAACATCAAACTCAGGGAAAAAAAGCCCGTTGATGATTATCTCCGGATGCAGGGACGATTTCGCCATTTGACTGAGAAGGAAATAGCCTACATCCAGGAAGAAGTGAATAGGAAGTGGGAACGGCTGCTCTCGCTCATGGACAGAAGCAATTAGACAGAGTTGAGGCCTCATTTTAAAGCTTTTTCAGGCGAAAAGCCCATTTAATAAACTGGGGACAGTCCCCAATTATTCAATGCTTATTCACGCCAAAAACCCAAGGATATATCATTGAATTTAATGGTTGCGTTGAACATCTTAAATTCCTATAATTACTATCTTATTTATAATCTCTCTTTTGGCCTGAAGTCAGGTCAAGCAGAAATGTTGAGCGATTCTCGAATGCAAAGGAGAATGGAATGAGAAAGACCGCCTGGTTGATAATCCCCTTCATCCTGTTCACTTCCGCCTGTGTCCAGGCAGAAAAGACGGAGAATTCAGCCGAATATCCTCAAGCTCCGGAGTTTACCCTTAAAGACCTTAACGGGAACCCAGTAACTCTCTCCAGCCTCAAAGGGAAAGTGGTTTTCCTGAACTTCTGGGCAACCTGGTGCGGTCCCTGCGTAAGGGAAATCCCTGATTTTATCGAAGCCTACAAAGAATATAAAGATAAGGGGATGGAGATCATCGGCATCTCCGTTGATGATGGAGGCTTAGCAAAAGTCCTGAAATTCGTGGAACAAAATGAAATCAACTATCCTGTTGTCATGTACACAACTCAATTTATCAGAGACTACATGCCCGGGAATGCGATTCCGGTGACCATCATCATCGACTCCCAGGGCAAAATAAGACATAAGAAAGTCGGCATCACGAACAAAGCCTATCTTGAGAACTGGTTCCTGAAGCTGATCGAAGAAAAGTAAGCCATGACAGGGACTGAAAACGTATCCATCCTGGTGGCCTTCACTGCGGGGCTCATCTCTTTCCTTTCCCCGTGTGTGCTTCCCCTGATCCCCTCTTACATGGCCTTCATAACCGGGATTTCCATCGAGGAACTTTCCTCGGAGAAAAACCTAAGGTATGTCCGGAAAAACGTCATCCTCAATTCCCTGATGTTCATCCTCGGCTTCTCCCTCGTCTTTATCGCCCTGGGAGCGTCAGCCACTTTCATCGGCACCTTCCTGTCCAGAAACATCCGTTACTTTGAGATCGGTGGTGGCATCCTGGTCATCATCCTGGGTATCCATTTTACAGGTCTTTTCAGGCTGAAATTCCTGGATAGAGAAAAGAAGATCCATCTGAAAAAGAAGCCGTTGGGTTTGATCGGGACAGGCCTCGTCGGCGTGGCTTTCGCGGTTGGCTGGACCCCCTGCGTGGGTCCGATCCTGGGAGCGATCCTGACGATGGCAGCCACCACCCAGGACATCTTAAAAGGCACAATCTTACTTGTCTTCTACTCTGCCGGGATGGGCATACCCTTTTTCCTCTCAGCCATCATCCTTCACAAATTCTTCGAGTACTTCAAGACTATCCGGAAATACTTCAAGGTTATCTCCATTATCGGGGGTGTTCTCCTGATCGCGGTCGGAGTGCTGCTCATATCCGGGTTTTTCTCCTCTCTCTCCGCTCTGCTGAACAGATAATCCCACTACCAGCGGTAGGCGGCTGCCGCCCAGGTAAAACCCGCTCCGAAGGCGACCATCAATATAATATCGCCTTTTTTCAGCTTCCCTTCTTCGTAGAGCTCGTGGACACTGATGGGGATAGAAGCCACTGAGACGTTGCCGTATTTATGGATGTTGGAATAGACTTTTTCCGGAGGGACCTTCAACCGCCTCCCTGTGGCCTCGATGATCCTGATATTAGCCTGGTGAGGGATGAGGTAAGCGATATCCTCCTTGGTTATACCTGCAGACTTCAAGGCCTCCGATGCCGCCTCCCCCATTCGCTTCACGGCGTGCTTAAAGACATCATTGCCCTTCATATGGATATAATGCAGATTCTGAGCGATCGTTTCGGGAGTAGTAGGAATTCTTGATCCGCCTCCTGGTAAAAAAAGCAGGTCTCCTAGACTTCCATCCGCTTTCCAGTAAGAAGAAAGCATTCCTGATTCGTCATGGCTCTCTTCAAGAACAGTTGCAGCACCCGCATCCCCGAAGAGAACGCATGTGTTCCGGTCTTTCATGTTCGTGATCTTGGTCAACACCTCTGCACCCACCAGGAGAATGCGCTTGTGTGCCCCGTTCAATATCAATCCTTCGGCCACGATCATCCCGTAGAGCCAACCCGTGCAGCCGGCCGAGAGGTCGAAGGCGGGAACGTATCCTGCCCCCAGACCCTTCTGCACCCAGCAGGCTGTGGAAGGAAAGATCGTATCCGGAGATGAAGTGGCAACCACGATCAGGTCGATGTCTTTGACCTTGAGTCCGGCATTTTGCAAAGCTATCCGCGATGCTTCTACAGCCAGGTCCGATGTAGCCTGGTCTTCAGAAACAACCCTTCTTTCTTTGATTCCAGTGCGGGTGGTGATCCACTCATCAGAGGTGTCCACCATTTTTTCCAGGTCGGCATTGGTCAAGACTTTGTCAGGAACGTAGAATCCCGTCCCGGTAATCTTTATCCGCCGCTTGTTTTTTCTAGCCATAATTCCTCTAAAAATATTACTCTATAGCACACTTACTTTCGATTTGCAAATAGTTTGGAAGACGGGTAAAATCGAAAAACCAGCATGAAAAGAAACATCTGCAGCAGTATTATTCTTATTTTCTTCATATTTTTTGCCTTTCTTCCCAAACTCTGCTGGCCTCAAATGACCGTAGGACAGTACGAGGATGAAGCTCCGCTGAGAACCTGGAACACCTTCGGCTTTTCTACTGCGCCGTCTCTCGCCAGGGGAGAGACTCGATTCACCCTGGCCTCTGATTGCTCGACTTCCCTCTCTAATCCGGCTCTCCTCACGGACCTTCCCAAATTCACGCTGACCTTGAACTCTTCGGTTGACACGGCTTCGTTATTCAAGTACTCAATCGTCAACACTGGAGTTCTCTACACCGACGGAAACAGCTCTCTCGGCTTTCTCGCTTTCGACTTTGCCGGCGCCTCGATGAGAATAAAGAATTGGACATTCGCTTTGAGCATAGCCCTTCTCGAAAATTACCTTCGGCCTGCGGTCGATTTGTCAGCTTATACTTCTACAGGAGATATCGCTCGCACTTTTATATTTGACCAGCAGGGCAACCTGAAAAACATCAACTTTTCTGTCGCTCGAAGGCTCTTTGGCAACCTCTCTGCGGGAATCGGCTTGAACTATGCCTATGGCTTCCTTGAAAAAAATTATGAAGATGATCAGGTCATCTTGAACTTCTCCATTACTGACAGAAAATATCATGAATTTGAGAGTTTTTATATCAACGGAGGCCTGGTGCTGGACCTGACACAAAAGATCAAAGTCGCCGCAGTATTCCGCACACCCTTTTTAAAAAAAGCGGACAGCGAAAGCCTCTACAGATATTATTCGCCCACTACAGATACAGAAATTAGAACTGAAGCTTCGGAGCTAAGCGAGTACAAACAGCCCTTGGTGGTTGGTCTGGGAGTGAGCTGCACATTCTCTTCAAAGCTCAGAGCGGCTTCTGACTTCACATTCTATGACTGGTCTGAATACAGCGTCGTTTATTTCGGAGAGGAGGGCGAGCAGGAAAGAGAATTCAAGGATATCATCAAGGTTGGAGCCGGACTCGAGTACCTCAGCTCCCTCAATATTTTCGGCCAGGAGGCGGAAGTCCCCTTCAGAGCAGGCGTCAGCTACGACCCTCAGCCTATGAAGGAACCCGATTCAGCCTACCTGTATTTCTCCCTCGGGACAGGTATTCACTGGAAAAAGATATTCCTGGACATGGGGATGCTGGTCGGAGGGGAGAGCGGCTCCGGGAATTCTCTCCGAGCAAAGAAAATGACTCTCTCTCTCAGTTTTAGGATATGAGCGATTAAAATGATAAAAATAAAAAACAGAAATCCTCTTGGATCCTTCGCTATACGTTTGAAAAACATTCTCTTAAAAAGCTGCATAAAAAAGATAGCCTTGATGGCTGTGCTTCTGTCTCTTTTCATCATCCCGCTCTGGACACAGGACTACTGGAATACGCATATCATCAGCATCGAGAAAAACCGGGCCACACTCTGCAGGCTCCGGGAAATGAACCTCGACTTCTTG